>Ga0157362_1001300_pt1 | contig 10388 bp, 4 predicted proteins | sample AttlaeALBM3_FD_111480 | JGI IMG/M metagenome (GOLD analysis project Ga0157362, IMG submission 111480) | Fungus gardens microbial communities from leaf cutter ant in Ribeirão Preto, State of São Paulo, Brazil - Atta laevigata ALBM3 | ecosystem: Host-associated > Fungi > Mycelium > Unclassified ... | reverse complement strand
TAGACTCCCTCCAAATTCTATATCCTTGATTCCCAGTTTCATTATCCAGATTGACCAAGTGAGGGCTAGTGTAGAGGTTAGTCCAACCACAAAGTTGCAAACCAAGCCCTCCAGAGAGAAGCTGGAGTCCTTGCTTAACAGTAGAACAAAACTGCATAAACCCTCTACACACTAGGATCTCTCCTACTACTATGTCACAAAACACCATCCTTGACCTCTAACTCAAACATTGTGCAAGGCATAATAGACTCTGTTCCAGACTGCCCTAAGAGTCCATAGCCATACCAGTAGAACAACTCTTCACTGTATTGCAGGTGAGAAGCCAATGCCTCATGTCTCTAGAACCATTGGAGGAAACAGTCAAAGGAATAGCTGAAGAGACATTCATTGAACAGCTAAAATCCTTGACAGGACCCCTAGGGTTCTCAGAAACTCAAGTGTAGAGCCCACATGCTGAGATGACAAACCTAGAATTGCAGACCATACTTTTGACAATCACATGACAGGCAAGAAGCCATTCCCATAAGAAACTTCAGGTAATTAAGGAACCCAACCTCTTTGGTGGCAGAGGACCTGAAGAGTTACACATGTTTGTGTTCCAGTGCCAAATTTATTTTCATACCTGTGAAGAAGAATTCACTGATGATGCTGATAAGGTATTCTTTGCAATATTCTATCTATAGGGTATTGCATTGCCCTTTATAAATGAGCCAAATCTGTTCTATAACCTAGAGATTCTGGAGGATTGGTCCACATTCATATAAAGATTATCTAACATATTCAGTTCCTATTCACCTGAAGATGACAATAAAGATGCAATAGTATATATCCCTTTTTCCAGTGATGGCAAGGCTGTCAATTATTTTATTTGTTTTGCAATGAAAGAGTGCAAAAGGGAATTGTACACTGGGACAAACAATAAGACATGGTACTAGCTCCCAATTGTGTACTAAAGGTTCGAGGGGAGATAATCAAAGATGAAGGTTATAAATAATTAGAAAATAGAAATTATATGCAGCTTCAGTAAAATATAGGTTGGTTGTTATGAAATAAATGTAAGATCTCCCTAGATTGTTATTGCATAGCCTCTCTAAGGTGTCAACCTTTACACACTGTAACAAAAGCTCCACTGGAAAATACAGTTAGTTGATCACTCATGGATCCTCCACACTCAGTTGCCCTCTTGTCTGCACCTCCAACACTGAACACCTTATAGGTGTGATGTAATCTAAGTGTGCACCTAGCCAAGCTTTCCCAGCCTGTTGTCCTCTCCGAAGCCTGTCTGAGTTGCATCTGCTATTCCTCTCTAGATTGAGTTCTGGGTATAGTTTGTGTTTTTCTCAAGACATTCTACTAATTCCAAACTCTTACACTCAATAGTTTTGCATTTCACAATTTCAGAGGCAGTGATGATGGAGGTAAGTGCCAAGAGGTTCTCCTTCTCCCCTTATTCTGTTATGAACATTGAGTGGAATTACAACTATTATCAGCCATGGTCTGATAATGAATAGCTAGTGGACGAAATGTTGGTGATACTAGATGAGGGCATTACAATGCAGTAATATGTTGAATGTTCAAGGACTCTAAGAGACAATTAGCTTATAGTATGGACAGAACTTATCAGAGAAATACCGGACTATTTTCCTTTCTATCTTTGGACTTCATCTAAATGGGACAACATTGGACTAACCCATTTATAGACTCTGACTTGACTCTGACTCAACTTGTCACCCTGTCACTGATATATCACTTAATTAGTCACTTCCAGTTGCAAGTAGTGTTATCACATTGTAACAACTGTTACATCACTAGTTAGAATAAATACAGACCAGAAAGAGAAGAGGATAACAAGTTCTCTCTTTTTGTATTCCCTTTGTAAAATCCTACTCTAAGGAATTGGTACTCTTATTTGTTTTAGGACAACCTCAAGAGTACTACTCAAAGTCTTGTTAACATTTCTCCTCCGATATAACTTAACTAAAAACCTTAACTGGATCCTCTAGCAAGGAGCGTGAAGATATCAAGTGTTAGATATAGGCTTCAAGTTGAAACACATATTCAACTGTGAGGTCTAGAGTCTTAACACATTCTGCCCTGGATACTATATTAAATATATTACAAAGCCCTAAAACTCAAGGAATAAAATATAAAAAGGAAACTGTTACTACTTTTAGGATTCTCTCGACTCTTTCTTGTCCTAAGTCCTTCCAAAATTCTACTAATTATGTGTTCCTCTTCTGTTTTCTTCCCATCAATAACACGTCCCCATCACTGTTTCCTTCTAGAATCTTCTTTATCCTTCCTTGGTCTTCTCTCTGTTATTGGCTTGTGATTTAGAACTCCTTAGTTATTTGTAAGCTCCAACCACAGTCTCAAATCTCTAAGTTGTGTCTAAGGTATCATTTATCTAAATATAACTAATCTGATACCATCAATGCTTATTTGCAATCAACGGCCTATCTATCTAAGTCTGTTACTGGTATACTGCTAGTTCTAGAGGGCAAGGGTCCTATCTCTATCAAGGTATATTCCATATAAAGTGGATCTAGAACGTTCTTATCCAATAACTCTGTCTATAACTTGATTCCAGCTCATCTTACTTGCCTCCTGAGGTATTTGCATAAGCTTTAGGTCTAGTTCTACCTACTCACTATTTCACATAATACTTTGGTACATTCTAAGAACTGATAATAGGTTCTTGTAAGACTTTAGCCAAGGCAACTTAAATCCACTTCAAGTCTAAGTTGACAAGGAGAACTTGATAGAGTTCCCATTTGATTTTTTACACTATATATACAACTACTATTGTGGCTATGCACTTCACCTCCTATGGTCCTCATGTTACTCATTATGTGACTACCCCATCATGTATTGTGACTGTAATATGTGACCTGTGATGTGACCTTCTGTGACATTATGATAGTAACATGACTCCTTTCCTATGCTTCACCTTCATAGTAGTAATTCAACTAAATAAAAGAAAAAAGAAATAGAAAATGAAAATAGAAAATGACTTAGCCATTTTGCCAAGTTATGATAGTTCTAGAGCGAATTCTAATTAGAAATTTGTTGGTATAATGTGTATCAAATGCTACTTTCTGCTGCAAATTTGCTAGCAGCATAACAGCAAAGTATCAAAATTGTATCTGCTGAGATGAGAGAGCCCTTCACAAAGTGGTCAAGGATGCCATTCCTAACTGTGTCAGAGATGAACTACATTACAGTGTGGAAGATGTGTTATTATTTGAAGGTTTCAAGAGAGTAGTTTTGCCCATCAACAATAACTATTGGAAAAGAATTCAAAATGATAAGAACAAGTTATGAATGAACTGCACTCTTCAATACAATATATCTAAAACCCCAAGACAGGAGCCTATTAGAAGCCCTTGGTCTGAAGAGAGAACAATCACCCCTAAGAGATTGCCAAAGTTCCCAGCATTGCTAGGAGCCACATCTGGGCAGCCATTCCTCAGGAATTCTATCAGTGATATGTTAAAAGCTGATGGTAGACTCACACCAGTATAACAATAACATTGCATAAATCTAGAACTATGTCTATGCTGTGAATAGTCTGGGCATTTGGCCAGGGCCTGCCCAAAACAATCCTTGAGACCCCTAAGTAGCCTAGGGACACACACTTGTCAATAAGGTTCCCTGATCGGTGTGTCTGAGTTGTTAAAAAATAGAACAGTAGTCCTCTCACCTTCCAATGAGCTGACTGTCTAATTCCTGTTGGGAAGAATCTCCTGAAATTGGGAGCCACTACTCTTCTAACATTAAAATCCCTATTTGTCCAATTGTGCTTGACTCTGGTTCCAGAAAGTTTCAAAGGACTGTTAGATTCTAGCTTATCTAATTGTTTTATGGATTCAAATTTTGCTACTACTCACAAATTGCTGCTCTAAAATATTGACCTCCTCCCTCTGACACTATTAGATAGTACTGTTAACCAAACTGTAACCCAAGTTGTAACATTACCAATCTAGTTAATTTGCAGTTACTCCTGTACACCTAAGTTTTACCTGACGCGACTGGAAGGGTCTAGTCAAGTGATGTTAGAATACAATTGGTTAAGTGACCATAATCCGAGTATTGACTGGAGAGAGGGCATGCTTGCCTTCAAGCAAGTACCTGAATCCACAAACCTTTTACAAAAGGAAGCAGCCATGAACTTAGAAGAACAAAAGAAAAACAAACTGTAGTGGTGACTATTTATAGTGCTAATCAGTATAGCAGCTTATTTATATGCTTGTAAATTGCCAGGAGCATTGACCTTTCAACTTAACACCAATCTCCTCACACTCCAAGGTTGAGCAGCCCAAGTTGATCAAAAGACACTCAATCTAGATAAAGTCTCCCCAGACTACTATTAATTTACGAATGTATTTGACAAGCAACCTTTGAAGACCTTGTCCAAACACTAACCTTATGATTTGGCTATCTGAACAGAAGAAGGAACAACACTGCCCCTAGGACCCATTTATCTGTTGTCAATATTGGAGCTACAGACCCTATGCAAGTTTATAAATGAGAATATTCCAATCAGCACAATACAACTTCACAATCCCCTGGGGAGGCCCTAGTACTCTTTGTTAAAAAAAGAAATGAGGTCTTATAACTGTGCATTAACTATAAAGGCCTAAACAGACTGACTCACAAGGATAGGTATCTGATTCCACTAATTATGGACTTACTGGACACTGTAAGGGGATGTCTCATGATGTCAATAATAGAGTATCTTAGGTTAGCCAGTATGGGTAAGCATTATCTAGTTTGCTCCGAGATTTGCCAAAGCCTAGTATTCCTCCAACCCTTCCCTCTAGTTTGGGTCTGCCATCATAGTACTATATAACCATATCTGGTGGTGTAGTTATTATTGTCCTGATGTACATGTCCATAGCAACTGGCACACGAACCAGGCTAGTTTAGTATAAGTGATATACGGTAGAATACCTTAACTCAACAATAGTTTGAGCTCCTGGGCTATCCATCGCTCTAACTTAGGATGCCTCCTTTACTATAATCAAGTGTGTTCTGGGTTGCCACTGAGTGATCCCCTTATAGACACCCCCAAGAAAGCTAGAATCTACTCTAAGATTGACTTAAGGAACACTTATCACTTGGTGTACATTGCTGAAGGTAACGAGTGGAAAATAGTATTTAGAACCTGTTATGGATCTTTTGAGTGGCTAGTCATGCCATTTGGTTTGTCAAACGCCCCTGCAGCTTTTTAACAGTTTATGAATAAAATATTTAGGGATCTATTAGATGTTTATGTGGTAGTATACTTGGACGATATCTTAGTCTACTCAAACAATCTAGACAACCACAAGAAACATGTAAAGGAGATACTGAGGCATATCATGACTTGGCAAAATGGCTAAGTTATTATTTATATTTCTTTTTTTTTTCTTTTTCTTTTTCTTAACTACATAGGAAGGAGTGCGGAAAAGTGTCACATTACATGTGTTACTCAGTCAGAAAGTCACATAGTTATGTCACATGACAAGTCACATGATGGGTATGGAAAAGTACACAAACTATATAGTAGTTGTATAAGTAGTATACAGAAAATAACAGGAACTCCATTGAGTTCTTTTTGTTAACTCAGATAAGAAGTGAGACTAAATTATCTCAAATAAGTCTTTACAAAGTGTCTCTGGGCCCACAAACTTTATGCCTCACCCTCCAAATATGCATTCTACAAGGAAAGTATTGAGTTCTTGGGGTTTCTACTTGGTCTGGAAGGCTTGTCGATGGATGAACAAAAGGTAAAAACTATCTAAGCTTAGCCAGTGCTGCAGCAATTAAAGAAAGTCCAGTCCTTCCTAGGTTTTGCCAATTTCTACTGTTGGTTTATATTCAACTACTCCAACCTAGTAATACCCCTCACCTAATTAACAAAAAAAACCCTGATATTGGTCCAAAGATTGTCAGAAAGCTTTGGAAATGTTGAAGGAGGCATTTGTAACTGTACTCATACTAGCAAGATAGGACCTGGTAAAGAGGCTGTTAGTACTAGGGGTTTTCCTGTTTTCTTTTTAAATAGAAGTTTTCCCAACTACTGTCTAGGTAGCGGTGAAGATAAAAGTTTGAATAAAGATAAAATGTGTGATCTCCTAAGAAAAGCACCCTAGTTGACACTGTGTATCAGCACAGTGTCCCTCATACAAATTTGTGGAGAAATGAATTCAGAAGTTGAAGATGAAAAGAAGTTGTAAAATTAAAGTTCTGCCAATGTACTGTGGTAGTGGTGATGTTTGAAACTCGAAACTCGATTCTAGACTACTGTCTTGGCTCTGTGCCTGAGTCCTGCCTGCCTGGTGTCACCCTAACGCCCTGTTTCAAAGTTGTCCTCATAGTAGCACTCTCTGGCTATGTAATCAGATTATCCTCACAGTAGTACTCTTGACTATGTGATCAGATATGTGACTTTGAATCCTCCCTGTATAACTCGACTCCCTAGCAATGTTAAACTCTATCTTAGAGCTCCTATAACATTGTTTCTGCGGCTAAGTCATTCTGTTCTGTAATCTCTTTGGTTTGACTCAGTCTTGAGTCGAAGCAACTTTATCACTGATCTGATCACTCTAAAAATAGATTTCCACTTTGAAAACCCAAATAGAGAACAGAGGCAACCAAGATTGCTTGTCCTCTTCTTACTAAGTGGGGGTTTTTATAGGTTTAGAGAAATACAAAAAGAAATATACAAAAAATAGAGAAAATAATAAACCTAGTCATAACCTATTATTACAACAATTGTTCCAGTAGTGATAGGGAATTCCGTACCTCCTTGTTTTTTCTTGATTATTTCCTATTAGTTTTGCCAGGTCCGCTCTGCCCTTACTGAGTTACTGAATTACCTACCACCAACCCTGCGGCGATCTTTTCCTTTCTTTGGCTTATCTCAGCAACTTGGGACCTGACTCTTTTCTTTCCTGCCTAGAGAGTTTTGGGAGTTGTCTCTACTGCCCCCTGAAGCTCTTTGTTACTCCTTTGTTTTTAATCACAATAGAGCAGTTCTTGATGTATTCCTATTCTTAGCTATCACTGATTGACTGATGTTGCAGCTATTCTTATCTCCTGCTAGGCCACCAGTTCTGTTTCTTGTAATGGGCATCTCTCTGAACTTTTCTACATGAGGCTTCTTTTTCCTGACTAAGTTGCTTTTCTTGGCAATGACACTGTGGGGCCACGGGCTCAACTCTGCTGGTTCTTGAGTGATTGGCCTTTTTGGTGATAGCAACCTTATGTCTCTGGGTATACTGCTATGTAGTTAGGTAGCCAGCTTTTTTAGTGGTGGAGTCCTCTGTGCCTTCTCTGCTACCTAGCAGGTGATTCTATCTTAGTCCTGTTTCTTGGGGTGTGAATTTGCAAAATTTGGTTAATTTTAGGTCTGAATATATTAAGGACTTCACACTGGACTTCAAAATTATAGTCAAAACAGATGTGTTGGACAGGGCCTTAGCTGCCATCTGTAGGGTAAAAGCTCTATTTCTACCCCTGAACTGTATAACAACACTCTGGAGCAACCTAAGCCTGTTCAAGTATTACTAAAGTAATACTTAAACACACTAGTATAGCTCTGATCACACTGACCCTGACACCAAAGAATGTAAACCTAGTATATAATGCAGAAGATCCCTTCAGGAGCCTTATTCTAATCTCTGAGGATTCTTCTGGAGGTAAGTTGTATCATAATTACAAACTGTAATATCACTGAGGATTCTCCTAGAGTCTTGTGCCCCAGTTGCCCTTACACCATCATCTCTATCTACTTGGGGAGAGATATCCATTCTATAGCATTCCACTCCAGGTGTCAGTAACTAACTTAAGAACCTAGACTAGGGTTTAAGAGAACTTAATAGAGTCCTTGCTTGATTCTAGTCCACTATATATACAGATTCTAACTATTTGTCCTTATTATTATTACAAGTGTTCATGCTTCACCAGTTCGATCCCAGTCTATGTCATATTCCTTAGTCATGAAGTGACTCATGACACCAGGACCTTCACTGACACTGAATTGAACTACAATATACATGATAAAGAGTTATTAGCAATTTTTGAGGCTTTTAAAAAATAGCAACACTACCTGGAAGGAACAGCCACCCTAGTAGAGGTATTCACAGACCATAAGAACCTCACCTACTTCTGTAATACCAAACTGCTTTCCTGATGATAGGCACATTGGTCTAAGTTTCTTTTGCAGTTCAATCTGGTGATCTGTTTCAGACTGGAGAGTGTAAGGGTGACTGGGGCACAAAACTCCAGGAGAATCCTCAGTTAATATTACAGTTTGTAATTATAATACAACTTACCTCCAGGAGAATCCTCAGAGATTAGGATGAAGCTCCTGAAGGAATGTTCTACATTATATACTAGGTTTACATTCTTTGGTGTCAGGGTCAGTGTGATCAGAGCTACACTAGTGTGTTTCAGTATTACTTTAGTAATACTTGAACAGGCTTAGGTTGCTCTGGAGTATTGTTATACAGTTCAGGGATGGAAATAGAGCTGTTTCCTTACAGGGAGACTGGGTACCAAACTGGATGCACTGACCTGTTAATAGAATGTTTATAACAAGAGAGAAGCAATAGAGAAATCAAACCAATGTCTGTAAGGAAGCTAAACTCCAAGCCAGAATAAAGCCAACTGCTTTTTGTTCAGTGATTAACAAAGAGAACTTGATAGAGTCTCTATTAGATTTTGCTACACTATATATACAATTACTATTGTGGCTATGCACCTTGTCTCCCACAGTCCTCATGCCTGTCAGCTGACTTCTTTGTCATATGCTGTGATGTGACAATGACCTTGGTCACACCTTTGTGACTCTGTGACTATCATGTGATATTTCCCATGCTCCATCTTAGTAATAATCTAAAAGAAAAGAAAAGAAAAAGAAAAAGAAATATAAATATTAACTTAGCTGTTTTGCCAAGTCATGACAATGTCCCTTATTTGCACCCAATCAAATATCATCTGGACCAAAGAATAGACTAGTCGAATCAAAGATGCTATGGGCAGAAACACTTTTGGACATAGAAACTCTGAACACGGACATCAAGACAGTAGTATTAAAAGGACAGAGTCACAAGAGTTACTTAGATGCTGTAAATTCCCACAAAAATGGCTATTGGACCACTGATGCCAATGGTTATCTCTGCTTGAAAGGACAAATATTTGTGCCCAATATAGGAAACTTGATATTGCATGTAATGAAGGCCAAACATGATTATATACTCATGGGACATCCTAGACAAGCCAAGACCCTGCAGTTAGTGCAACGGGACTATATCTGGCTGAACCTATGAACTTTTGTCATGGACTACATGAACTCATACAATACATGCTCTTGGAATAAGGCCAGACACTATAAACTTTATAGCACCCTAAAGTAGCTCCCTATCCTACTGTAGCCCTGGAAGTCAATTTTAATAGATTTCATCAAACATTTACCTGAATCACAAGGTTATACAGATATCCTTGTAGTGATAGACAAACTCACAAAACAAGCAATATTTATCCCAATACTTAGCTCAATTGACACTTTAGACCTTACAAACCTATTTGTCTAGTACATATTTTCCAAACATGGAGTACCTAGTCATATCACTTCAGACAGATGAACCAAATTTGTCTCAAAATTCTTTAGGTTACTAGCCCAGGCCCTAAATATAAAGCTTTACTTTTCTACAGGCTATTACCCAGAAGCAAACAGACAGACAGAATACATGAACCAAATACTGGAACAATACCTAAGAATTTATTGCAATTATCAACAATCTGACTGGTCAAGATTACTACTGTTAGTAGAGTTTAACTATAATAATACGCCCTTGCCTTTCACTGGAATATTGCTGTTTTTTATGAACAAGGGTTATCACCTATGAATCCAAGTATGAATAACCCAAGAACTTCTGTTACCGCCAGTGAAAGCCTTTGTGGTGAACCTAGATGAAACACATGCTAAAAGAGTATAAAAGGGAATTGCATACTGGGACAAACAAAACAATGATGTGCCAGCTCCCAATTGCATGCTAAAGGTCTGAGAGGAGATAATCAAAGATAAAGGTTATAAGTAAAAGTAGAATTATATGTAGCTCTAATAAAATATATGTTGGTTGTTATGAAATGAATGTAAGATCTCTCTAGATCATTGTCACATAGCCTTCCTAAGGTGTCAACCTTTACACACTGTGACTAGACTCAACTGGAAAATACAGTTAGTTGATCACTCATAGACCCTCTACACTCAGTTACCCCCTTGTCTACACCCCCAACACTGAACCTTACGGGTGTGATGTAATCCAAGTGTGCACCTAGCCAAGCTTTCCCAGCCTGTTGTCCTCTCTGAAGCCTGCCTGAGTTACATCTACTATTCC
>Ga0157362_1001299_pt1 | contig 10388 bp, 12 predicted proteins | sample AttlaeALBM3_FD_111480 | JGI IMG/M metagenome (GOLD analysis project Ga0157362, IMG submission 111480) | Fungus gardens microbial communities from leaf cutter ant in Ribeirão Preto, State of São Paulo, Brazil - Atta laevigata ALBM3 | ecosystem: Host-associated > Fungi > Mycelium > Unclassified ... | reverse complement strand
TGTGCACTAAACAAGTAGGCACTGGGGAGATAATCAAATAGAAAAGGAGAGCTTTACAATGGGGGAAAGGGTAGAATATGATCCAAAAGAAACCAAAAGAACAATAATAACAAATTGAGAGTCTACTCAAGGTAGATCTCACTGTAATAGGACCTCTAAAACACGCGTTCGTCTCGCATCGTGACACTGCTGCCCTTACCTAGTCTAGTAGTCTGGCTCGCCGTCGATACAGCAGAACTACCTAGAACTCCTATGACGTCGTGTGGGCTCTTCTTCAACTGACTGTACAGTTGGAAGCCGACTCCAATGACACGTAGCGAGCTGTTAACTCCTAGCGTAAGCGAATGCCCAAGTTTGTTGGGGCTTGAATTCCCATCGAGGAAGATTTTGGGTGGATTTTTAGAAAAGAAGCTAAAACACTTAGAAGAGCTAGAAACTCAGTCACTCAAAAATAGCTGTTAAGCTCTAGAGCAACAGAGAGGGATGATGATGGGGGTATGATGCTTGCTTTCCCTCCTGTGCCCTAGAGTATTTTATTATGATTACAAAGCAAAAAGATAACAAAGAAAGTGAGACAAAGAAAACCTCTGAATTCCCAATTCTAGCAAGGCCGTAATGATGATACGGCACTCCTCCCGAACACCGACTAACCACTCCCAAACACTCTAATCCTACTCTAGCGACTCTTCCTTGCACAATGGTCGGGCCTTGAGCATCTTGATGGACCATAGACAAAGACGGCAGTCTTGAGCTGTCTTGTTCTCATGCGTGTTCTCTTCATCTAATCTCCTTATTACTTCTCTTCTCAGCTTTCTAGTCCTTCCTCCTACCTCTGTGATGCACTTCTCACTCTTCTACCTTCTGGTTTCCTCCTACCGCCACTATAAGGCGACATCGCGATGGTACGACTCTCTTGATCTTGCTATAATTAGCCATCAGTGATGATGGCCTGAATCTGATCATAACTGTTCTTTAAATAGACTCTCTGACGGCTGCAGCATGATGTTGCTCAGATCGTGTAGTCTGCCCTAAGTTCGTTTCTGCTCTCGAGAGCACTTCTAGAAGGGAGATCTGTTAGGAATTCGATACGGGGCACCTGGGCAAGCATCTATAAGGTGTATGTAGCGGTGGTTGCAGCCGCTACCCTGCTACTCGAGCTAGATGCTCAAGTCCACGACTAGGCGTCTAGAAGAACGTTTTTGGGGGGCCAAGCTCGTCTCTCGAGCTGGTTATTCCTTTTATTAAGGTGCAGAATGTCACTTAATTTGCCTAAAGATTTGTACAGCGTAACAGCGAGGACACTGTAACATATATAATGTAGATTATTCCCCCCAGGAGCCTTATCTAATTTTCTGAGGAATCTCCTGGAGGTAGGTTGTAACCTATTTCATAGATTATAATTTAATCTGAGGAATCTCCTGGAGCCCTACTCCGGTCGCCCTTACAGCAGAATTAGATCTTATTATCAGAGCCCCGGAATTTCTTAGTGGACAGCCGCCCGCTGGTTGCCTTCCGCTAACAAACTCTGGCCCTCTGATCACTTCACTCTGAAGAGATGTCGCTCCCTGCAGACACCCTCCCAGCTATCGCCGACGCCTTGGGCTATCTACAGCACCATCTCCAGGAGTTGACCGAGCGTCAGAATGCTTCGGAACACGTTATTAACAACACCCTCACGGACCTAACAGCCCAAATACAACAGCTCACTCAACTGATGACCGGCCCTGCCCCTGTACCAATAGTTGCTCCGCCCCCGGTAACAACGTCTCCCCCTCCTGTCAACCCTCCCTCCCCAGTCCCGTCTGTCCTGACTAAACAGCGGATGAGGCCAAAACTCTCTTCTCTGCCCGACTTCTCTGGTGAATAAACCTCTGGTCGAGCCTTTTTAAACTCCTGTACGTTATATCTGTGCCTGGCTCCAGAGTAGTTCAGCTGCGATGAGGAGAAAATCTTTTGGACCTTCGCATTTTTCAAAGACAGATGTGCCGCGAGGTGGTCCGAGAACCTCTTTTGCTAGGAGGCGGACACCGGCGTTTTTCCTATCCAGTCTTGGGCCAACTTTGAACAACAGTTCCAAAGTCAATTCTTTCCGGTCAATGCAGAGGCAGATGCCATTAACGCTCTGGAAGGCTCTGCGTACTACCAAGGAAACTGGATGGTGGACAATTACCTGGACAGTTTCCTAACTTTGGTCTCCGACGCTGGATACACTGACCCCCGGACCCTTGTGGTGAAGTTCCGCCGAGGCCTCAGGGCGAACATTCAGAGCCAAATCGCCACTATGCCCTTTGGACGACCCGCTGACGCCGATCTGGAGGCCTGGTACGCAGCTGCCCAGAGGATTGACTAAGCGCGGCTGACCAATGAGGCTTTTCAATCTATACTTCAGTCAACGACTATGGCCCCTGCGCGCTCCGCCCTTCCCCGGTCTACCCCTCTCTCGATGTTCCGCCTTCCTCAGCCCACTCCGCCCCTCATTTCCCTGAGACCTGCTCCACCTGTACCGTCTGGAGGAATACCTATGGACGTGGACACCATCTGGAAGACGCGCCCTGCACCTCAGCAAGGATGTTATCGATGTGGAGAGCCTAACCATTTCGTAAAGGATTGTCCCCACTGTCTAGACGTCCGGAGGTTAACTGCGGAGCAACAGAAAGAATTAATCAAAGATTTGATGGCCTTGAAAGATGCAGTAGCAGAACAGGAAGTTAGCTCCTCCCCGGAGGAGGATTTTGTTTAGTGCGGCCAGCGAAAAGTACGCCCTGGTCGCTGTTAGTAAATAGGTTCGCTGTATTGAACGTAGAAGAAGTCAATACAGATATCTGTGAACCTATAGACACACTCCTCCCCTCTGCTCCAGACAGGAAAGCCCTGCCTCGAAGGCCCAAGTGAGAGAAGAGACTCTCTGAACGATTCTCTGCCAACGCTCTCGATGCCCGTGGAACGTCCATCGTCCTCCCTATTGAGATCAGTACTACTGACACCAGCGAGGTGCACTCCGTCAAGGCACTTTTGGACTCCGGAGCTACAGGCAGCTTCATAGATAAGAATTTTGTCCGTACGAAAGGTATTACCACCCGGAGCATCTCTCGCCCCATACCAGTGTACAACATAGACGGCTCCCCCAACAAAGCAGGGCAGATCTCCAAAGTGGTAGACGTAGTACTCCATTACAAGACTCACTCAGAAAGGACACTCCTCGCTGTCTCTAGTCTCGGGAGGCAAAGCATGATCTTAGGCTACACTTGGCTCAAAGACCACAACCCCGAAGTCGATTGGCAAACTGGAGAGGTGCAGATGAACTGCTGCCCTCCTAGATGCGAAGCGTACTGCGCAATATGCAAGGAACAAGTGTCATGGAGGAAAGCGGAGACTAAAGCGATCAACATTTGTCGATCCGGACCCTCTCTGGAGTATGTGGAAGACTCGGAAGAGAATGAAAACTCCCTCCAGACAAGTGAAGTTGAGTACGAGCAAGGGGATCGACTCTTTGTGTCGAGACTGCTCCTGGAGTCCACAGCCGCGGACCTACGTGCTACCTCTGCGATCTCCCAGAAACTGGCAGAAGGAGCCCATCGAGCCTCGGAGTCGCAGAAGGGACTGTTCACCCTACCCGGCTGTGCTAGAGGGTTCGAGTCTGTGTTTGCGAAGGAAGACTTCGACATCCTCCCAGAGCACCAACAGTGGGATCATGCTATCGAGCTGGTTCCGGGCTCGGCGCCTAAGTTGTTAAAGGTCTACCCTTTGTCTCCAGTGAAACAAAAGGAGTTGGATTCTTTCTTAGAGGAGAACCTGTGCACTGGACGAATTCGCCCTTCTAAATCGCCCATGGCCACTCTGGTGTTCTTCATCAAAAAGAAAGATGGCTCGCTCTGGTTGGTTCAAGACTATCGTGCACTCAACTCCATGACAGTCAAGAACAAGTAACCCCTTCCGTTGATCTCCGAACTCGTGTCCCAACTCCGAGGAGCCCGATATTTCACCAAGCTCAATATTCGCTGGGGTTTCAATAATGTCTGTATTAGGCCTGGAGATGAGTAGAAGGCGGCCTTCCGGACCAATCGGGATATGTTCGAACCCTTAGTAATGTTCTTTGGGATGACCAATAGTCCGGCCACTTTCCAAACAATGATGAACGACATCTTCCGAGACCTTATAGCAAAAGGCATCATGGTGGTGTATCTGGACGATATCCTTATCTTTACTCAGACAGAGAAAGAGCACGCAAAGGCTATCCGGTGGGTGTTACAGGTCTTACAGGAACACAAGCTCTTTCTCTGTCTAGAGAAATGCGAGTTTTTCAAAGAGCAAATCGAGTACTTGGGACTAGTCGTCTCGGAGAACCGAGTTTCCATAGATCCAGTCAAGGTCGCAGAAGTCTGAGAGTGGCCCATCCCGGAGAACAAAACGGACGTCCAGGTGTTCCTAGGTTTTGTGAACTTCTACCAAAGGTTCATTCAAGACTTCTCCACCAAAGCACAGCCTCTCTTCGACCTAACGCGCTCCAAACAAGTTTGGACGTGGAGCGGAAGAGAACAGGCAGCCTTCGAGGACCTCAAGACGGCGGTAACTACTGCTCCAGTGTTAATGTCCCCTCTAGACTCAGAGCCCTTCTGGATTGAAGTGGACAGCTCGGACTTTGCTACTGGAGCAGTCTTGTCTCAACAATCGGCGACAGATGGAAAATGGCACCCCATAGCATTCTATAGTAAGTCTTTGTCCTCCATAGAGCGGAATTACGAAATCCACGACAAGGAAATGCTGGCCATTATCCGTGCGTTAGAAGAGTGGAGACACTTTCTGGAAGGAGCGACTTATCCAGTGGAGATCTGGACCGATCACAAGAACCTCGAGTATTTCATGACGGCCAAGAAACTTAACCATCGTCAAGCTCGTTGGTCCTTGCACCTGGCTAGGTTCAACTTCCTGCTTCATCATTGTCCTAGACGTACTATGGGCAAACCAGACGCACTGTCGAGGAGAGCTGATCATGGAAATGGAGCCTCCGACAACAAAAATATCGTCCTTCTTAGGCTGGAGTTCCTTGTAGTGCATGCCCTGGAAGGAGTAGAACTGACAGGCATAGAACAGAAGATCTTGTCCGACATCCGCAAGGGAAACCGAGATGGAGACCAAGAGGAACTCATTACTAAGGTAGCACGAGAGCTCCGACGCTCTGCTAACGGGACAGTGCACTCCTTGGAGTGGTCAAACATAGATGGCCTACTCCGATTCCGAGAGAAGATATACGTACTGTGGAGTCCAGACCTATGTAGGCAGATCGTAGCCCTCTGTCATGATACCCAGATCGCAGGACACCCCGGACGCTGGAAGACACTGGAACTAGTGTCCCGGAACTACTGGTGGCCCCAGATGTCTAGGTACATCAGCCAGTATGTGAGTACTTGCGATCTCTGCCTCCAGACGAAACCTTGGCGACATTCTCCTGTTAGTGAGCTCCAACCGCTCTCCGTTCCGGACGAACAGTGGGACACGCTCAGTGTCGACTTTGTAGTTGAACTCCCAGAGTCCTCCGGGCATAACGCCATCATGACTGTCATAGACTCTGTCTCCAAAAGGGTGCACTTCGTTCCAACACATACTACGGTCACAGCAGAAGGAGCAGCCAGACTCTTTTTTCACTACGTCTAGAAACTCCACGGCCTCCCAAAACGAGTGGTCTCCGACCACGGATCCTAATTCGTGGCTTCGTTTACTAAGGAGCTATACAGGCTGCTAGGTATACGACTATCCTCTTCTACAGCTTGGCACCCCCAGACGGACGGACAAACAGAACATGTCAACCAGGAGCTCGACCAGTTCCTCTGCCTATTCGTCAATGAACGACAAGATGACTGGTATGACCTCCTGCCTATCGTGGAATTCCAACATAACAACCACGTCCACTCCACGACACAGCAACCTCTGTTCTTGTTGGACACGGGACGAGTCCCTCGTATGGGCTTCGAGCTGCGACAGGACCCCTCAAGCCTGGAAACAGTCAATGAGTTCACTAGAAGGATGAAGTCCACCACCGAGGAAGCTAAGTCTGCAATCCGCAAGATGCAGGAAGATATGGTGCGGTATTATAATCAAAGGAGGTCTCCGACTCCAGTGTTCAAACCCGGAGACCAGGTATATTTAGACACGTCAGATATCAAAACGACACATCCGTCTCCGAAGTTGTCACATCGCAGACTAGGGCTATTCGAAGTTGAACACCAAACAGGACCGTCAGCCTATCGCCTCAAGTTGCCCCACGGAATGAGACTGTTGCACCCAGTATTCAACATAGTAAAGCTGTCAGTTGCTCTGGAGGACCCGATACCAGGAAGGAAGTCACAAGCCCCACCGCCACCCATCGTCGTCAACGGAGAACCAGAGTGGGAGGTGAAAGAGATATTAGATAGTCGCTGGCACCGGAAAAGGTTCTAGTTCCTGATCAAGTGGAAGGATTTTGGCAGGGAACACAACTCTTGGGAAGTAGCTTCCGATGTCAAGGCACCGGACCTCGTCGCGGAGTACTATCAGAAGCACCCAGCCGTCCCCAGACATATCTGTCAGGCAGACTTCGACGCTCTTTTCAAGTCCAGAACTATTGCTTCGAGGTGCAGCAACCTTAGAAGGGGGGTAAATATAAGGGGACCCCTCACACACAGCTCTGGAGCACGTACTAGCCCTCCGGAGTGACTCTGCAATAGATCAAATATTACTATGTAATATTTGGACTTATCTCCATTGTTCTAAGCGTACCCCGTTGCCACCTAACGCACTTTCATTGTTTGGACCCTGGTTACCAGATGCAGGGACGCGAGGACACTGTAACATATATAATGTAGATTATTCCCTCTAGGAGCCTTATCTAATTCTCTGAGGAATCTCCTGGAGGTAGGTTGTAACCTATTTCATAGATTATAATTTAATCTGAGGAATCTTCTGGAGCCCTACTCTGGTCGCCCTTACATACCACATGAATTCCACATTATAAGTTGCAATTTTATCTCTTGGCTTCATGCGGAGGTTGTCAATGAGGTTGGCAGTATCCCCTACTGGGTCCAAGAGTCTAAAATAGACCCAGAGTTTGTCTACAAAGAGCTGCCAAGTAGAAAGCCAGGGTTGTGCATAGCCAAGGTCTTTTTGTTATAGTATGACTTCAAGCCAATCTTGTGCTACACTGGAGAAATAGGTCATTACAAAATTGATTTTTTCTTCATCGGTGGGGAATTGCAGAGCATTGGCACAAAAGTAGAATCGACAGGAAGTGATTGAGCTTATGAGGATCAGAGCCATCAAAGATGTTCAGAATGCAGGTCTTTGATTGATGAGGCTTTGGTGCTAATTCTCTATTAAGGTTTTCCAATAATTGTTGGAGAGTCTCAGCTAACTGATTATTAAAGAGATTACAGTTAGTGACAGGAGGTGGAGTTTGGAAAACAGGGGTAGAAACAAGAATAGGGGTGTTGACCCAGTCTGGGTCGTTATTAACATGAGGAACAGTGATAGGATCCACATTATAGAATTCCAAAGACTCCACTAGAGGTGGGGATAACAGGGGACGCACTGTGCACTGGAGTATGAAGTATTCCTGATTGAAGGCGTCTCAACCTCCTTGGGAGGCCAGAAGTGAAACAACTGATAGTTCAGTCAGCAAGAGGAATAGAATTACTCCTGGAAGAAGGAGCTGCAGATTGGCAAGACATCAGAACTATAGTACAACAGGAACTGGTGTGAGTCTGTAAATTTTGTCAAGGACAGAATTACAGAGGATAGAGGGATGGAGTAATAGATAGAAATTAACTTTGGAATGGAGTAATGTACTACATTGGAAAATAGATAATACTTAGCGATGGTATAACTCTAAGAGAAAAACTCTAACAGAAGGAAAAAGACATTGGAGTAAAATATGACTTAATGAATGACCTTAGCTTCAATTTATGTGTTGCACCCCAGTCTCTAGTCATGATGTTGGTTGTGTATTTTGGAGTAGAAGGAAGTTGTCAGAGAAGAGGTCCTAAGAAAGTAGAATAGGAATCTGGAGTGGACAAGGAGAGTATTAGGACCAAATGACGTTAATTTACAGACTAAGGAAATACACTATAACTACTCAGTACTTATAGAAAGTCTGGAATAGGAGAAGAGTAGTCTACTATGCTACCTTACTAATTATAATTTCAGGAGAATTATTAGAAGAAATAAATTACATAATTATCAGATTTCTGGAATATAATACTACCCATATATTTCTTCTTTCCCTCTAACCACTACTATAATTAAAACTAATATTCAGAATAAATCATCTGCTACCAATGCTCGTCCCCCTGGCCCCCAGGCTACTCCTACTAGTGTTGGTGAGTCTTCAGACTCACTCAACCTTATTTCTTGTGCCAGCTCTAGAGCTGGTAAACGCGTTCATCCCAGAGGACGCTCTCGTGCTCATCGCACTGTCAGATGCTCCTCCAGGAGTGTCTCAGCTGCTGAGGACTCTAGGAAAGCATCTCCTGAGCCCTCTTCTTCCTCTGAGGAGGAGGAAAGTGAAGAGAAAGAGGTCAGTCCTGGTTCCAGGACACCTACTGCCTCTAGGATCATTACAAGCAAGCTTTCTCACAGAATTGTCCCTCTCCAGCTTCCTGCTGCTCCCTCTCCCTCTGCTCCTGAAGGGAGAACACATTCTATGAGTTGGGATGACCAAATTTCTGCTGAGGAGAGCAGGGGCCTTGCCTCTGGGGTAATTTGTGCCCCCCAGGCCCCTTTGTCAACCAGTTTGATGCCTCATGGCCCAAACCATGGAACAACTGAGTCATCCTCTGAAATAGAGGGTGGCAGTGCAGTGGCAGGCACCTGTGACGTGACAGGTGACTGTAACAGCTCACCTCAGATGTCACAACCTGTGACAAGTAATATTGTCACATCTGATATCATACATAATTGTGACTTGTGGGATGGTGAACACCATGTCACATCCTTGTCTGGTCACTTTGGTTATTTAGAGAATAATGCCAAAGTCCTCGCCTCGTCTGTATTGCGCATTGCTTGCTTTATTTAGAAGCACTCTATTGGACGCTGTCTGATTGAGCAGTTTCCTCCTATTTTGGGAACAGGTTTCATTATGTGGCATCTGTTCCAAACTGTGTCTGCAGCAGAATGGGATCGTTTTAAGGTCTCACCTCAGTCTAACTCTCCTTCACTTGTGGAGGCAATGAGGACTCTTTATGGTCCTAACTTACCACAGGAGCCGTCTCCAGATACCGAGATGGCAGTTGATCAACTAGCAGTGGATGAAGCTTTCTTCACTACTGTTACTAACAAAAAGTCCAAGGGCAAGGGCAAAGTCCCTCACTCTACTAACCCCTCTGCACCTTCCCAGAACGTGCCTACCCCTGTTCCAGTGGTATCGAGAGCGCCTCCTCCACCTCCGCCAGCCAAGACAGCTACTGCTAAGCCTACCCCTGTGAAGGTGACCACCAAACCCCAGGCACTCAAGCAGGCTCCTAAGTCCTTTGCCCAAGCGGCTCATAGTGGAAACCCCCAGTTCACTCCAAGGTTTGCTCCAGCCTCTGCTCACCCAGAGTATGAGAGCCTTCTTCATCTCCGTGATATGTTTCCCGACCTTCCTATGGAGAAGATTCTAGCCATGCACCAATCTGGCTTTGGTGCTAGTGCCTCTCCAAACAGAAGAGGTGCAGTTCATTCTGGTGCCTCAAGGGCACCCAAGATGACAACGCATAGGCCCACTAGGTGCCAAGTGTTAATTCCACTTGACACTCCCACTGCAGAGGTCGTTGTGGCAAATGCTGCTACTGCAGTTGAGTCCTATAACAAGGGCTTGGTTGAGGCTCACTTCAAACTTAGAGTTGAGTCAGTGTGCAAGGCATGGGATGGAATATCCATATCTACTAACTTTGTTGCATCGGCAGCAGAGTTGGAGATGATCAAGCAGTGGCTCAAGAAAGTTGCTGGCTTGGCTGCTAGTACTGTGGTGGAGCCTCGTCTGCCACAGTCTAAGTCTTTCCTGAAGATTTTGGGTGTTCCTTACTGGGGCAACAACTCTTCGCTTCCTATTACACAGGCTCAAGTTGAGTCTGTGATTGCTAATACTCCTATTTTTGAAGGAGTGGTACTTGCTTCTCGCCCTCGCATTATGAAGGCGTCTCCAAGCTTAGACATGTCTGTGATTTGGATTGACATCTAGGACTCTCAGAAGGGTTCCAAGGGCAAGACCCTTATTAACTGCTCTTTCAATTTTGGGCGTCATACAGCTACAGTCTGGGGGACTGCTATGCATCCTGGGGTTGCCCAGTGTCGCAACTGCTGGCGCTGGGGACATCCAACCCATGCATGTCGCGCTCAAGGCGCTAAGTGCCAGAAATGTGGTGGACCACACAGAGTGG
>Ga0157362_1001298_pt1 | contig 10389 bp, 8 predicted proteins | sample AttlaeALBM3_FD_111480 | JGI IMG/M metagenome (GOLD analysis project Ga0157362, IMG submission 111480) | Fungus gardens microbial communities from leaf cutter ant in Ribeirão Preto, State of São Paulo, Brazil - Atta laevigata ALBM3 | ecosystem: Host-associated > Fungi > Mycelium > Unclassified ... | reverse complement strand
TATATATATATATATATATATATATATATAATTCATCCGAAAAAGACGTTTGCAGCATTAAATTTTATGTATCGAAAGAATTATTATCTTTTATTGACAATTAGAAAGTCATACTTTTACGACAAAATCGAGACATCGATTAAGTTAAAACCAATAAAATTTAAAATCATTCTGCATCGCAACGCGCGAAGAATCGCGTAAGCCGACTTAATACCAAAGATCTCTCGTCACTTCGTCATTGCGTCTCTCGGTTCTGTTTATCGCGCCACATGATCAGATAAACTCTCGACAGCGAGAGGCGAAAAGGTTTCTTAGCACAGACCTGAGCCCCGATCCCTCCTGATAACATCATCTCGCTCTCTCACGCGGCGTCGGTCGTCGCTCTTCGTCGGCGATGCCGACGACGCACGAAGCTTCGTCCCACCACCGGCGACGCGCTCCCACCGATTCACGGCGAAGACGGCCGAAGCGAGTCGGCCTGCGCCTTGCGACTTGACGCGAGCGCTCTACGTCACAGTGAAGTATGTGCTCCCGAAAGTAGAAAATGGCTGCGCTCTCCGCTAACTCGGGCGGATGTAAATATGGTCTGTGGCTCGGCCTGGGAGTGCTCGCCGCGAGATACCTCGGCGGTGAGTACAACCGCCTCTTACGTGACGCGCTACGCTCGATTCGCGTCGTAACATGCGTGCGTACGTTCGCGTTTCTGTTACGCGCGTGTATGCATGCGTACGTGTATGTGGCTGTGTGTACTTCTGTGTACGCGAGATGCTGCCTGCTGCCGATGGGCAGCGGAGAAGGCGAAGCGAAGCGAGGCGAGGCGAGGCGAGGCGAAGCGAAGCGAAGTGGCCGCGGAGAACGTTTGCGACCCGTCGCTGCCGGGCCGCGCGCGAGAGAGAATCGATCGGATGCGGACTGGCCACGCGATGCGACGCGCGAAACGATCGCCCTGGTTCCTGCGCCGCTCGCCTTCTGCCTTCTGCCGCACAGATGTTTCAACCTGATCGCCGTTCTTCTCTTCTCTCTTTCTTCGCCTTTTCCTCCTTGGTTCGGTCCTCCGCGAACCGCGCGTTCGTCGCACATTCGCGTCTCCGTCGACTTCCGTCTCTCTCCCTTCTGAATCCCTATTCTGAAATTCTTAATAACGATAATAACGATCACATTATCGCGCAGCTTTTTTTATTTTATTGTATGTATAAAACCTGTGATAAAATAGTGTAATGATATCTTTACTGTCATTCATGTCCTATCTACCAATGTATTATAGATTAATCTTGGTTCAATTTCTCTTCATCTTTTCTATTTCTTAAAACTAGAAAGGGATAAAGTTAGTTGAATCGAAATGAAAATTAGTCTACATTGGTAGAAATGGATATAATAAGGCTTTATCGAATGTAAAATCAACTTTAATCTCTTTAACTTTATTGTTTTTCTAATTCTAAGAATTAAGAAAAGAAGATAAAAATATTTCTAATCCTTAGAATTAAGAAAAGATAAAGAATTAATTGGATCGAAATTAAAGTTAATCTTACATTGGCAGAATCGGGCCTAAAGATTATAAAACCAGGCTGAACTGACAGCCGAGAAACACAAGACTAACCAACATCATCATCGTGAAGGATCGTCATTCGACGCGCCCTCGAATCCCTCGATTGTATCGCACTCTTTTTACCTTCGAGTAATACATTCGAGGAAACACCCCTAGATACGGGGAAACTCCGTCGACGCAACGGCAATCGACAATACCTTCGTGTGACACTTCTTAGTTTCGTGACCCTCATAATTCCGTGCATCGCGTACTTTTCTCGATTCTATTTTATCATCATTATTTGTCAAACATTCATATGTCTCTAATTACAAAGCACTTCCGGCTTTTGTAACAGTAATAGGTCTGCTTGCACTTTTTGCACTCAGCATCTTCGCTTTCTCTCTCCTCAACGCCTTAATATATATTTATCTCATTTTAATTGCAAATATTTTTAGGAATTTCAAGCGAACAGACCTAATTGAATTTTATTTTTTTACAGCGCTCAGTAGCGTTATTAATTTTTTCCTTTGCAATTAAATCGAACGTTCTCCCACTGATACGTTTTCTCGGTGGAATTTCTGCGCCGTTCAACATAGCACGCGGCCGTACTTTTTTACGTCTGAACGAGACGAGAACGAGAGAGAGAGAGGGAGAGAGAGAGAGAGACGAATAGAGAAAAGGAGAGGGAGACGGAGATGAGAGGTTAGCTGTGTTCCCGACGTTAGAGACTGAAATACCAGCGATGCTGAGAATTCGTGCCGTCTCTCGTCGATGTTCTCCCGCGAGACGCCTTTTCCACTTTTCTTCCCTTTTTTCTCCGCTTTCTCACGGGCTTCCCTCTTTGCGTGTTTCGATCGTAGGGTCCAGATCCCGATGCTGGACTGACCGATCTTGCTGCGCGATTCTGTATCGACGGGGGATGACGCCGTCACGGCAACAACGACACCAGACTTTAACCCTTTGAAACGCGATGCGACCGTATGACCGTTGCTTTTTTTAATATCTTCTTAATCTACGCAGCGATCATACTTGACGTTTACGAAAGGAAAGTTAAATCATTCGCTTCAGATAGCCTTATTATGGAAAAGATGTTGACTTTCTTCTGCATATATGTTGTCATTTTCGATATATATTTGCGACATGAAGAGCACATACAGTTAAAGAATTTGTTTACATATCGAGAACACATTTCAAACTTCTCGTTTACTGAGAATATAAAAAAAATATTCGCAAGTAAATGTTATATGTTTTCTTCGATATTTATTGTAAAAAAAAACTTGTAATGACTAGATGTATTTTTGTGAAATATATCTCATTAATTCTTAAAAAAAAAAGATAATTTATTTGCTAAATAAATTTTATATAAAATTTTAATTTGCTGTATTTAAGGATTTATTTCAGTGAAATATCTTATAAATAAATTTTGTAATCTCTTAGTATGACTGTGAATTATTTGAGAAATATCATTGCTATTGATGATTATAATGTTATTGTAGTTATTTGTCAAACATTAATAGTCTCAATTGTCTCAAACTACGAAATATTTATTATCTCCAAGTTGTTTGGAACGATATGCTTCTTTAATCTTTTTATAACGTTTTTAAATCAAGTTCTGTTAGATTAACTTCAATCTCGATTCAGTGTATTATTCTAAAAATTAGTAAATATTAAGTTAAATTGAGATTAAAGTTAAGTCTTATATTGATTGAAATGAACTTTAAGCTGTAATCAGATTAGAGATTGAGATTGGATAGAATTTAACCAATCAAAAGAAAAAAACAATTTCAAATTTAACTTTGCTTTGATTGGTTAAATTCCAATTCAATCTCCCTAGTTTGATTATGATTTTAGACTGGAATTGATTTGGTCAATATTTATCACAATAGTTGATTTTAATAGATAAATATAAAAATTATATACTCAGTTATATATTCAATTATATATTCAATTATATAATCAGAAAATATTTACATATGACTCCAAAAGTCAATTAGTTTCATCAGAAGTTTAAAAAATTTCTACGATGTTGCTGTTTTTCGAATAATCAATAGTTACAACGCATTAATATTGAAATGAAAAGCACTTGTCCTAAATATATCTTGATATCTCGATATATATAATCAAATTCATTCATGCGTTAAGAGTGGTTGTGATGAAACTCCGGTTAACTTAATCGGTGATCAACTAGCACAATTGCAAAATTTATAATTATATATAATTCCTCCCTAATCAAATTTTTTTCATATATGAAACAATAGAAGATAATATCTCAATTATTTTTTCCAAACTTTAACAAATAAAGTATAAGCTTAATAAGTTAATTGAAGTTTGATCAGAGTAAGCAACTTATGATCCCATTACATTAGAAAAAAATTATTGCAAGACTGATAGTAGAATAAAAATAATCAGCGATTAATATATTCTGCAATATTACTGTTATTACTGAAGCTACCGATATTTTTTGCGCTTTTCGAAAAAACATTGAATTAAAAACAATAACTTTCTAAAACGCTCAATTATCGCTCCAATCTCTCACAATCATTGATGTCTAATTACAGTTACAATATTTATGTCTTTTTCTACCAATATAGTTTAATTTTAATCTTGGTTCTCTTCATCTTTTGTCTACTATCTGAGAAAAATGTCCGATTGGATTAATTAGAATTCTAGTTGAAAATGAACGAATCAGAATTTTCTGGTTCGTCCATTTTCAACTATCAGATATTTTTCTCATTGTAGTTCTAAGAACTAGAAAAAGATGAAGAATGAGTTGAACCGAGGTTAAAGTTAATCTAGATTGGTAGAAACGGACATTAATAATCGCAGCAACGCAATTGAGCACTTTCAGCGCTAAATGCGGCGCGAAGATGCCGGGACGGCATTTGTCTGTCCGTAGGAAATGGAGAGATTGTTTATGTTGCCTCAGCGAGCACGTGCATAGGGCTCGAAATACATCAAAGGATAAACGTCGTTTCAGCGAGACATGATACTTGTCCCTTTCCTTTTCCCTTGCCGGAGTCTGCAGTAATTTTGCACTGAAAACGCGGGTCTGTTTCAATCCGCTCTGCCTTTCTCCTCTCGCGCTGCGCTCTCTCTCTCTCTCTCTTTTTTCTTACGTCGCATATGACGTACGACGTACGCGATTATTTTCCGCGAGACCCCGCAAGGACATCGCGCGTGTACATCGTGCGTACATGATGAATAAGGCGAATAAAAGGCGGCCTTTCTCAATGCAAGCGCGCGAGTCGTATCCGGGATATAAAAATACGCTGTTTCGTAACATGTGACTTCTCGCTCGTAATGCAACGAACTCTTTTTCAAGTGCTGCCGATGCCGGAAACATATCGACCGTTATCAGATAAAGATTTGTAACCAAGGATTGAAGAGAATATATATTATCTGTCGAAATATGTAAAAAAAAAAAAAATATGATAAAGAAGCAAAGAAAAAACGCGTGTACGCACGCTTGATCTGAATAAAAAAGTAGTAGTTCTCAGTGAAAAGAATGATTAATGAGATCCCCGATAATTTAAATCTGGAATAAAAAGCCCCATGTTCGGTGGGTCCAGAGTTCGAGGCTGTAGATGCGCGAAAACATTTTTTTGCGCGGCAAAATGAAAAAGGCGAATTAATATATAGATAGAAAGAAATATTTATGAATCGTTTCGACAAATGGATTATTTAAAAAATTAACCGAGGTTTAATGGATTTTGTTTCTTCTAATCGCTTTTTCCTTCTAATGTGCATTTTTATCAACTGAGTACTACCCGCCAAAATTGATATATACTGTACTCAAATATACGCTGAGAAAAATAGTCTGAATTAAATAGTAATTCTGATGGAAAATGGACGAATCAGAATTTTCTGACAAAAATCTATTAGAATTCTAGTTGAGATAACTCTGATTGATATAATTATTCTGGTAAAAATAAGAATTCTGATAAATTTTATCAGAAAATTGTATCTTCGAATTCTGATTATTTCAACTAGAATTCTAATAAATTTAACCAGAAAATTCTGATTCATCCATTCTCAACCATTTAAAGTGAGAATTTTTTTTCTGTATATTTATCCTATTTTGAGTGCAAAATTTTTTGGAATTTCAAGTTTTCAAGCAACAAATTTAATCTACGTTGATAGAAATGAATTTTAGAAACAAGCAAATAGATATTTAAACTTAAATCAATTTCAATGATTGTGTTTAGTAATTGTTGTATAATTCTTTAATATGTTTGATTTATACACTTAAATCTAGTGAGAAACTAACACTGAAAAAAATGTTTGGTTGAAAATGGACAAACCAGGAAATTCTGATTGATATAATCAACCAAACATTTTTTCAGCGAAGGGCAACATCAATCATATTAAAGAATTTCACAATTGCAAAGTTACTTTATTTGAACGCAGCTAACAACTAATTATAGTAATTATAGAAGATTGTAATGTCGAAAATTGAAGCTCGCTAGAAGTTTTCGATCGACAATCGTGGATGCTGTGATTCGCGCCGGAGATGATCACGTCTCTCTTGCATCGACTGGGGATTTCCACCTCGCAATCACGCCGCACGTTTGCGGAGTAGAATTACATACACGCTGATTGTCCTTCCACGAAAATTATGATCGCGGAGTATCACGATTACGCGCGCAAATCTGTCCGTGAGTTCCCACTGCTTTTCTCGACGATATTATTTGCAGCGCGACGTGGGTATTAAGTTTCCTATGCACGCTTCCAGCGCGAATGCCATTACATTGCGATAACGCCTCCGAAATGTCGCCCTTTTCGATATCAATTATACCACACTGATATCCATTTCTACACATACAAATTAACTTTAATCTCTTCAGTTTAATTTATTTTCTCTTCATTTTTTTTCTGATTCTTAGAATTAAAAAAAGATAAAAATTAACTACACGGAGAGAAGTTTTTCTTAGAGTTTTACTCTGAAAATATGGTAGTCGTGGGACATTTTATTTCGAAGAATTTTAATCTCTCATTCATTAATAAACCTATTAATAATAATAAAGTATAAAATAAGTTTGATTAATTGTACTAAAGTGCATGGTAAAAATCTTTAAAATATTATATTGTAATCACAATTATCATATTTTCAGGGTAAATTTTAAAAGAAAATATTTTTGTTAAAATTAATCTATATTAATAGAAACGGATATGAGAAAAATTTCTGATTGAAAATGAACAAATCAGAAAATTCTAATCATACCATTAAATTAGAATTCTTATTATTTCAACTAGAATTCTTATAAGTAGAATTATAATAGATTCTGATGTCGTTTTCAATCAGAATTCCAATTAACAACCAAACTTTTATCAGAGCCGCTTCGATGAGATTACTCGCTTCAGCCGGTGAGCGAATAATTAAAGTTAAAAGTCACATCGCGATAATAAATAATATGAGATAAATATTATGGAATTATAAAAATATGATAAGATCAAAGATCAAAGAGCTTTTCCTTTATTAATCAAATAAAATCATTTTATTGATGATACAGGAGAGAGGAGTTGCACTGATTGAAATTCTGAAATTGGAACAAGCAAGAATTTTCTTGAATCTATTATAATTATAATTAAAAGATAATCATACTTTTAATTGATATGATTAATCTTTTGGTTCGTTCATTCTCAACCAGAAATTTTTCCCAATGTACTTTAACACTTCTGTTCTGGTAGAAACACAGATATCCCTATAATCGCGTACCTCTTTTATTGACTTTTAAATATTGATAAAGCGATAACAGAGGAGATAACAGAATGATTTTATCACTCAACATGGAATCAATGCCCTCTTGTAATACAAACCAAAATCACCTTTCACAAAGTTAGCCTACGTTCAATATTTACTGAACTGTTTTTTCCATTTACTTAAATTAGTAATTTCGTTTATTATCTCCGATAAGTTGCAATCACCTTAATGCCTGTTTTTACCAACATTCGCCCGCTTATCGGTTATTCCCCAGGGAATATGCGTGACAAATATTCCCTTCCGCACCTTCTCCAATTCGATTACCTTTGACGTCATTCCATTATAGTTCGGAATATTACGACATTATGATCGACGTTATTAAAAAAAAAAAAAAAAAAAAAATGTCTTACGTTTCGAAATAGCTGCGCCGCGTTTCTAGAGTCGTCAGCGAACTTGGCGATTCGGCACGACTCATAGACGCGCGGGGCTATCGCTGATACTGCTCTTTGCCACGCTGATAAAGTCCGCAACTAGCTGGCACGTCGCGCGTCGTCTCGCGCGATTCATTGAAACCTTCGTGCGATTACGGGCGCCGATTGCGTCGCGAAAGCCGCACGAAAGCAGATATGCGCGTTACCGCCTCTCGGCCGATCGCGCGAGCTCGTACACATACTCGCGTGTTTACGAGTTTTCTAAACAGTTCATTATGGCTTTTCTCGCCAGTGGTGGTCGAACTGATAAGTTCGGGGACCCGATTGTTGAGTTCATATCGAACTACGCATTGAGAATTATGAATTAAAGATTAGAATTTAATTAAGATGATCTTAATTTTCATTCAATTTTTGTTTTGTTTCAATTAAATGGATTCTGATCTGCAATTTGTAACTCCTCAACCTCAAAAGGGAGCTTTGAGAATCTTTGAGGATTACAAATTGCAGAATTTATTTAATCCGATCAAAATGGATTAAAATTAAGACCATCGATTGGTCGCCCATGTTGCACTACGCATTGCAAATGTGAATTGGATTCGGAATCACTTGAATCATTGACTAGCCAATTAAAATGAAGTAGCCAAGGATCCAAATAGTCAATCACAGAATAGGTGATTCTCTATTTTACGATCCGTGACTCGCAATCCGGATCCGGATTTCATCTCGCAATACATAGTGTGACGAACTTAAAGCCCACGTTAGATTACGTATTGAAGATTATAATTCAACCAACCAGAACAAAACGGATTAACTCATCCGGCAATGTGAGACTTTGAAGGCACAGATTTTTTTATTATGAAGTCTCTATTAAATTTAAATCTGTAAAAAATAAAATACATTCCGAGAGACCTCTATGATAATAAAAACGTTGTTAAAACTTTCACAGTAATTTTTCAAATTTTTATACAATCCAGAATATATAAATCTACATTAAAGTTTAAAGATCAAGGTTGCTGACGGAAGATTTTAAGATTGATTAGTCAAATTATAGTCGTCAGTTTGTGGTTTTAAAATGCATTGGTCTTTAAGTCTCCCGATAGTTCTCTAATTTTATAAATGCACTTATAAAAAAAGAGTCTGATTGCATTGATTGATAGTGGTTTAGATTGATAGTGGAAATCAGGATTTTTTGATTAAATTTATTAGAATTCTAGTCAAAATAATCATGTTCAATTATAATTACCAGAATTCTGATTGATATGATGGGAATATTCATTTTCTATCAGAATTTTTTTCAGTGTGCTTAGTTTTAAAAATTAGTAGAATACAACGATTAAAATAAGCAGCAAATGCAGTAGAGTTTTTTTTTCAAATTTTATATAAAGAAAACAAGTTTAACTAAAAACGGTTATAGATATAAATATAACTTATTGAACAGATTTCTTCAGAAATCCATCATACTAAAGGCTACGTAAGGCTTCTGAAGCTCTAAATCCGCCACTGTCTCCATCTGGATGAGGCCGAGATCGATATAAGTGTCACGGTATAAGTGTCACTTAGGCGATTCCTTTTCCAGATCTCGCGTGTTCTCATATGCTGCGGTTATTAATCGCTAGCCATGACAGCGATAGTATCCATGCGACGGTCGTACATGTTGACAGAATGTTGTTGAGGTAGAAAAATACTTTCAGCAAAGTTATTTACGTTTCGCTTCCAGATATGTAAGGAGAGGCGAATTGTGGCCGTTGCTTTCACGTTTATACCTCTTGTTTATGCTTATCCCTATTAAAAGGCACGGTTACGATTTCTGAAAGTTAGCAGGTCGAATTCTGCTAAGTCAGACTGAGATTATCATGTAATTCGACTCAACATAGATTTCTTAAAAGGATTTTAGATCTAAAGAGAAAACGTATTTAATAGATTATTACTATCTCGGTTTCACGTTTCGCTTTATCCAAATCCTTGGCACTTTCAACGTTAGATTCATTGACCAATTCGAAATTAAATTATTCGAGATTTGTGCTAAAATTAAGCTGCTTGTTCAAATTTACTATACGATCATATCAATATAGATAAATATGATTAAAAAGATCTGAAAAATAAAAAAAGTAAATAATTTTTATAGAAAAAAAATCTTAGATTAACAGACAAAGTCTGTTAATGGAATACCAGAGAAAAATTTTGAAATAAAGAGTATTAGTATAAAATATTAAAATAAAAATAATAGTTTTTAATACTAAAGAAGCCAAATTGGCTTCAATCTTTCTAGGTAGACAATTAAATAAAAATTCAATTTTATATAAATTGAAAATTTTTTTACTAAAATTAAGAACATGACAAATGATGAAAAATCACAAAAGGATATCACGTGGAAGCAAAATTGAAAAAAGTTATATCAGTTTGAATTTCGCGAGGAGCCAAATTGGCTATCTCCTTCTAGTGTTAAATAAATAAAATACTAGTAAGAACATAAATTATATTTTGGATCAAATAGAGTCGGACAGAGCAGTAAAAGATTCTGGTTAAAAGATTCTGGCGACACCCTTGACGAGAAAAGGGAAGAAGAGAAAGTGAGTTCTTCTGCAAATGCAGAAGAATCGAATCCGTCATCCAGATATTCGTCGGTTATAAATAGAGCGGTCACCGTAAAATAGACACGCGAGAGAGTAATTCCGAGGCGGTAGATAAGCGTAGTCTCCACGCGCACCAGGCTTTCTTCCTCTTTCTCCTTT
>Ga0157362_1001297_pt1 | contig 10390 bp, 6 predicted proteins | sample AttlaeALBM3_FD_111480 | JGI IMG/M metagenome (GOLD analysis project Ga0157362, IMG submission 111480) | Fungus gardens microbial communities from leaf cutter ant in Ribeirão Preto, State of São Paulo, Brazil - Atta laevigata ALBM3 | ecosystem: Host-associated > Fungi > Mycelium > Unclassified ... | reverse complement strand
CGCCTCCGGCTCGACGCGCGCGAGGGCCTCCCCGAGCGCGTAGGCAGCCCACGCCCGGGCGGACGGAGACCCGCTGACGACGGCGAGGGCACGGGACTCCCCGGCGTTTTTGACCGCGGAGTCGATATCGCCGGAGTAGGCCTGGGCCAACGCCAGTGCGCCGAGCGCTCGGCAGGCCAGATAGCGGTCCCCGACCTGGTCGGCGAGCGAGGCAGCAGTCGCCATGTGGTCGCTCGCCTCCGGGAGTCGGCCCATCTGCAGGGTCATGGCCCCGGCCAGCAGGTGCCCCCAGCGGCGACCCGGCCCCTCGGGCACTGTCGTCATCGCGCGCTGCACCACGCTCATCGCGCGGGGTCCATCGGCGCGCAGCGCCGCCCCGATCCCGGCGGAGAACAGCAGCGCCGGCAGGTGATTCCCCGCCGTCGGCGGTTCGTCGTCGATCGGCGCATCCGCCCAAGCCAGCAGGTCCAGGCGCATCCGGAGGAAGCTGAACCACACCAACCCCGCGCAGATCCGCGCCGCCAGTTGTGGCTCGGCCGAACGCGCCCAGGTGTACGCGGCACGCAGATTGCCTGTCTCCTCGCTGATGCGATCGACCCATTCCGCCTCGGCGGGCCCGACCAGCTCCGGTGCCGCCCGCTCCACGAAACCGGCGTAGTGCCGTGTATGGGCCGCCGAGACCGACTCGAGCTGCCCGTCGGCGATCAACCGCTCCAGACCGAACTCACGCAGGGTTTCCAGCATCCGGTAGCGAACGCTCGACCCACTGTCTTCGACGACCAGGATCGACTTGTCCACGAGGGTGGCGATCAGGTCTGCCACCCACTCGCCCTCGGGCGAACACACCGCCTCGGCCGCGTCCAGGGTGAACCCGCCGACGAATACCGACGCCCGCTCGAAGACGCGCCGCTCCGCGGGCTCGAGCAGCTCGTAGGACCACTCGACAGTCGCCCGCAACGTGCGGTGCCGTTCGGGTGCGGTGCGACGCCCACCGGTCAACAGCGCGAACCGCTGGTCCAGCCGCGCCGCGACCTCGAGCGCTCCCAGGGTGGCGATCCGCGCGGCCGCGAGCTCAAGGGCCAACGGCAGACCGTCGAGCCGGCGGGCGATCTCCATCAGGGCCGCACTGGCGCGGACGTCGGGCTTGAACCCCGGCCGGATCGCAGCCACCCGGTCGCGCAACATCGCCAGCGCGGCGGGTGGGGAGTCCCACACTCGGGCGGGGTCCGCGCCGTCCGCGGCGACGTCCAGTGGCGGGATCTCGATCACGGTCTCGGCGTCGGCCGCGAGGCGCTCACGGCTGGAGGCGAGCACGCACACCTCGGGGCATGCCGCCAGCAGCCGGCCGATCAGCGGCACGATCCCGTCGAGGACGTGCTCGCAGTTGTCCACCACCACGAGCATCCGGCGGTGCGACAGAGCCTCGAAGATCGCCTGCTCCAACGACATCCCGGGCATCTGTCGGACGCCGACCGCACTCGCCAACGCGAACGCAACTCCCTGGGAGTCGGGAACCATTCCGAGCTCGCACAGGCACGGCTCGTCGGTGAGGTCCGTGAGCACCCGACCGTCTGCCAACCTGGTGAGCACCTCCAACGAGAGCCGAGTCTTGCCCATCCCGCCCTGGCCGGTCAGCGTCACCAGGCGGGACTGTTCCAACGTGGCCACCACGGTGTCCAGAAGCACATCCCGGCCGAAGAAGCTGGAGGTCGGGATCGGGACGCCAGTACCGGCCCCTCCTCGGGTGGGCGTCGTCCACTTTTTCTGACGATCCGTCAGAGTGCTTGCTGAATCCGACATCTGCTCGATCTCGAGCAATGCCTCGGTCCGCGCCGCGACGGCTTCGGCCCGCAGCGCCCTCAGCCGTGCCGCTGCCGGCGCGATCGCCGGTTCTGTCGCGACATCCGCGAAGGCCTCATCACGCCACAGGGCCAGCGCCGCATCCCAGGCGATCACCGCGGCATACGGGTCGCCGGCCACCCGCTTGGCTTCCGCGGTCAGGCGCTCAAATCGGGTCGAGTCGAGCCGCTCGGGCGCAGTGAACCGGTACCCGGAGCTCGTTGCCTCCACGGCCGCATCGGGGCCGAGCAGTTGCCGAAGCGCAGCCAGGTGCGACTCCAGCGCGTCCCGCAGGTCGGACGGCGGGCCGTCGCCCCACAGTGCGGCGGTCAGGCGGTCGGCGCTGATTGGCTGTCCGGGCTGCGCCAACAGGCAGGCCAACAGCAACCGTTCGCCGCTACCCGCCGGTCGCACCGGCGACCCATCGGGACCGGTCACCTCAACCGGACCGAGGACGCGGTAGTGCGGCGCCTGACTTGCGGCGCCCGGCATCCACGAGACCTCCGAGGCCGCGACCGGCCGGCTGAGTCCCTTCAACGTCAGCGAACCCACCGAACGGAACTCGAAGGTCCCACACGATTCCACCAATGCCTCGACCAGGCTGCTGACCAGGATCTGGTCGGAGTCCGCGGCGGCGCACAGCCGCGCGGCGATGTTGACGGCGGTGCCGAAGAAGTCTTCCTCGGCCTGGATCGGCTCGCCCACGTGCACTCCCACCCGGACGTGGATCGGTGTGCCCTGACCCCGAGCGTTGTGCCGGGCGACGGCGCGCTGGATGGCGGTCGCGGCGTCGACTGCGTCCAGCGCGGACTGGAAGACGACCATCAGTCCGTCGCCGAGGTTCTTCACCTCCTCGCCGCGGTGGGCGGTGACGGCCCGTCGGAGCAGGCCGAAGTGCGTGCGCCGCACCTGTTCGGCGCCCGCGTCGCCGAGCCGGTCGGCGAGGTTGGTTGAGCCCACGAGGTCGGTGAACAGGACCGAGACGATCTTCCCCGCCATCGGGCGTCCCTCCACGCGCAACCGGCTGAAAGCGGACTGAGCGGCGCCGGGAATCCTATCTTGAAAGAGGTCGTCGGCCGGTCGCGCAGCAGCGCTGATGCGGGGCCCGTCAGGCCGGAACGATGCGCGGCGCGAGGTGCTCGAAGATCAGGTTCGTCTCGGTGGCCGCGACCTCGCGGGAGGCGCTCAGGTTGTCGACCACGAAGTCCCGCAGGTCGTCCGGTGAGGTGGCCGCCACGTGAATGAGGAAGTCGTTCACGCCCGCGAGGAAGAAGACATTGAGCACCCCGGGCAGTGCGGCGAATCGCCCCATGAACGATCCGATCCGCGCCCGCGCCTGAGCCTGCAGCCGGACCGAGATCAGCGCCTGCAGCGGCCGGCCCAGCGCCTCCGGGGCGACGTCGGCGTGAAAGCCGGAGATCACGCCGGCGTCCAGCAGTCGGCGTACCCGCATCAGACACGTCGACGGGGCCAGACCGACTTCGGCCGCGAGCGCGTTGTTGGGTGTCCGGGCGTCAATTGCCAGAACCCGAAGGATCTGACGGTCCGTCGCATCCAGGACGACATCGGCCCGCACCCGGCGTCGAACCTTCTTCGGCGGAGCCGGCCTCGCATCGGGCATGACGCAATAATAGCGTCAATCGCCAGGTTCCTGTCGAATCTGATTCGGTAGTCACCCGGTGAAGTCGAAGATATGGGCATTCTTGACACCGGCAACCGACAGCGTCAGGAGGGCATCATGAGGATCGGCGTTCCGGCCGAGGTCAAGAATCACGAGTATCGCGTCGCGATCACCCCGGCAGGCGTGCACGCGCTGGTGACCCGCGGCCACGAGGTGCTGCTGGAACAGAACGCCGGTGCCGGATCGCGCATCCCCGACGCGGAATTCAAGGCCGCCGGTGCCCAGGTGATCGCCGATGCGGAAACGGTCTGGGGCAGCGCGGACCTGCTGCTGAAGGTCAAGGAACCGGTGGCCTGCGAGTACGCCTTCCTGCGCGATGACCTGACCCTGTTCACCTACCTGCACCTGGCCGCGTCCGCCCAGTGCACCCGAGCCCTGCTCAACGCCGGCACCACCGCCATCGCCTACGAGACCGTGCGCGACCGCGCCGGGCTGCTGCCGTTGCTCGCCCCCATGAGCGAGATCGCCGGCCGGCTCGCCCCACAGGTCGGCTCGGCCCACCTGATGCGCAGCGCCGGCGGGCGCGGCGTGCTGCTGGGCGGAGTCCCGGGCACGCCGGCGGCCAAGGTCGTCGTGATCGGGGCCGGGGTGGCCGGGCAAAACGCCACTGCGATGGCCGTCGGCATGCACGCGGAGGTCACCGTGCTGGACCTCGACCTGGACAAGCTGCGCCGACTCGACGACCGCTACGACGGCCGCGTGCGCACCGTCTACTCCACCGCATACGCGCTCGAGGAGGCCGTGCGCGAAGCGGACCTGGTCATAGGGGCCGTGCTGGTGCCGGGGGCGCAGGCGCCGAAACTGGTCGGCAACGAACTGGTGGCCGGGATGAAACCCGGGGCAGTTCTCGTCGACATCGCCATCGACCAGGGCGGCTGCTTCGCCGATTCGCGGCCCACCACCCACGCCGAGCCGACCTATCCGGTGCACGATACGGAGTTCTACTGCGTCGCCAACATGCCCGGCGCGGTGCCGCACACCTCCACCCACGCGCTGACCAACGCCACGCTGCCGTACCTGCTGCGGATCGCCGACCAGGGCTGGCAGGACGCGCTGCGCGCCGACGCCGGGTTCGCCGAGGGGTTGAACACCCACGCCGGAGCACTGACCTCCGAAGCCGTCGCCCACGCCCACGGCCTGCCGGTGACCCCGGTCACCGCGGTACTCAACTGAGGGCCCATCAGAACCGGGCCCTCAGCCCGCCTCGTTCACGACCTGGTCCGGATTGCTGTAACGACCGAGTTCGCGTGCGGTTCGGCCGATCCACAGCTGCACAACGTCGACCGGATCGCCGGCTCCGCCGCAGGACGTCGTCGACGACACCAACAAACCCCCGGACAGGTCATGAGCCAATGTCATCCCCCTCGGGCACAGCTGGATGTCCGCCCGCCACGCCACGGTCGGCCCGGCACCGACCAGCTGGAGCAGACGAGCGGGGACCGTCGCCAGGTCCGGGCATCCCTCCACCAACTGGACGCCGAGCTCGCCCGAGGTGGCCGCCTCGACCACGCACCCGCGGTCCGGCGCCGCACGCACTGCGGACTCCGGCTGCGTTCCCTCGACGTTGGCCGCAGCGACAAGGAAGCCGGCAGCCCGCGTCGGATCGGCGAACGAAACCGAAAGGACCAGCGCCATGCCGTCCGCGCGCCACCCGATGCCCGTCGGAACGGCGTGCTCCACGCGGATCATTCGCTCGCGATCGGTCGCAAGGTCGTGGACGACGACTTCCTGCGCCGCCGCATCCGGGCACGGCTGACTCAGGTAGGCCACCGATCTCCCGTCCGGGCTGACCCGCGGAGCCCCGAGCATCCGATCGTTACCGACGACGAACAACGAACGGACGCGGCCGGTGCCGGCGTCGAGCCGGTACACCGTCCCGCCGCAACTGCCCGGACGCGGGGTCCCGGTGCCGGCTTCACCCGTGTGCTCCGGTCCGCGCGAAAGGGCGTAGACGACTGATCCGTCACGGGCCCGCGAGAAGCCGCCCAGGCGGGCGGGCGAGCCATCCCGGAGATGGACGAGGTCGCGCAGATGCTTGCCGGAACCTTGGTCGAACACCGAGAGGTACGTTCCGTGCCCGCGGCGGGTGTCGCGGGACCCGTGCTCGTAGCGAGCGACGAACGCCCCCTTCGGCAAGGGCCGTTGGGGATCCACGACGCCGCCCGCCACCGGAACGTTCTCGTTGCACCCGACCAGTAGACCGAGGCCGAGGACCAGCGCAGCTCTGAGCCCGCGCATCCGCACACTCCGCTCCACCATCCGGAGGCTGCCATTCATTCAACTACAGCCCGCCGGCCCGTCGGGGACTCGGCCGCGCGCCCGCGGCAACCAGCCACACCGACACGGGTCAGTCACCGGGTAGGAACCGGCGGGCTCCCCAGTACTCGGCGTCGAACCTGGCCGGGGTGAGTCGGACCGGATCGGCCGAGCCGGGCGCCTCGATCATGAGTTGTTCGTCGCTGTACATCGCGACGTGGTGGATCGCGCCGGTGCCGTAGTCGTGGGCCCAGAACAACAGGTCACCGGGTTGCAGATCGGCGGCGTCGACCCGGCGTCCACCGGCGCACTGAGCCTGTGCGGAGGCGTCGCGCGGGAGATCGACACCCGCAGCCTCGTAGATCATCGAGGTGAACCCCGAGCAGTCCAGGCCGAACCCCGAGCGGCCACCCCAAAGGTAGGGCACGCCCACGAACCGCTTCGCGAGCTCCGCCAAGCCGGCGCCCGTCGGGCGCGAGGCATCGTTGCCCGGGCCGCGAAACTCGACGTCGTCGGCACAGATCCACCGTGCACCGTGGTCCGGGGTTTCCACGCGCACGGCGCCGTCGATGAGATCCAGCCGCGGCAGACGGGTGTTGGAGCTGATCTGCATCGCCCGCGACTGCAGCCGTGCGTCGTCGTACAGCCAAGCTACCGGGACGCCGACGACCGTCGCGGCCGGCAATCGCGCGGCCGCGGCGGCGAACCGGGGATCGCCGGTCAACTGCGCCTTCGGCACCCAGCCGGGGTACCCGAGCGGATGCTTCGGTGTCGGCTGGCGACACACCGCGACCCGGCACCAGCCGGCTTGCTCGGACAGCACGTGGACCGGATCGCCGTAGAGCGCCTGGGTCTGGGTGAGGTTGTCCTCGGACAGCGCGAACTTGTCGGCGAGGGTCATGTCGGCCAGCCACCCGGGCAGGTCCACCGGGTTGGTCAGCGCGGTTGCGTCCACCGGCCGCGGGCTGTCCGGCGCGGTCCACACCGTGGCGACCGAGACAGCCACATAAGCCACGGGCGGGGCGGTGTTCGAGGCGCCCTCGCCCCGCCGGTCTGAAGGGCAAAGGCTTGGCATCGGCCCGTCCGTTTCCACCCTGCCGGTAGTCAGCAGATCGCAGAATGCTTCGACCCACTATGTCGTGGAACCTTGTTGTTTGTGTGCGGTTGGGCAATGGATGCGAATGATCAGATGACGGCCGGCGGGGGGATTTCCCGACGGAAGTTGCTGTTGGGTGCACTGGCGGGTCTGGCCGCCGACGCCTCGAAGCCCGCGATTCGGCCGGCCGGCGCCCGTACCAGGCCCGGGCCGGCGTCCCGGGGACCGCAAGCTGCCCCGGCGTCGGAAGCGGCCGCGCTGCCGGTGGCGCCCGACATGGGCCGCAGCTGGGCCGATGGGGGGCGATTCCTGCATGCCGACCGCCCGTCCGACGGAATCGACATCAGGTACATCGTCATCCACGACATCGAGGGGTCCTACGTCGGGATGCTCGACTGGTTCCGGGAATCGACCAACGTCGGCCCCGCCTCCCACTACGTGGTCCGTTCCGCGGACGGCCGGATCACCCAGGCGGTCCCGCCCGAGCGAATCGCCCTCCACACCGGCAACTTCTGGTACAACATGCACTCGATCGGGATCGAGCACGAGGGCTACCTCGCCCACGGCCACCGCTGGTACACCGAAGCCCAGTACCGCTCCTCGGCCAAGCTGGTCCGCTACCTCGCCGCCCGCTTCAACATCCCGTTGGACCGCGACCACATCATCGGCCACGAGGAGATACCGGGCGAGGATCCGGCACACACGGCCGGGCAGCACTACGATCCGGGCCCGTTCTGGGACTGGTCGCACTATTTCGACCTGTTGGGCGCTCCGCTTGCCACATCCGCGGCCCGACGCGCGTCCGGCCCCGAGGTGGTGGCGATCATGCCGCGCTTCGCCGATAACTTGCACGCCCTGCAGGACTGCACGAACGAGTGCGTCGGTCTGGACAGGCAGGCCAGCAACGTGGTCTACCTGTACACCGAGCCCAACGACAACTCGCCGTTGATCGGCGACCTGGCCCTGCACCCCGAGGGTTCGCCCGGGACCAGCCGGACCTGGGACTGGTCGGCGCGGACGATGGTCGGGCAACGCTTCGTGGTTGCCGATCGGCGCGAGGACTGGACCGCGATCTGGTTCGGCGGCCGGCTTGGATGGTTCCCGGACCCGGCCGGTCGGATCGGGGTTCCCGCGGCCGGCGACGTGGTCACCCCGATCCCGGAACGCGACGCGATCCCGGTCTTCGGAACCGCCTTTCCCGAACGCAGCGCCGTTCCTGCGGGGGTCGAACCGGACGCCATCGTCCCCCTGCAGTACCGGATTCCGGCCGGGCAGCAATACGTCGCAGTGGCGAATCACCAGTCGGACGACTACGCGGTCGGCCCTGCGCCCCGTCACCAACGGGTGCACGTGGTCGGTGACCGGCGCCTGGTGGAGATCTCGTTCAACCACCGCAGGGCATTTGTCGACTCCGCCGACGTCGGGGTGTACGAACACGCGTGATCAGCCGACGCGCACCCGCGGGTCGATGACGCCGTAAACGAGGTCGACGACCACGTTCGCGATCAGGATCAGCGCCGCGCCGATCAGCACCGTGGCCATCATGATCGACAGGTCTGACTGCTGCACCGAGGTGATCGCCAACCGACCCAGGCCCTGAATGTTGAACGTCGATTCGGTGATGATCGCCCCGGAAAGCAGCCCGGCCAGGTCGAGGCCGAAGACCGTGACGATCGGCGAGAGCGTCGCGCGGCCGGTGTGCTTGAGGTGCAACAAGCGGGAGGAGATGCCCCTGGCGCGGCCGGCCCGGATGAAGTCCTCGCCCATCGTCTCCAACATCTGAGCCCGCGTCAGCCGGGCGTAGAACGCCATGAAAACGAGGGAGAGCACGATCCACGGCAACAGCAGACCCTTGAACCAGCCGACCGGGTCCTGCGTGATCGGTACGTAGCGCGGCGGCGGCATCACGTGCCAGTCGCGCACCAACAACTGGATCAGCACCGGCCCTACCACGAAGATCTGCAACGACGAACCGAACACGGTGACGCCGATTCCCAACCGGTCCAGCCAACTCTGCGCCCGCAACGCGGAGACCACACCGAAGCCCACGCCGACGATCAGGAAGATCGCCGCGGCACCCAGCGCCAGCGAGATCGTGGCCGGGAACCGGTTCAGCACGGTATGCCAGACTGGTTGGTGGTTCACCGTCGAGTACCCGAAGCAGGGAACACCGCAGTGGACCCGCTGACCCGCCTGGACGTAGTCGCGGCCGACGAAGATCCCCTTGATGAAGTCCCAGTACTGAACCACGATCGGGTGGTCCAGGCCGAGGGTGTGGTGGATGGCGGCCAGTTGCTGCGGCGAGCAGACCCGACCGCAGTCGACCCGGCCCGGATCGCCGGGGAGCGCGAAGAACAGGAGGAACGTGATCGCGCTGATCACGGCCAGGATCGCCACCGCGGCGAGCAGGCGGCGGATCAGGTAGCCGATCAACTCCGGTTCACCTTTCAGCGTTTGACATACAGGAAATTCAGCGAGATCTCGCCGTAGACGTTGTCGAACGAAGCTCCGCCGATGTTGGGGCCGTAGATCTGCCTGGACCGGAAGTAGATGGTCGGGATCACCGGCACCTGCGTGAGGATCTCTCGGTCGATCTGCGCCCAGCGCTTGCCCGCCTCGATCGGGTCGGTGATGGTCTTGATCTGGTCCATCTCGGCATCGATCGTCGGGTCGTCGAAGAACGACTTGTCGCTGTTTCCGGGCCCCGACCGGATCAACCGGCCGTCCCACAGCGGCGGGTAGACGGTCGCCCCGCTGGGCCAGTCCGCCGACCAGGCGGTGGGGTAGATGTCGTAGGGATTGCTCGGGTTGCCCACCTGATCGTTTTGCCGTTTGCGGTCGACCGGCTTCTCGATCACCTTGAATCCAGCCGCCTCCAGAGCCTGCTTGGTGATGATCACCCCCTGTTGAGAAAGCTCGGTCTGCGGGTCGAACGGCACAAGAATGGTCCGACCCAACTGTCCGGCCTGTTTCAGGAATTCCCGGGCCTTGTCGCGATCACCGTTCGGGGGGACGTCGTACAGGTCGTCGGCCTGGTGGCCGAGCAACGTCGGCGAGGACAACGCGGTCGCGAACTCGCCGGTGTCCGCACCACCGATCAACTGCCGTAGTTGGCAGCGCGGCCACGCGTACAGCAACGCCTTGCGCACGCGCACGTCGGTGATCCGCCTGGTGTTTATCGACTCGAAATTGACGAACGGGGTCAGCGAAACCACCGACCGGGCCAGCAGATCCGGGCGGCTCAGGACCCCGTCGAGGAGTTGGTGAGGGACCACGTCGGAGAGTGTGATCGCTGCGGCGTCGAAGCCCGCGGCGCCGATCAGGCGCTGGTTGGTCTCCAGTTCCGACTCGCCGAAGTTGAAGGCGAACTGATCCGGGTAGGCGGTGCGGATCGGATCCGTGTCCGGCTTCCAGGCGGTGTTCCGGACCAGCAACATCGACTTGTCGATCTCGCGCGACGCGATCTTGTACGGCCCCGAGGCGAACGGGTGCTGATCGTAGTTCTCGCGCGTGTCCTT
>Ga0157362_1001295_pt1 | contig 10400 bp, 6 predicted proteins | sample AttlaeALBM3_FD_111480 | JGI IMG/M metagenome (GOLD analysis project Ga0157362, IMG submission 111480) | Fungus gardens microbial communities from leaf cutter ant in Ribeirão Preto, State of São Paulo, Brazil - Atta laevigata ALBM3 | ecosystem: Host-associated > Fungi > Mycelium > Unclassified ... | reverse complement strand
CGCCGTCGTCGTCGTCGTCGTCGTCGTCGTCGTCGTCGTCGTCGTCGTCGTCAAGGATCGACTGATGATTTTTTCTCTTGTCGTCGTGCTCGTTGATCATTACGGGAAACGCTTCGGGCCGCGCAAATGCAAACGTGTAGTATGTGAAATTGAATGTATCGTAACATGCCATAGAAGCAAAATGTAAGGATGCAAAGCTGACTACGTTATACATGATAATATTTTAAAATCGAATATGTTGCACACGAAAAACGGAGATCTAAACAATGCAAAGTAAACAAGAATATATTTTTCCCGTATTCTAAAATAACGAAAGTTAAAAAGTGTATAAAACTATAACTTTATAATACGGAATAATGTTCTTCATTAAAAATAAGTAAAGAGGGAAAATAATGTTTATGTGAAAATAAATCTAGAAATGTACAATACAAATGAGTGAAGAGGACCATTTGATCAAAGTGAACTTTTTTCTAATAATATATATGTAAATTTGTACAATTTACAATTTAAATAAATTGCGCACCAGATACATATATTTGTCGATTTTAAAACCGTCTTAGATTGAAGCTGAAGTATGTAATATCATATATTAAATACACAAAAAAACAATTTAATATTATTGATGTTAATAAACATCTTTAAAATACTAATAAATATTTATTTATGAATTTCAATAATTTCAGAGTAAATTTAATAATTTATTGCGGAAAATATCCCCTTGGGATTTAAATGGAATCTTGCGAATTCCGTGTTTTACCAATTTGACCACCGAGACATGTAATAATATTAATCGTAATAACCAATACGTATATGGAAGAACGATATAAATATACAATACAATTAAGTGAAAATGAATCGAGAAATGGACCGAGAAATGTTCAACATGAGGAGGGAAAAGTTATTCTGCGAAATAGAATGCGTCGTATTGCCCAAGTTTGTTGAAAATACTTTGAAATTCATAAAATGGCGAAAGAAATACGACAACATGGACTTGAAGCGGCAGTAATCGAAAATAACGGGAACACGCAAACGTCGGAAACACAAAGTTATTAATATTATCAGTATTAGTAAGTTATTACTATCCAGACGATCGCTGCGTCTAATGAACGTTCCGCGATTTCCATCAGGGACAGGACAAGTCGTTCATCAAGGACGAGAACACGATTCCCATTCAATGTATGTATAAAGTAATAAGGGAGGACGACTGGAGAGAAAGAGAGAGGGAAAGAGAAAGAGAAGCGGAGCCAAACGAAGAACGAAAGAAGGAAAGGAAGAAACAGCAAACTACACGGACTCGGATAAATGGCCTTTCTTATTATTTTCATTACGGTTATAATGAAGTATTAATGGCGAGGCGGTCGGACGAGTCGGTGGACTGTGCAGGAACAGGCGGGATGAAAGACGGGGAGAGAAGAATGGGAGACGAACGACCGACGCAGGCGGACGGAGATGGACGGACGGATTGAAAAAAACCATTTAGCAACTGGCCATTATAATAATACGTGATTCGTTTATCTCGGTACAGTCGCGGCCGAACTGATTACCATTCTCCCTCTGGATCACCATGGGAGATCCCACGTTTCTCTCTCTCTCTCTCTCTCTCTCTCTCTCTCTCTCTCGAGAGAGAGAGAGAGAGAGAGAGAGAGAGAGAGAGGAGAGAGACGATAGAGCCTGGCGTCGACTCGCTCGATCCACGTTCGTCATTTCCGGTTTTCTAATCGTTGTCCGTATCCGCCGTACGGTTGCTTGCACACACGGATGCACTTTTGCGCTCATACGAATGAACAGACTGAACAGACGGACGGACGGATGGACGAACGAACGGACTCAAGCACGTACGGACGATTTTGCATTTCCCCGCGACGGTGCATGTAATCCGCGACCACCCATATGGCTACGAACGGGTTACGACTTAATATTTCGCGTATCCCAAAGGGATCCCTTTTGCCCCCTACATGTGCTCTCGTCGTTCTCGATTCGAGAGGGATCGCCCAGAGAAGCTCGCCTCTCGCGTTCTTCACGACAGGAGAGCTCGTTGCTGCCCTCGCTGAGGGGGTTCTGGACAATGAAGAAATATATAATATATATATATATGTTACATCGCGAATGGGGCAGAGGGGGACATGCTCGTGTCACGGCCGTATACGTAGCGACCGTTCCGTGCCGGGAAACACGCTCGCGGAAGCGCAGCACACGGCTGCTTTCGCAGACTGTACGATAATACACGGGATGGATACCTCAGCATTACAATATGAACTCGGTCCGCCTCGGTCACGTTCGCTTGACGATTGTGTGCGCGCGTCGTACAAGCCGTGTGTGCGTGCGTGCGTGTGGTCCACCTCCGATTCCTTCCCGCCGTGTACCCTCTCGCTTTTTCTTTTTTACTACTTTCCCTCTTAACCGATGTTCTCTTTCTCTTCTTTTCTTCATTTGGTTTTGCTGCACGTAAAATGATGGAAATTCATTATCTATTACGCCTGGCATCCATGAGCGACGAAATCGTGGTTGGTTGATGGGTCTTATTTTAGTCTGAGATTTCAAGAAAAATCATAAAATCGCTCCCCTGGAATGTAAAAACTTCTGTTCTGCGAAAATCCAAAAGTTGATCGCAGTGATGTCCTTTAATTTTCATCATTAGCTATCATGTCTACACTGTTAAATTCATAATGTTAAATTGTATGCAATTTCATTTATTTTTAATCATTTCTATGGGTCGTCATTGCCTCCACTCCGATACGTTGGTAATTTAATTAAAACAATGGAGAACAATTTATATAACTCAAGTAAATGAAATTTATTAAATTTGACTCAAATTTAGTTTATTATTTACTAAGTGCATATGTTAATATGGACATTGTTTATTTTGAAATTAACCGCAGAGATGGATTTATTTACAATGTGACACACATGAAAGTTAAAAGTATAAAATGTTATTTGTTTATTGTAGTAATTACTCAAACACTTTTCTATTAATGCATGATTTTTTTACCCTTTTTTACTACCGTCTTTTCACATAAGGGTTCCCGCTAAAAAATATAAAAGTGAAAGCGAGATAAAGTCTGTGCAAAATTGTTCTTTGCTGTTTAAAGAAGGTTTTCGAGGCGTCATAAATTGCATTATAAAATTCGCACAAAAATATAAAAATTTTTACTGTCTCAAATTTGATATGAATCCCTGGAATTGGAACCCATGCATTGAGAGAAGGTTAATTGAACCACTGTAAACGCATATATTATAATGTAAATTCTCGAGAAACAACGGCATAATGCTATTTTCTCTACGCGGCTTTGAAGCTAGTATAACAACGCAGAAATAGCCGCGCGTGAAATTATGAAGACATTAGAAAAACAATCGTTGTGAAGCGGAACAGTCCGTTATCAGTGCGGGGAAAGAAAAAAATAGACGTGACGTCCTAATGAACGGCGACGGACTCACTAATGTCTTCCCCTTCTCCGATCATGAAGGGATAGAACTATAGAACGTACGAAGTTTCTCCCGGGTTTTCCAATCCGTCACGGGTGTCTTTACACGCAGGAAGAGGAAACGAGACCTTGGCCGGCGGGACAGGCATAAATTTTTCTCTTCCCCGGTGAAGTGCGTGCCTTGAAATTTACATAAGACGCACGCCATACCGTATCATTGCGAGAGTCCGGGGCTGGCCGGGACGCATCGCTCGCTCTAATGACCGAGCGTTCAAGGATATTTACCTTTAATATTATAGAATCCCGGCCTCTTTTTTCTCTCTTTCTCTCCCTCCCCCCCCCCCTCTCTCTCTCTCTCTTTCTCTTTGGCAGTGCGGGCGAGCGAGCGTCCACGGTTTGTTGGCCGTTTTCAATACGCGCAATTGGAAACCGCGCAATTTTCGCGGTGATTGCCGTGCGGCGACCGAGGACACGCCTTTTTAAGCAGCCGCTGCGTAAACACGCTCGTGTGCTATCTGCACGCTTATGCTTATATGGCGGAATCGCAACGGAACGCCGCGGCACGATCGATTGACCGGCGAAGGAGGATCACGTAAATTACCGCTGAGATATGCGTGCGCTTCAAGTAAAACCGCTGCTGTTTACTAGAAATGGAGAAACACTAACAGCCTCGGGAGTCGGTGGCGATTAAACAGATGAATAAAGTGTCATCGTTCTATTATCATTATTCGAGAGGCAGAGAATCTCGTTTATTAATAAACATTAAAAAGGCTGCATAATCGCGCGAATTAATTGCAAGATTTAATCATCGGGATATTTAATATATGCTTAAGAAAGAATAATGATAGTTTGCGATTAAATTTTTACCGAGGTTGATCTTAAATTCACTATAGTCGAGAAAGACATGATTTTCTAAGATGCACGCTCTATCGTTCCCTTATTCGAAAAGTAACGCAATTTAAAAAATTTAGTTTCGAAAGGGGAAAAGGGGAAAAATTACTTTTTAACTTTTTAACTCGACAGAAGATTATTGATTAATAAAATATAATATCGACAAAATTGATATATATATATATTGTTTTTTCCCTTAATATGATCAAATGTTATTTTTGTAACTTTTTTCTTAAAAAAAAAATCACCCTTTTTTAATAATGATAATTCTGATGAATTTTTTTAATCACTTTTCGTTATGACAATTTTTTATGAGGTTAAGTTAGTTTTGATGATTAATTAAATAATTTCGACAAAAAGAATATATTTTTACTTTCTTTAATATAATCTAATATCATTTTTATTAGTTTTGTTCCATAATCCTTAAAAAAAAATCACCTTTCCTGAGTTATGACACTTTTTATAAATTTAAGTTTGTATACTTTTGATAGATAATATTTGCTTAACTCATTCATAGTAACAATACGAAAATTATGATTTTGTAATTGTGTCACTTTTGAAGTAAAGAATATATGTATTGTGAGGGTGAATGTTTAAAAAAAAACGAAGTTTTTTATTGACTCATTCTATATGTGTATGTGTATATACACAACACAACACAACTCACTCACACACACACACACACACACACACACACGCGCGCGCGCGCGCGCGCACACACAAACTTCATAAGTCTTTATAAGTCAATCAGAAATAGAATTTGTATCCTTAACTTGGTAGACATATCGAGTCAAAGGTGAACGCAGTAAAATTGAACGCATAAAAAAATAGACATATTATCATATATTAAGAATGCAATATTATAATTATTGCACAATAATAAAGCAAATGTCTTCTTACCCAACCTTGAGAACGGTTGTCTACAATTCGAATATTCATAAGTACTATTGCGCAAACATATTGTCAATGTATAAATTCTATTCCGTCGATTCAATATAAATCATAAAATGCGCATATAACGCATTTATGATTAATGCAGGTCGTAACCTACTATCGTGCTTAAAACATAAAACACCATTTATGCGATTATCTGTGTAAATAACGCCGAGTAATTTCCGTCATTAATTCAATATATAGTTTGTCCTGTCGCGATCGTAAGATATTTTAATAATATTCTCTCCAATCAATTTCGATTAGTTCTTTCCTCGGCGGAAGATTTTGCAAGGCCTGCTCTATTACCCTGTTAGAACATTCGACATTCAGTATTCTTCGATGTAAATATACATGGTATTTTTTTATTGTCGAATTCTAAACTTCTTCTATCTTCAACTATTAATTGTATTAAGTCTATTTTCTATGGTCGAACTAATAATGTACACTTTTTAAAATTGAAGTAGGTACATACTTGATATATTTAACGAAAGCGAGAAAGTTCTAATACAGTGCAGGAATAAAAAACAGATTTATTATGTTAAACATTACATCTTGTTAATGTTTCATTATATGCGCATATAATTTTTTCTTTTTCGCATATAAATCTTGTGTAAATCTTGCGAAATATATTAAATTACTTTAAATTAGATAAAAAATCATGCATGTGCTGAGAGAAAATTATTTGATATTTGTGTTTAATTGCACGGTAAAATAATTACACTGAAAGAAAAAAAATATAGGATAACTTTGATATTTACGCCACAGAAGTCAGGAAAAAGCGAGGGTAATGTGCACGCAACCATTCTGTTATATATCTTTATGTTATATACCTTTATGTTATTAATATTATATTATAATTTCAGTTCCCTACTATATTAATAAAATTAATAAAATTATTGTCAGTTCGTGAATTAATTTATCAATGTAGTAAATAACGCAATCAAATATCATAATCCTCATAAAATGATTATTATAGAGATTTTGCAAAAAGCTTAATGTAATACATTATGTAAAAAGAAATAAAGAATGTAGGAATACAGCAAAATACAAGTATTTAGTTTGAAGTCTTGTATATTTCACCTGTTTGGGATACACGATATTTTTAGCGGACGGGATTTATAACCAAAACATACAAAGTGCGCAGATTGGATTCAGACATTCAGTGCACTAAATGCAATAAATACATTACATAAAATATGTATCTTATGTCATAATACTACATATGTAAAAGTAATATATGTAAAAGTAATTATTATCTGTTACTTCATATATATAAATTTTGTAAACACATATTATAAATTATTGTGTCATTTTACGTCTTATTTATATTTGTAAATTTGCAAATTTATATTTGTAATTTTTCATAACCCGTACATTCCATTGTTTCCCTCTATAGCTGTATACCCTACCTCTATGGAATATACAGCAAAAATGCAAGAGTTTCAAAAAGTTTTGTTTTTAATACAAAAAAGAAACTGGTTTAGTTTATTTACCTTACACATATCTTATATAAATATAATAAATAATACTTAATCAATTAAGTTTTCGTTGCGGCGGTATGTACCAGAATTGCCCTACTAAATTTTAATAAATATTTATTTGGTATCATTAATTTGACTGAGCTATAATTTTTTTATTTAATAAATATTTATTGTAAGTAATCATTAAGTTATTATAATTTTATACTTTAAACAAATATTTATTAAAATTTAGTACATTTTTCTCAATGTAAAAATTCCATTTTTATAACTATTACTGCTATAATGTTCGTAATAATAATTACAATTAATAATAATAATTAGTAATAATAATTATATTTATAATTCTATCAAAGAAATACATACTTAGCATCGAAAATGATTATAAATTATAATTAAATTATATAATTAATCATTTTGTTTCAGCGTATAACATACTAATCCCTCTTACAATTAATATATGATTTTGTACTAATTTTGTACTTAGTTCATACTTAGTTCTAATCAATTATTAATTCCAATTAATTATTAAGACATGTCACTGAAAAATGAAACTATCGCGAACTAATTGGTATTCATTTTCTCTATAGGCAAGTTCATAAGAGAATTTCATTGAAGTATTTTCCAGTGTGGGTGAGATGTCTCGTAGAGTTATCTTTAGCTGTCCCAACGTTCGGCCGGCCGTTCCCGATATTCTCACCGTTATTCTTTGATGTATTATTGATCACCGCCACGGTGACGGTGCTTTTTGCCCTTTGGAGCGGAGACGCCGTTGGCGTTCACGCCGTTCGCATCACATCACCTCGTCTCGCTTCGCTTCGCCTCGCCTCGCCTCATACCGAAACGCGCGGAAAATCGAAACTTGATGAAGATTTACGCGAACGAAGACAGATCGGCTGCTACGGGAATTTAATCGCCTAATGACAGCCTGCCGCCCGCTGACACCTCGTGATTGGCGGCTGTGCACTTCTTCTGCGAGTACCATCCCCTTTCTCTTTCTCTTTCTCTATCTCCCTCTCTTCCTCGTCGCTTTCCTGCCCGGCATCGCATGCTTGTAATTGCCCGTGTTTCCGTGTCTGTTCGTGAACAGTCTGGAAAACGAATAGAAACGTCTTACTGTCGCTTCCTAGCCGACTGTTAAATACGCTAAATGCGCCGAGTGAGGTGTAACAAGGGCGTTTCGACCACAATAATGTCATACACCTGTAGCAAGAAAATTTTTGAATAATGCTAGTGTATAATAAAATACTTTTGTCATTTCTTTTGTGATGCAACCACTGTCATCTTCGATTGCGTCAGGATAATAAACATAATTTCATTAAGTATTCTGAGAACACCGTAATTACACGAAGATCTATAAATATCTAAGATTATCTGCAATTTATATAAGTTTTAATACATTTACTTAGTCATTCCTATGATTTTTTTTTTTTAGAATAATGGATTTATTTTATAATTAAAATACACAGCAACGTAAAATGTTTACTCGTTCTATTAAAATGACCAATAACAAAAATAATTATAACTATTAGAAATAGCTACTTTTTTTTTGCTTTTACAATTTTTTTCTAACAATATGTATTCTAACAATATGTAAAACATCGACTCTGTTAAGTGAATCAATTTTTACGGTCTTGATATTTCAGTAAATTTAAGATAAGCCTTTTCCTCTAAAATTTATGTGAAAATGTTTGCACTAAATCTTATCGAAATATCAAGGTTTTGATAAAGGCATCGAGATTTTGCTGAGAATTTTAAATCCAACTATTTGAAAAAATTTGTGAAATTAAAAGTGGACATTTTTAATAGTTATGATTTATATGTTGTTACTTTGATCGATTCGGTAGAAACGATCGAATATCTCTGAGCTCCACAGAGTACAATAATAGGGACAAGCTTGAAATCTTGCGATATTATTGGATTCACTAAATTCCTTTAAATGGTGATACGTATCTTTCAGAAAATGTTTATTATATTTTAAAAATAGAAAATTATTTTTGGAATCATACAAATTTATAATTTAATTTAATAAAAAATACCTGTTCTTTATTTGTACTAGTTTTCTTTATGGCTTATTTAAATACAAAGCTACACTAATAGGGACAATTACCCTGTATGTATACTGCAGTTTTTAATACTTCAATCTTATTTGCGAATCATAGATTATGATCTCTTTTGCCGAGTTTGTCATTTCTCGACCTTTGATGATCCTCCTCGATAGCTCAGAACCAGGTGATCTCCCAGCTTTGACAGAATCTCGAGGGGGGCTTTGCAATAGAACAAGGGATGTGACAAAAGGGGGGAAGAAAGGCCTGTAAACACGACGTAGTTGTGGATTAAAACACAGCACACGACTGTGTAACGCTGCTGTGATCCGCGTGTGCAACCCCTCTCGCAAATAATACCGACGAATTATGCCTATAAGTCTGCGCGAATGTGCGTGACGTGTCCGGGGGCGGACGAGGAGCTGCCGAGGGTGACCCTCCGACAATGTCGATCCATCCAATCGCGATGCGCCGCCAAATGGAAACCCAAAAGTTTTGCAACTCGTATATCGGAAGCTTGTCCACTATGTGCAACGCATGTATATATACACATACATATATACGATGCACATGGAAACGGCGGCGGTTACACGCGCACGCGGTCGCACGCCGCTCACCCTGCGCGAAGTGTTTTGGTAATATTTACACGACAAACAATATCCCGCGGGATAGAATCGTCGGGGTTTTATAATCCGTGATAGGAAAATTACGGTCCGCGCGGACCCGAAGCCGCGCGCAACGCCGCGTGCATCGACACGTCTCACCGAGTCGAACCGGTTCGTGCCAATTCGATTGACGCCGCGTGGAATGAAAATGAATCTTACGCATTAAAATCGCGTGAGAATTGCCCGAGCACGGGAAATTGTAATATCGTTTTACAAGCCTAATCGATATATAAACGATAATGTGAATTATCAATTTTTAATCTTAATTTATTGCGCAGGTACAAAATTTACATGGAAAAGGAGAAAAAAGTTGTACGCAAATAGTACCAGCAAGATGTAACGTTTTAATCCTTGGAGAATTAAAGTTTTCTGATAAAGTAACTTTGATTATTGAAGATGTTTTCTAAGGATTCCGCTGAATTCGATTCTGATCTCCTAGAATTCTAAAATTCTAATTAAAAAAAAAATCTGATTATAGAGAATTTCGATTTTAGGAGATTTTTTGCTATCGATGAATTTGAATGAAAATCGATTTTTGAAAGAATAATAAGAGGAGGATCATAATCCACGAAGAAAGATCTAATGTCACAGAGTTATCATAATTAGACAGAGTACTCATAATTAGAGTTTAAGAATCAGTTTGAAAATCAGTACTAATTGTTTGCATTGCACTGATGAGCTCGAGGATGAGCTGCAAATAGAGCAAAACTAGAAACTTGATGTTTTATTTCGCAATTAAAAATTCTCTAAAACTGAGCTTTATGATGTGTGTCATAATCAGATTATTTTTTTAAATTTCTGTTTACATTTTAAATTTACTATTTTTAATTTTTTATTTTTGATCTCAGATTTGGATAAAACATTATCAATTAATCCCATGTGTCACATTTCATAAAAATCGAGCGAGCAATTTGTAAAATAAAAGGAAGTGATACTAAATGAGATTGCCAGTCAAAAAGGGTTAAT
>Ga0157362_1001294_pt1 | contig 10407 bp, 6 predicted proteins | sample AttlaeALBM3_FD_111480 | JGI IMG/M metagenome (GOLD analysis project Ga0157362, IMG submission 111480) | Fungus gardens microbial communities from leaf cutter ant in Ribeirão Preto, State of São Paulo, Brazil - Atta laevigata ALBM3 | ecosystem: Host-associated > Fungi > Mycelium > Unclassified ... | reverse complement strand
AAACACACACACACACACACACACACACACACACACACACACACACACACACACACGCACGCACGCACAAAATAGATACACTTGTATCATAAAAATATTTTTATTTTTCTGTAAGAGATAAATTTAAAAGAGATATATACATACATTCGCAAAAAACATCCTGCATGTATCATTTCTTTTATTTATTGTTTAGATAAGTCTTTCGTTGAAATTGTAGAAATTCCGTATGTTTAACTGCAGAATATTATCTTTTATATTCAATTTATTATTCCAAGATTGATATTATACACATTTAAACAATACCTTTTAGCTTAACTTCAACTAGAAAAATTTCAATTTTCCTCTCTTTCAAGGCTTTTAATAATCATTTTCACCACTGTTGGATGCTGTTAATAATTTAACGAAAAATAACTCGATAATGTAAATAAAATTTATAATTAAACCGAAATGCAAATTTAACAAAATATAACAAAGCATAAATCTAATATTGTACGTTAACTTAATTATTAAAAATTTTAAATTATATCCCTCTTTTTCAATTTAATACCACGCGAAAAAAATGAAGTGTCCGTATAAAAAAACCACTTCATCTAATCACGGCACAAATGATATTCGAAGGGATAAAATGTGATGGCGAATCACTTAGAGTAAAGAATGGTGTAAGGCTGAACGCGAGAAAAGCGGCGTAAAGTCCTGGGAAGCGATCCTGCAAAAACGACTCAAGAGATTCCTTTCGCCGGGCCATTCTCTCTGATCACGGCTCTGATCCGTTTCGTTACGTGAATGTTCGTCCATTATAGCGATCAGCTACATGATCAGTACAACGTCAGTCCACCTTCCCATTGAAGCGACCATTGTGCCGTGAAGCGTGGTGAAACCTGTCAGAGGACCAAGCTAATCTCAGCTCAAAGTAAGGAAGGTAGAAAGACACTGCAAGGAAGATAAGTGATACTCGTCGCGAAAATACCGCTTGTAATTAGGAGAATGATTCCTCACGGTCTTATCGAACTGTAAAAGTTGTAGCTTCAAACGACAGTGAGTGCCGTTTTCTAACGATTTTTAAACGATGCTGAAGTAACATTAGCGGCAGTTTTGCTCATACACATACACAGTTTTGCTTATATTAAAGGAATAATATTCTAGCTTGAAAAAATCGATTTTTTTCTTTCTGAGTGAATTTTGTTAAAAAGATATAAAAAAATATTTTTAATAAAGATTGAATGATTTTGAAGAACGCTTTACGGTAATAAGTAAAAACTTACTTGTAAAAATTAAAAAATTAAGAAAAAGTTTTTATTGTTATAATAAAATACTCTCGAAACTATTCAACTTTTATTTAAAATATTTTGTTTATCTTTGATGATGCAGACGATATTTATCCTGCAGAAAGAAAAAAACTTAATATTTTTAAGGGAAATTCCATCTTCTTAGCATGCAAGAAAGCACTTACAAAAATATGAATTTTTTATTTTTGTCTACATTTTAACCGTTAACGTATTCAAAGCTTATCAAAATTGAAGGAGGATATTTGATTGTGTTATCTTATCAGTTCTACTTTTTTTTATTGTTAAATAAGCTGTAAATACAAATAATTTTAATACATATCATAACATTTTAATGCCTCGTTTTTATGATAATCACATATTCAAATCTTTTATCTCCGAGTAGAAAAATAATTTCAAAAGATTCTCATAGATCGAGAAATATTGGCCTGTCACCGTTGCAGAGATCGAAAAATCTTACAGATTCGTAATGAGATCGTATGTTAGATGTCGATATTGTATGAGCTGCGGAATATCTCACGGGATCTCGACCGACTGACATCGAATTTCTTCGTACAGAGAGGCTCATCACGCGAAGACATCTGTCAGCATCTGGAGATTATCTTCCAACATATGAAGATGTTCGATTATCCGAACACTTGAAATAAGAGTAAAATTTCAATAGTAAAACAATAATTGGCAGAATAATATGAGGCTAAATAAACAAATTTATCAAAAGAAATTGATTTTTCTAATCTAATACTTTTCATTTTTCAGTTACTTTTATAACTTTGAGGATGACTCCGAGTCGGAATTGAAACGTTAATTTAATGTAGGCATATTTTTATTTTTATTTTTATTTTTATTAAATTATTTGTATTTATTACGTACATTATATCTTATTATTTTGGCTCATAGCCTTTCTTAATATAATTTATTTTTATTTGAAAGAGAGCCATATTATATTAAGTATTTTATATTAAGTATTTAAGTATATAAGTATTTTAATACTTTTCAGTTATAAGTATATTAAATTTAATGTAATGTCACATGAAATTAAATTCAAATTTCTAATTATTGTTTTTTAAATTCAAATTGTGTAAAAGTACATTAAATTTCATGAAATTTTTAACAGTCAATTTTTAGCGTCAAACACATAATATCTAATAATCATCTATGCTTTTAACAAAGTTATTATTATTTATCTCGTTTCTCTCCTTCGATTGGTTCAAACTTTTTTACTGTATTGGATAAAAACAATCTGTTGTTTTGCACACGATCAGCCGCGTGTCAATTCGCAGATAAATGGATAAAACTTAGTTTGTAGTGACGAGGAAATAATCGCTGATGGTGACCCAAAACTATTAAAACCTCGGTACGTAAACCGATTTGTTAAATGCATGCACAGACCCCGATTCCGACGAATATGTAAATTCCGCCAGTATCCCGATCACCGAATTTAGTGGCATGGAGGAGGCATCAAATGGCCCCTTGACGCGATTGATTCGCAAATGTTTACACTACCAGCTGCGACGCAACATACCATAACGAGATCCAGTTAAGATCGACAGCTACATCGTGGGCCACGTGAAACCTTTAGTAACAACCTTCTATATATTATCTGTTCCCGGCATTTATTAAACCAAATTTCGAGCATTACAAAATGAATTGAACTAAATTATATATATATTATTTATTGTGAATTAGATTAAACACATCACAAATTTAATTAGAATATTACATCATTAGTTTAACTTAAAGTAAAAAGGTAATTTTTCAAATAATTTTTAAAGCAATAAATCAAAAGGAAAATTAAAAGTGACTCAAGTTTATAAGAATGGCAACGACGTATTGTTCGTGATATCTCGATATAACACTTCTCAAGTAGAACAATAAGTCACGATAACGTCAAAATAACATTAAAATGAAAATCGTAACTCATTTTCACACTGAAAAGTGACTTTTAATAATTACTTTAGAACCATTTTAACATAATTTTGATATCGTGATAATTTATGTTCTGCTTGATTTTCAAGCTCAAGGAATTATCAAGTCAAAAAGAAGTCAAAATAACTTTATTTTGGCATCATGAAAATCAAAATGATGATTTCTAATTATAAAATTTGACTGTTTATTGATATTAAGAATAAAAACAAAATCATTTTGATTTTTTTGTTGATTTTTGCGCATTCCTTGAAAGTACAAGAAAGCATCAAATCAAAATAATATTAATTTAATGTCATATTAAATCGATTATTAATCGATTATTGAATTTATGTTATTTTTTTTTATCATAATTCAGTCAATATTTTAACTTACAGATTCAAACATTATTTTAATTTTTTTGGTCTCTTTAATTTGGTCTCTTTAAGATTTAATCGGAAAACAATATTATTGTGTCGCTGGAAGCGACATTCAACATTAAAAGTTCCACAAACCTTTCTCTTATGTCCGGGGCAAATTATACCGATAAAAGTAAACTCACATCAGGATTCTGTTTGAACATGTTCGTGTTCAACTGCACTCTTGTAACTGACCTTTGCGAATAGAATTTTCTACCGAGCCTAAATTTAAAATTTTAGGATTTGTGCGATCGAAGATTCGTGCAAATATTTTGTATCTGTTAAATTGATTCGGCTATTTAAATCTTCAAGGATGTATCTTTAAAAAAAATTCTACGATTTTATTATTACGGGCATGGGAATGTAAATTATCGAATCGTCAAGTCCTTGAAAATTTCTCGGTCAAGAGATGTAATAAAAATCGCGAATTGTTCGCGTTGTCTCTCGTGTCGAGGACGCCCTTCCTAAAAATGGCTCGCAATTTGTTGACGTTTCAGCCTTGGGAATTTGATCGCGTCGCGTAATTTACATCTCAGACGTCTTTGATATCAGTGGTTGTGTAGTCCTGGCGGGCAAAAGCTATGACGAGCTTTGTGACGTCTACAGACAATATCTAAACAATTCTTAAACGCGGTGTACTTTGGTACCAAGACACAAACCTTGAAGCTTCATTGATGATCTACATCTTTCTTAGCTTCCGAGATTATTGAATAGGGTAAAATATAGAATATAGGAAAAGGGTAAATAATCGAGTTTTAAAGGACTAAAAAAAGTGACAATAATCCAATTCTCGAAGCAAGATAATTATTCTTTCTTATGCAATGGTGTCGTGCTATGAGATTTTCTGATTTGAGCTCAAGTAAAATTTTTTCCTGCGTCAAAATATTTTTATAGATTTTATAAAAAAGTAAATTTTCACGAAATATAATAATTTCTTAGACTTATTTTGCGAGAACATTTCAATTTTCAATTTTATAAAAAATATAAAATATTAAAAAGAAAATATTACATATAAATCGTATAATAGTTTATCTTAATCTCAAGTTTATCTTAATTTATTTTAAACAAGATCTAATGGCAATAATTGAAATAAAATTATTAGCTAATGAAATTATACGAATTTGAAAACATTGTTACTATTATTATTATTATTATTGTTGTTATAGAAATTAATGAAAAAATTTTTAAACTATTTAGAAAAGATTTGCAAAAATTTCATTTGAAAGAAAATCTATTTTATTTTAAACATTCAATGATTAAATATTAAACTTAATTATGCAAAATTAAATTTATAATGTAGTAAGTAATTACAACAAAAATTAATTAAGGAAACAAAACTTATTACCAAAGAGATCTGAAAATTAAACAAAGAACAAAAACTCTTATTACTCTTATCAATCTTAGTATTTTAAATCCTCAAAGCGAAAACTTTTCAATTTGCAATCGCAATGTTCTAATATTGAAACAAAAAAAGCAAACAATCTAAAATGATTTCCCAGACAACATCGAAACATAATACGTCTTTAAGATGTCTTATGTCTCTCTTTTGAATACTTTATGTTGTCTGAGTTCAGTCGAGAATTCGCGGCTACCTTGCGAATTATCGGCTGCGTTCGGTTTGGACAATTACGCGCTTTAAGCGTATAGTCATCATTCTGTTTTTATTGTTCATTGAATGCAAAACAAGGATAGAAGCGCTAAAAACATCCAAATCGATCGTTAAATGAAAATCGCACAATTCTGGGAGTACTCACCATTTCCGAAGGCGATGATCAGAAGAAGCCCGTATCGAAGGAACGGAACGGGAGAGGGCGACATGGAATTGAGGGCCTGCTCGTGACCGCGTGACCGCCTACGTACGACTGATACACGACGACGGCTTTCAACTACCGTGCAATTTCACCCCTGAATCCCGCGCTATCCCTACCAGAGAACGCGGGTTCCCGAAGAAAATTCGCGCAGGCGTTTATCGAAACGGCGCCGGCACAAATTTACACTGAATGCGAAGTCCGAATGAAATGCACAAAGATACGCGAAAATGTGTTCAAACTATATAGAATGACATTAAAGAATGACATATTCAAGAAACATATCAAGAAAAAGTCAGAATGGCTTTATTTAGACGTCATCAAAGTCAAAATGATTTTTTATTACAAAATTTGACTGTTTATTGACGTTAAGAATAAAAATAAAATTATTTTGATTTTTTGTTGATTTTTTTGTATTTCTTGGATATTGCTTTTTATTTTCACACAAGCGATACTGAATCTATAAAAGTTACGAGATTTTATACGCAGATAATGGTGTCATTATTTGCTTACTTTGATGACAAAGTTATTGCGTGACAACACAGGTTTATAATCTTACTTTTAATGCGAGCTAATAGACTCAGTAACAAGACTCAGTAAAGTACAAGTTTCAAGCTATCGAGCTTGTGCAGAATGTAAGTAAAAATCGAATCTCACTTATAAGAATAAAAAGTAACGTGCAGCATTCAACTGAGTAATGACATCATAAATGAGAATTATCTGAGTTTTGGTGCAAACAGAAAGCAACTATACAGACTTCTATTGTATTTTAGTCTACTGGACATTACATCATTTTGTAACATCGTTCTATTACTTGAAGTAATTTTTTGTTTGTATTCTTTAATGTTTAAATAACGGAAAGCGCCAATTCCAAAATAATAGCATCGATTTTCTCTCTGAGAGATAACGGATAACATATTTCATTTTTAAGCCGATAAAAACAGCTAAATCATAAAATGGACATCATTGCAATCTATTTTTAATAATTTACCAACATTATTTTATCGATCACGGGAGGAAACAAACTTGAATTATTTTACGTTTTTATAAACATGCATCACGCACATTCAGTTCAATATTCAAAATGTTTTTGAAAGTAGATATATATTTTATGGTACAAAGATGATTGTTGAAATCGTGATTTAATAAATGAGAACGAGTTTTATAATTCAATTCTCTTAAAAATGTATTTATACATATAAATATTTTTTATATTTTTTATATATTTTTTATATATATTGCATGTTAAAATTATCCCTTGCAACTGTAAGGTTTTAATAAAATTTTGCTTTGTAAGTTAAAAGAAAAATAAAGATTTCAAAAAATTACAATCTTGTAAGTCTTGTATAAATGTCGAAGTCACAATTTTATAAAAATTGTTTAATGAAATTTGCAGTATATTTAATTTTTTAACAATAACAATTTTTTTATGATATAAGTATAAATAAAATTTGTTGCGCGAAATTTTGGATTAAAAAAATAATTTAGTTTAACAAGAACTGATTTATTGCATATTTCTATGCAATTTCATACATGTTGTATATGCCATGTAATAAATCCACATATTAATTCCAATGGTGTTAAGAAATGAGAATATTTAATATCGTATCGTTATTACAATAAATTACAAAACGTTGTTACAAAATATAAACGATTCATTATCATTACACAATGCATTAAATTATAGAAACAATAAATAGCATGCGTGATTTTTGAAAAGCTAGATATATGTATATATTTTTACAACCAATCGTGAAATAATCTTTTTACAAATATGTGAGCGACGAAACGGTGTTTGTTAATAAATAAATTGCAAACGATACAAGTTATCGATCTCAAAAATTGATAATTCACCTTTGTTGTTTTTCTTTTCGTCGCGCCGTATCAAAAATAACATTTATCATCGCATAAACTTTGATAACAAATTAGGTTTACAATTCTCTATAAACTTCCGCTATATTACACTCTGGCACTTGAGATTAGTGTTACGAAATAAGCGAATATCCTGAGAATATTCGAACATCTTTATAAATTATACTAGAGAATGTATTCTCAATGTATTAACATAATTCCTACTTTTAATATTCTCAGGATATATCAAAGTTCCTTTTCCAGAGAATTCATCAGAATATTCTCCTCTTCGGAGTACCTTCCTCCGAGAATACTTCCATACTATTGCTCGGGATTCTTAATACGAGCAACGTTGCTGATTGGATAACATCAGCTGGAGAACCCAGGATTGGTATGTTCTATGACGCAACGTCGGCAATAACGTTTAACCGCGCGATAGCCGACCCACGTGACTCTGGAGCACTCGCCGATGTTGAGTTGCCGCAGGCCACGTACATAGTAGGCCAAGGCTTCGAGACCAGCGTCGGTGATCCTCTCGCATCCGCATAGGGACAGCTTCTTCAAATTCGGACATCCAGTAGAGAGTGCCTCGAGGGTCGCATCGCCGATGTCGCATTTGCCTATATCCAGGGCGCGCATACGCGGACAACCACGTGCCAGGGCGATGGTCGCGCTGTCGCTAAGCGCTTCGCAACCACGAGCGTTCAGATAGCGCAGCTTGTAGCAATGACGGGCGACGACCAGCAGACCAGCGTCGGACACGCGATCGCATTTGCCTACGGAGAAGTAACGGAGCGATGGACCGAGACGTGCAGCCAGTTCGCGCACCCCGAAATCTGTAACTTTCACGCAATCCGACACCGACAGCTGACGCAGATTGGCGCAGTAGGAAGCGATGGTAGCCAGGCTGGAGTCGGTAATGCGGCTGCATCTACGTAAGTAAAGACATCCCAGATGCGGCATGCGCGACAGGCTTAGCATCAGACCGGAATCCTCAACTCCATGGCAATCACTAAGATCGAGCGACTGTAGCTGTAAAATAGTGGTACGACCGCAGGCACGAGTAATATTAGAACAGCCAGTCAAGTCAAGCTCTCTGAGATGAGCACAGCTGTCCAGTACGGTAGTGACGTTGGCGTCGGTAACTCGACGCGAGTGTCGCAACACTAGGGAGGTCAGATTGAGGTACGGCAGTTGAGCGAAGATGCCGGTCAACCCGGTGGCGCCTTCCAGGACCAAACGACGGACACAGGTATGACAACCACGGCGCGTCAGCGCGTTTAACGCCGTGGTAGCATTCTGTGGATAACGCACCTCGACCTCTCGCCAGAGTGCCGGATGCCACGCAATCTCCCAGAGTCGTCGGCAAGTTTGCGCCAGGGAACAGCGATCGCGGGTGTCAAGCCAGCTAAAGATCCTCAGCAGCAAACTGTCGTCCAGCTGGCAGAGGTCATTGACGGCGACGTGATGAACCAGATGATGCTTAGGTTGCTGCGATAGCTGTTGCTGTTGTTGTTGTTGACGAGTCGGCGTGCTAGATACACCTGGGGTTGATGAGGACGATGATGAAGTAGTACGGCAAGCATTGTTATCGAGAGTGTGATAGCCCAAATCGATAGCGTCCGCTCCTGGTCGATAAACGCCGACCTTCTGAGACGAGTAGCCTCCTCCCCGCTCAGAACCGCTCTGTTCCCCGAAGCTGGGAAAGAGGAGTGGGCATGATCCTTCCATTCCATGCTCCGTTCTGCAATTCAGAAATTCATTTCAATACAATCGTGTAATTTTTATATTCATATTCTAAGTAGAGATAAAAATTGTTGGATCCGAAGGACATTTCACAACAATATTTACATTCTAAAACATGATTTATGTTTTTAAACATTTTCTCGCTGAACATAAAGTAACAGTAACATTACAGCAATGTTATAATTTCCTACTAAACAGTTACTTACAACTTGTGTCATGTTACATATATATAGTATATATGTATATGTGTGTATATATTTTTTTGCAATTTTAAACAATATTTAAAATCCAATTGTAAGTGCATATAATAAAATTATTATTTATTATTGCTATTATTATTATTATTTTATTGAGTAAGAAATTATAATATTAATATAATGTTATTGTTACTTTATGTTTAATAGATTTTCACAGATTTGCTCACACGTAATAAAAACGTAAGTATATTTTTCGAAATTAAAGGACAAATTCTAACTTAAAATTTAACAATCAAAGTATATAGTCAAAATTGGCAAACTAAATTACAATAGAAATTGCTTTCGAAATTATTTCTAAAAAATACAGAAAAAAAATACAGAAAAATTCAAATTTTATATGTTTAATTATTAGCCTGTGTTGTCTAATGACGACATATGTCATGACGTAATTAATTTACGGATAGATTATTCTTCGAATTTACGAAGCTAAATGTAGAACACAATTCCACTTTTCTCAGATAGAATTACTTTCGCACTGCTTTAATGATAAGTTACGGTATTCGCTTTCGAGAAAAAAATTTTGCCACTGTATGGATCTCGAATTTTGCGCGGTGGTGCGTATTTACAGAGTGCGAGTTAAGGCGCGGGGAGGGGCCTTATAGACGCGTCCATTCGCGACGCGTCACGACCGTTTACGGTACGGTTTGACGTGCGAATTTCACAATTAACTCACAACGGGATGCTGGACGGGAGAGTCAGCGACCGTGCGTGACATCACCGAGCAATATCGATCTATCCGCCACCTCCTCCATGTTGATCCCGCATTCCAACTCTCGAAGCAGATGCGGGGCCCGAGTGCGTTTCGCTCGCACGGGGGACCGCGCGAGAATGGTCCACTCGATGTTCGCGCTCACCCTGGAAATCCTCGAATTCGTCGAATTGCTCGTGCAGTCGCCGAGAAATATGCGCGATCGCGTTTCGCAAACAATCCGATGAAAAATCCGACATATGACAGGACTCCCGACACACTTACAGGGACCCCCCAATGCAATCGTTTCTCCTCCCCCCCCCCCCCCCCCCCCCCCCCCCCCCCCCCCCCGCCCCCCACCGGGCCCCGCTTTCCAACTTTCGCCCTCCGCCCCCCCCCGGCCGTGCCTCCACGGCACTTTTTTCTATTCTGTCAAATATCTCTTGTTTTTTT
>Ga0157362_1001293_pt1 | contig 10408 bp, 4 predicted proteins | sample AttlaeALBM3_FD_111480 | JGI IMG/M metagenome (GOLD analysis project Ga0157362, IMG submission 111480) | Fungus gardens microbial communities from leaf cutter ant in Ribeirão Preto, State of São Paulo, Brazil - Atta laevigata ALBM3 | ecosystem: Host-associated > Fungi > Mycelium > Unclassified ... | reverse complement strand
TGCTGCAACCGACGATACAAATCAGCCATCAGTTCATCTTCGACCACCACTCGGTTTACTCGATTCCGCCCGCGACTTTAGACGATTTCTCATCCCGAAATAGCCTCTGAATTATTTCCCGCATTACAGCCGCTCAGAGACTGCTCTGTATCGATTCCTCGAATGACATTCGTGCCGCGAGTCGTGCCGCAAAAAAATCTATATGCCATCGATCATGACATTAACCTTCATAATGCCTAAATACGCATAAACTGAAATTTAATTAATATCCGAAATGAACTTGTGATAATTTTCGTATAAATTTGTAATAATTTCTTTTAGTTGGTGTCATGTTCAAGTCGCGGCGAATTTTTTCCTGATTTCACGGTATAATGAATAGAGAATACATTATTTAAAAAAAGAATTTACTTATATTTACGAGCTATGTAGAATTAATAAAAGTGAAAAACGAGCAAAATTAAGAGTGTCGATAACAAAAATAATTTATTGTACAACAAAAAGTTCAGACTGTTGAGAACAACTGTTTCTTGTTGTAATAAATTATTTTTAAATCGTACACTTTAATCTCGGTTTTGGCTTTATTATTTTCACACTGCTTCGCAAAATATGAGTCTTTTTAAAATTTTATTTTCAATTACATAAGAATATTGCTTAGACAATATATATATTTTTTAATTTTACAACTACAATTTAAATTTCTCAATTTAATTCATATACGATACCGGCACTGCCGCAATGTTTCTTTCTGGTCGGATGACTCGCGTATATCGTCGGGCGGAATCAGACAGAATCGGTATCGTGACCGATAGCGCATAACGCCTGGACTCATCAAGGCGAGCCGAGAAATTGTTTATATGGTGGGGGCCCCGCACCGGGCGAAATTACTCGCTCTGGGAGTCATAATAAATGCGTTTATGAAACGCTGCTCGGTGAACGTTGTCAGTTGATCGAATCGCGCCGCGCGACGCTGATACATTACGGATGCGTCGTCACCGATTTTTCCGATGACCGCGATTGATTCATCTAACTTGCAAATGCGCGAACTTTTTGGTGCGACGTTAATTATCTCGCCCCAGTTTCGCTTTATTAACTACTTCGCCGCATCACACGCTTCGTAATGACCGTGTCCGATTGTCTGCAAGTTAAATGTGCAACGAAAAATGAAATTTAAACTTTATGAAATTAAAAAAATAAAGTTAAAATCAGTTGCACTAAAATGGAATTAAGGAAAAGAATCTGATGAAATTTATATATGACGGAAAATGCAATTTTTTTTCTTCAAATATTATTCCTTTAAATAACAGATTATTTACAAAACAAGACATAAAAGAAACAATATTATTTATAAAATAATTTAGATAACAGATTATAAAATAAAATAATTATAATTATAAATTATAAAATCTATTCTATTGGTAAAAAGCAATAATAAATTGAATGGACAATGTTCAAAAATTAATTTTATGAAATGTACTGTCAAGAATTAATTTTTTACATTCACATGACATCTCTTGTAAGCTCGTAAATTAGACATACCGAACATTGTTCATGCAAGTGCGTTTATTTTTGGGTTCCCGAAGAACGTTCGCTAGGGCGAATATGTTCTCGAAAGATAATCAGTGAAAAAAAAGACGATGTCTTCGGAGCCTAAAAGCCTCCGCTTTTTAAAGATCGGAACTGAGTGCCACGAAGAATTTCATGAATTTTCGCCGCGGCATCGTGTGCGTGACGGGCATTGTCCGGGATTAAACCTGCACGTTCCTGAAGAGGTTCCCTACGAATCGATCGCGCGAGTCGTCTACAGTCCTCCGTTGTCTTCGATTCGATATACTTTCAGTGATACCTCTCGCGCAAAATACAGCAGTAGCAAGGATATATCCAAGTTTGAGCGAATTGTTATCGATGACAAAGTAGTGGGAACATCGTGCTAATCTTTTCATTGACTTCAACAGTGTAAATGGAGCAAGGCTAGTTACACTGGGATATTACTAGATGACTATAACTGTATAATCTACGAGAATTCGTGAGAAAAACACAAGAATTGTATCGGAGTTGTTAACATATCGTGGGAAGAATAAGGATTTACATGAGAATTGATACGTTGTGGATTTTTGTGGAATTATTATTGATGATAAATTTTATTGATAAAAGATAACAGACGTATATATAATAGTATTATAAACGTCTTTTTTAATTTTTTAATGCAAATTTATTGTAAATTTCAATTATAGATGAATTACGATAAACGTGTGTTAAGATTAATTTGTTTATAAAGAATTGTTGCGGAAGATAAAATATATGTTATAAATACATATAAATATATTTCATAACATTTTAAGAAAGTTACTACTAATAATAGTATAGCTTAATAATAATAAAGCTTTCTTTTAAAAATACAATATTTTTTATTTGCTGTAAATATATCAATATGGATTGGTTATCTCTTTGTGTCTGTGGCACAAAGCGCAATTCCATCGATAGAAAGATCAAGAAGGACGGAAAGCGCAAAAAGAATAAGAAATCTAAAAAGAATTCAAAGCAGAAAGGATCATGCAAAGAGTTGCCGTTCATCGTCGACGAGTTTTTGCGCAAATCGCAGGACGAACGATCAAAAGAAATCGCGGAAAAAGACTGGACTAACGGAGAAATCGTTAATTACTTCAATGATTGCGCGAAAAATCATATCGCTTCAACTGATCGAATCGATCCATCGGAGGTCAATGGCTCATCGTCTTATCAAATCAGTGATGATCATGAAAGCTTCGAGAAGGATTCTCTCAAGGACTCGGAAACAAATGCGGAATTTGTTCGAGAACTATGTGATATCGATTATTATGACAATGCGATGCTATATTCGAGAAATGCATCGGCAGAAAAACAAGTCAAGTGCATCTCGGATGAGAAAAAACATGATAAAGAGGCGGATTTGGACGAATCCATTCCGAGATCGGTGGTATCCCAAGAACCTGAAGATTCGTCCTGGACGTCGGAAATCGAAAGTAGACAGGATGCGGTCCTGGAATCGAGTTTAAGTGATAAAAAGTTCGATGAAAGAGTTTCATCTAGAATTAATTTTTCTGACGAGAAGCAAGAAAAGTCGAAGACGAGAATCGTTCCAAAGAAAAAAGGGACCAACAGGAACATTCTTCCACCGATCAAAGGAAGATCTCGCGCTGAAACTTGCATGGATAATGAAGAACTGCAAGCCCTTGAAGAGACGAATAAATTTGGTTTTAAGAGAAATTTAAGAGACGCGGCGTCTCATGAACGGAATGAGGTTCGGCGGAAATTGAATTCGTGCAGTTTCGAGGTTCGGCCGAACGAGGATGAAGAAGGGGATAAAAAAGAAAGAGGCGGAAAAACAACGAAGATTCGGGGCGAGGGATCCATGATACCTCGACTTGCATCCCCACTGCGACAGAGAATGAATTCGATCAAGAACGACAGCGATAAATCAGAGATTATGGAAAACGGTATTATTAGGCATTAAAAATTATGTACACATAAATATTTGATAAAATTAGAAATGCAATATCTCAATCCTGATCTTATTAAAAATACATTTCGAAAATTATTGTTAAAAGAATACTAATTTTATGAAAAAAATGTGCTGTCATTTTTTCAGTTCAGTTATGTTATTGTCGAATTAATCTCTTAGTAATTTATACTTAACTTAAATCTAATTTATTACTACATGATTTGAAGAACTGGAAAATATATTTAACAATTCAATTATTACATAGAAAGAACGATTTTTCTGAAGTATCTAAAAATTTAGTTAGATGCACAGCTGAAAATAATTTTATTGGATGATCAAAATAATTATGTAGGATGCTTTTAAATTGATTGTCAAAATTTTTTGTAGTTTGCTCGTCAAGCTTGAAATTTTTCCATAATAATTTTGATGGTTCAACAAAATTACTTCTAGATTGTATCTATCTAAATTTATATATATATTTCAACAAAATCATTTTTTTCATGTAGACATCAAGATTTCAGCCTTGATCGTATTTGGCGTTCTTCTATTTTTGTATTTATTTAATTAAATAAAATGTAAACTATTTAGAGAAGAGAAGATTTAGATTCTATTTAAATAACGATATTCACATAAACTTGCGTAATCATTATAACCGCATTACTGCAGTCCTTATATATTATAATGAATAATTCTTGTTTCAGGTCGTGTTCACTCAGCAGTTGTCTCTGGTATCAATTTAGAGCAGCGCACCGTAACTGTAGAATGGTTCGAGAGAGGAGAAACCAAAGGCAAAGAGGTAAGTCTGTGCACGTTCATAGATTATTCTAATTACTCAGAAATGGAGCAACACAAGTTTGAGTCGGATAGAACCTACGTTTTGAAATCAAATAAAATTAATTGATATTAATTAAGTATACTTATTTATAAATATAAATAATATTTATATTATGAAATGATAAAATATGATTCATTAGTATTTTTTTATTTTTAACAATGTTATACGTTAAACAGAATATGTAGTTCGAGAATTCCTCTGTTCAAATAATTTGAAAGTATTTTTTCTTAATAGCGACTTTTCGCAGAATTTACTTAAAAACTGTATACAGTTATCTATGACACATGTTTCCTCGGACACACGTGTCAAGTGATATGTTTTTATCTCATGTTTAATAATTGCACTATGAGCAACTTTCTCTCGCGATTTCGCTGCATTGAACTGCAATATTTCAATTCTCTATATCCGTAGGTCATGGTTATTTGGCTATTTCAATTCCGCAATGCTTACGCAATGCCACAGGGCTAACGTGCAGCTCGCTAATGGGGGCGCGAATCTATTTCTGACAGGCTTGCAAGTCCGCAGATTTACCGTCAGTTAAACCGGTCAGGTCGAACGTGACTTTTGTAAAAAGTCGCGCGATACAAGACTGAGACTCGTGAGAAAGTGAATTTCCGATCGTGAACAAAGTATCATTACTTCACGATTTTATATTTCTTTTTGCAGTTTTCTTTCGCGAATTCCGACAACAATTTTGTTTTACATTTCATACATAAATACTAAATGTTGAATTCAAGAGAATAACCCGTTAATTATCCATCCTATGTTAATGCGTTTTTTTTTTGAAGATCCTATTCTTCCATAATTACATATTTTAACCGCGGAAGTAATTGTGCAAGATTTATTTGTATTAGTACAAATGTCCCAGCAAAGTTTTATTCCACGCCGAAAGGTAATTTGCAAATTATGAATATAATTATATATAATTTTATGTATTTTTATGTAATTTTATTCAAATATTTCTTCTTTTACGTATCGTATAATTTATTAACTTCACTGATCCCAAAGAAACAGACAATCTCCATAATGTCGCTTCTGTTTTGAAATTGATATGGATTGTGCATTAAGTAATAATTAAAAGAAATTGACAATTCAAAATTATTTTGATTTATATATTTTTTTCAGGTCGAAATCGATGCGATTCTTGCCTTGAATCGCGATCTGAATCAAAAAATGGGACCACGAAACGAGACTATATGTGCGCTGCCGCAAGCAATGAAGATAGGACCACGAGACGATAGTATGTGTGCGCTGCCGCAGGTGATGAACAATCACATGTTGGCGTCCTCAAAAGCAAGGGTACGTATTTGTAGTTAAATTGATTCTTTTCAAAACGCATGGTTGAAACGTCGAATGGTGCGTTCTAGATCATTGTCAAGCGTAGATTCAATTGTCAATTAAATTTTGAAAGATGTAGAAACTGCTCTTCTTCCACATTCTATTCATCTCAGATCTTGGAGATCTCCTAAAAATGAAATTAGCACACCTGTAGAGAAACGTTAAAAAATTAACGACACGAAAAACGGAAATTGGAGATCTTAATTTTCTCCTTAATTAATCTTTTAAGTTAAAAAAATGTACAAACAGGTTTTAGATTACAGAGGAACTTACCATCCATTTGACAGATCAGCAGAGTAGCACATGTACTACTATTAGATAAGCCAACTCTCGTGAAAGTCTCGTAATCATTCAGACGTTGATCCATGAATGACGATGTGCGTGCCACTTTGCGAGTCGAACTCCGCGCGAATCTTGAAACGTGTCCGCGTAAATTCGCGGTCGATCATCGACTGCCTTGGCAGAATTCTGTTTATCGGTTGCCCAGGCTACGTGAAATAACCTCGCTCCTAATATGGAAAGAATAATCTGATCTCGCGTCTCGTGGCGTTTACACCGCGGTAGGCATGTTCCAGTACCTGTACGTCTTTCAGGTAGGAGTCCCCGTCACTCGTAATCGGTCCACAAGCCTTCGAATCCGACGTGACGATGACCGTGGAGTCTGATCTCGTCAGGTCTCCGGCTTCCCCGTCACGTGGAGCCCGCGTCTAAGATAAACAATTGCGACTTCCTCTCCAAAATTTGCATCGTGCGTTTGTTGCTTCTTTCATTCTTGTAGAATTAGACGAAGGCTTTTTGAGATAGCTCCTAAGTTTGTCCTAAACAGTTCGTAGATGTGTGATTGCATAGTCTTAACTTTCCTTATTAGTAATACTTGTATTTACATGCAACAATCACCGTGCATTTTATATATATATATATATTGCACAAAGTGTCGTGTACTTTCTATGTAGCAATTTTAAATCGTACGAATTGAAAATTGGAAAATTTATTTTGAATTTATCAAAATCGCTTTTAAAATAACTTGCACTTGTATTTTTATACGAAAAAGAATATATTTATGAAAATTGAAATATTAAGAAAAATATATTTTGATTATTATCAGAAGCGAAGTTAGCCTCTGATTAAAGATTAAAAGGCAATAGAATCAATAAGATTCGAGGACTTGAGGAGCCCAGCAGTACAGGGATTCTGTAACTTTAATTGATAGTATCGATATCATTATGCAATTTTTTTTATATAACATCTTATATAATATATAACGATAATATAACAATCTGACACTGGTTTAGTTTTCACTGAAATCTGCAATTTACTTTCTGTATTTTGATGTAGATCAAATTTAGAGTATCATTTCCATTAGAAATTGAAATCTTGTGGATTAATGCGGGAGCTTCTGAAATGAGCACATTAAGTGCATTTCCACCGACTTGAAATTGATTTTATGTTGTATTAAATGCTTCGGTGGAAACTAGATCACTGTCGAGAGTTAAAAAATCCCAATACTGGACCTAAACATCCAATTGAGTTTGTATGTCCAAGGATCCATTCGTAATTTTAAAATATAATGTAAATTTCTTCAAGAAATTACCAAGCCTGTAAATACATCGATCAACAAAAGGCAAAGTCCGCAGCGTCATTTTCGCTACTAACATGGTAACATTTTTTTTCCTCCATGGACGCTGCTCATAATCACGGACCTCGTGTCGACGATGGACCATCGACTACCCCCGGGCAAAACCGATCGATAACAAACCGATCTCTAATACGAAACTCACATCGTCTCGGCCATCACTCATCCGCAAAATTGCCATCTTTCTTGACAACTCTCCCCCTCATCGATTCCCTCGGTGGCTCCATCGACCACGGGTGTAATCGTCTGATTGATTTACATAAAACTGGTCATGATCGCGATCTGCGGTAAGGAGCCAGACTCCTCGGCTGAGGAGGACGAGGGAGTCGACGAGTCGGAGAACCAAGAGGAGGGCTCCCTCGGACGCCACGGTGGTCACACCACGAGAAACGGCCTCGCATCCGCAACGCTTCCTGTACGAGTCACATCTCGTCTCTCGGTAACGCGCACCAACCTTCCCCCTCATCACCGCAACAACTACAACCACAACACAATGCTCTGCAGCAATAGTCTTCGAACCGTAGTCGCCGAACGAACCTTAGCATCTTCGAGATCGCTCGCTTTTACGATATAAATTTATGATATCTCGCGAGTTTTATTACTCGATTCATAGTGTATGACGAAATTATATGGGAATTATACGATGTATAAATCACTCTTTAGAAAAATTATTTATTTAACTTCACACAAAAGATGATATCCTATGATTACTGTCCATTAGAACCAACATACATATATATCTTTTGTATAATTGGAGAAAGAAAATTAAAGAAAATAATATATTGCAACTTCGTGGTGTTTTATATGTTTTATGTGTTATAAACGTTTGATGCAAGTGGAAAAGATCATAAAATTTATTATGCCATGATACAAAGTAATATTGGAAGTATATGTGAAGTTAAATAATTATTTATAAAATGTAATTTGTGAACATTGAATTCTATCCAATTGACTACACTCTATCTAATTGATAATGTCTATCAACACTAATTATTTATCATTATCATGCTCGCAGCTTTTAAATTATTTATTAACCTTAATGTTATTTAAACCTTTGATGGAAACATTCTAATAAAGAAACATAAAAGAATCTTGTTTTCTAAGAGAATGTGAGGTGAATTCGGTTTCTTAAAATTTTAAAATTCTATCTCGGATGATTTCAAAATTACAATATAAAATTAAAAAATAATCTTAATTATCTTTGCAGAATTCGATTTCAGAAAATTTTTGCTATCGCTGAGTTTGAATATAGTCTGTATAAATTCAAATAAATAGTAATTTTCAATGAAGAAGCTGTAGTGTTATAATTAGTTATTTTTGAAAGTCAATTTGAAAATCAATCAGGAAATCTGTTTGTGTAACATAGATGAGCTTCAAATAAAATGAAACTTGAAGTTACTTAGTAATTAAAAATTCTATAAAACTAAGTTTTACGAGTTTTAATATATCTAAAAAAATTCTGTCCACCTTATTGGATTCGCTATTTTTTTTTACTTTAGATTCGAATAAAACATTATCCTATAAAAGTTTCATAAAAATCGAATGAGCAGTTTATAAAATAAAAGAAGGTGTGACTTCAAATAAGATCTCCCGTATATAAAGGATTAAATAACTATTTTGAGATGTTATTTTCAAGATTGATAAAAATGATGTGTAGTTTGAATTGCAAAAGATTTTCTTGATCTGCATGAATTTTGGGGATTCAATGTCTAAAGCTTTTCTTGCACAAAAAGGAGCGTTCGCTACCTTTCACCTTTTCTTTATTACAAGTGAAAAATATCAGCTTTTCTCAAAGTGCCCATCCACCAGAGCACCGCTAATCACTAATGTTTCTTTTCACCCATTTCGCACTCGCTTGAATTCGACGGGATCTCGACAGGTTGATATCTCGGCGAGTTAGCTGAACTGGCAACTTAGCGGATATCTAGTAGACGACCAGCGAGAACTTGCCACACGGCATTCTTTCATTTTCGTTCGCGGAAATGCTTAGTTTCGTGAAACGGAATAGAAGATCGCTCAGCACGATTGCTCTATACCGTGACTGGATCAAAAACCGTGTCGTTATGTACAGTGATCGATATGTAAAAGGAACGCGCGGGCGTGATTAACGGGCGGATCGATGTGAACCGTTTTCTTATCTCTTGCGTCCTGAACGTATCTGGCGGAATATATTGGCAAAAAGATGTATTATACACCCGGCTTCGAAGGAAGCACCATTTTATTATTTTTCATTTGCAGCACTTCTTAGATTGTAAGTCGACAAACACTCCTCTCTTCGTTGCACGAAGAAACACCACCAATCTTTTTATTTCAAATGGCTAAACGTAATCTGTTTTCTTTATTTTCAGCACTCCACCAGGCCGTCTATTCCAGTGAAAGGTACGTTAACCACGAAGATTCTTTCGATCCTTTGCTATTTCGTTACACTTTGCTAAAGCGGCATCGTTATCGGTGAAATCGTGACGCTTACAATAAATTCCGCGCGTGTGTGGCGATGTCTGTATTTTCGCACTTCGGAAAATTTTCATCATGAAATAGATTTCTTAGCCGCTTTAATTGCGACGGTGTAACACGTGTTTTAATTATACCGCTAAATAAAACGGATATAGAAATCTAACGAAACCAGACTAATTGCATGCGTTTCGCTTACACGCCGTTCCACTGATCTTTGTTTGAAAAGGGAGATTTGTGAACGCATGGAATAAATTTCCACATGCTTCTTGATTCACGCGCCGATAAGCGTGAATGACTGTCGAACTTGCAGCGTTCGATAAGTCAATTTCGTTGTGGGACACTACGCCTGGTCGAGTGTATGTACGTCGTCTTTTCACCCAGATAAAGTCAAGTAGCAAGGAGCCTTCGCTGCACGTGTATACGGCTGAGCCGTGACTATCGATATTCATGCGCCGTATGCAAGGCAAGGGCAAGGACCTCGATGGAACCTACAGTACGACGTGGTAGACCAAGCTAAAGGGGTGTATTTTGCTGCTGACCCTCCTCTCTCTAGCACTGTTCGATTTACCTCGGCAGTGCGCACCACCCGGTGGAACGTCGCTCTCGTTTGCCTCTCGCGACCAACGGCTTGGTTAACGGCTTTCTTAAAAATCGTCGAGATTTCGTGTAT
>Ga0157362_1001291_pt1 | contig 10414 bp, 7 predicted proteins | sample AttlaeALBM3_FD_111480 | JGI IMG/M metagenome (GOLD analysis project Ga0157362, IMG submission 111480) | Fungus gardens microbial communities from leaf cutter ant in Ribeirão Preto, State of São Paulo, Brazil - Atta laevigata ALBM3 | ecosystem: Host-associated > Fungi > Mycelium > Unclassified ... | reverse complement strand
TCGCTGATGAAGCCGGGCATGATGACAGCAATACGGGTTATCCCCTGCTCTGGCAGCGCCGTCACGAAAGGTGCCGTATAGGGCTGCACCCATTCCATCGGCCCAAAACGCGACTGGTAAGTGATCGGCATCTGCTCCTCGCTCACATTCAGAGCGTCACGCAGGGCGCGGATCGTTCTGACGCAGTCATCGGGGTAGTAATCCCCCTTATCCACGCAAAGCTTTGGCAAGCCGTGGAAGGAGGCGACAATACGCTGTGGTTTCCAGCTCAGCCCCGCCAGATGGTCACGCACGCTCTTTTCAAGCCCGGCGATATAGACAGGATGATCAGGAAAAGCCGTGATGGTCTGAATGGCGGGCTGACGGCGCAGCGTCATAAGCGTGCGGAACAGCTGATCATTGGCTGTCGCAGTCGTGGTGGCGCTGTATTGCGGATAGAGCGAGAGATAGAGGATGCGGTCACATCCCTGATCCATCAGTTCCTCGACAGCCCCACCAATTGAAGGTTTGCCATAGCGCATACCCCAAGCCACCGGCACACTGGCACCAAGGCGCTCGGCCAGCTTCTCCGCTTGGGCACGGGTGTAAACGCGCAGTGGGCTGGCGTCTTCTTCGCGGTTCCAGATACGGGCATAGGCTTCGCCGCTTTTGGAAGGGCGCGTGGTGAGGACAACGCCTTGCAGAATGGGCTGCCAGATGGCTGGCGGTGCCTCGATCACACGACGATCGGAAAGAAACTCGCCAAGATAGCGACGGACCGAGAAGAAATCGGTGCCTTCAGGCGTGCCAAGATTGGCAATGAGGACACCCGTCTTGCCTTCCGGCGGTGTCGCAGTCGCGGGGATCTTGTTATTGAAGGCCATGTCTCTCTATCGGCTTACTGACTCAGGAGAGACAAAAACCGCTCAACGCGCTGACGGTTTCCGTTTGACGCGCACCGGAATGGCTTTGGGTACAGGCGCCATGCGCAGGAGACCAAGCGCAGCGAGGGCAAACAGACCAGCGGCCAGAGTGTCGATAACAGCCATTGTCATCTCCGTTCGGACCCTTGCAGCACAACCCTGCATCCGCCCTTGAAGGGAGTTTGGCACTGCGCCGGGTCTGCGCAATGCCAAAATTACAATAATGACAAATATGTAATATAAGAACCCGTAATCAGGCCTTCTGCTTGATCAGATCGAGCGCAATCAGGGCTTCAGCGATCTGTACTGCGTTCAGCGCAGCACCTTTGCGCAGATTATCCGAGACACACCACAGCGCCAGACCGTTCTCCACCGAGTCGTCGATACGTAGGCGCGAAACATAGGTCGCATCCTCGCCCACGCACTCGATCGGGGTGACGTAGCCGCCATCGTCACGCTCATCGCGCAGAATCACACCATCGGCCTCGCGCAGGGCCTCGCGGGCACGCGCCAGATCGACGGGTTCCTCACATTCGATATTGATCGCCTCGGAGTGACCGATAAAGACGGGCACACGCACACAGGTTGCCGCAACCTTGATGTCGGGATCGAGAATCTTGCGTGTCTCGACCGCCATCTTCCACTCTTCCTTGGTGGAGCCATCGGGCATGAAGCTGTCGATATGCGGAATGACGTTGAACGCAATCTGCTTGGTGAACTGGGCGATGGTCGGCGGGTCGCCTACAAAGCTGCCCTTGCACTGGGCAAACAGCTCATCCATGCCATCCTTGCCGGCGCCGGAAACTGCCTGATAGGTCGACACCACAATACGCTTGATGGTGAACAGATCATGCAGCGGCTTGAGCGCAACCACCATCTGCGCCGTCGAGCAGTTGGGGTTGGCGATGATGTTGCGCTTCATCTTCTTCAGCGCATTCGCATTTACTTCAGGCACCACCAGCGGCACGTCCGGCTCCATGCGGAAATGCGAGGTGTTGTCGATCACGATGCACCCGGCCGCTGCCGCACGCGGCGCATGCACAGCAGAAACCGAAGCGCCAGGTGAGAACAGGGCGATATCCCAGCCGGTGAAGTCGAACGTCTCGAGGTTCTGGATCTTGAGAATTTTCTTGTCGCCAAACGAGACGTCCTGCCCCGTGGAGCGGGCCGAAGCCAGCGCTGCCACTTCGGACACAGGAAAATCTCTCTCGGCAAGAATGCGCAGGAGTTCACGACCTACAGCACCAGTCGCGCCAACGACCGCAACGCGGTATCCCATAATCACATTACCTCAGTCAGAATTCGATCGTCATCACGCCGGGCGTCATGACCGTTTCATCGGGCGAATGACAGGCGCTTGAACAGCGCTGACAGCCGATGACGGCGCAGTTCATAGCGCGCCTTGTTATTTGTGGCCATGTAATTCAGCTGAATAGTGTAGCGCGGGCCGACATACTGCCTGTGACCGTGCCAGGTTTTCGGCCCATTCGGGAAAATCAGCAACGTACCGTGGGCGGGCTTCACCTCAACCTCGTAATTCTCGAGATTATCGGGGCCGTTCAGCAGGCGCAGGCAGCCTTCCTGTGCAGACCAGGCAGCGCTTTCGGGATTCAGGTAGAGCAGGATCGTCACGAGCTTGGCTTCTGAATCACGATGGATACGCCCGTCCTTTTCACGGGTGCGGCCACGCAGGGTGAGCATGCTCGGTGCGTCTTCGATATCAAGGCCGAATTTCTGCGCCACGATCTTCTTGAGCCGCGGCCCCTGCAATTCCTTCGTCAGTGCCCTGACTGTCGGGTGCAGCCGCAGACCCTCCGGGGGAAAGGACCCGCCGGACTTCATCTCGGGCATCAGATTGATGAGTGTCTGGAGGTCCTCTTCGCGTACGAAGTTCGGGACAACCACATGTCTGAACGGTGCCTCGCTGATCGGGGTCCGTTCAAGGGCTTCATACTGAAGAGCGATCTGTGACATGGAGGGCGAGCCTATTCCTGCTCCCCCCGGCGCACAAGAGGCTTGCTAGCCCTTCATGCGGTGATGCAGGTGGCGCACCGCACTGTTACGTACATACTGTGTATACCCTGCCCCGATACGGTCGGTATCGGAAAAGCAAGAACGCATGGACACAGCCCCTTCAGCGGGCTTTTCGTCGGGGGTGTAGGCGGTTCTGACCAGATGGGGCGCGCGCGTGCAGCGCAAGGGGGCTCGGCTATCGAAATCGAGATGACGCCCTTGCTGCTCGACCGGGCGTTCGGGAGTCGCCCAAGCACAGGACACGCCCTGTGACAGTAGCGAAATCGTGAATACCGCGAGTGCGGGCATGCAGCGCATGACAGACCCCTCCAAACTGCAATATCGGAATATCATGTGATGGGTTAGACCACACGACGCTCTGGTGCGGAGTCTATAGACGGCAAGCAGGATTGAAAGTTTCGACTCTTTCTGATGCCGTCTGCAGAACGTGCGATTGTGAACTGAAATCGTTCGGAAAAGTTTTATGCTTGTTGCTGATCGGCAAGAGTTTCATGGTTGTTTCCGCCATGAGGGTGCCATTTTAAGTCGATATCCAGTTCCGGACGAGTCAGCCGGGGAGGGCTGCAAGCATGGGTGAGATCGGTTCGTTACCAACGGCGCTGAATGGCGCCAACACCGTCTATCTGGCGGATCTGCATGCGAAATGGGCTGCCGATCCCCGCAGTGTGGACCCCTCCTTCGCCGATCTGTTCAGGGCACTCGACGCCGAACAGGAAGCAGCTCAGCAAGCCGCCAAGCTGAACCCCGCCGACCGGGCCGCCTGGGGTGAGCAGGCTTCGCTGCTCGACGCACGCAGTCCGGCGGGACCGGCGTCCAGGACAGCTGGCGAATTTTCGGCCACCGATCTGCTCTCAAGCGTGGATGACAGCGTTCGCGCCATTCAGCTTGTCCGCGCCTATCGTGTTCGTGGCCATCTTGAGGCGCGTCTCGATCCGTTGGGCCTGCAGGTTCCGAAATCCTACACCGAGCTGGACCCCGCGACATACGGCTTTGGTCCCAATGACCGCGACCGCCCGATCTATCTGGGGCAGATGGTCAGTTCGCTTCTGCCAGAACGGGCCAGCGCCACCATCAACGAGCTTCTTGCCGCGCTGCGCCAGACCTATTGTGGCCCGATCGGTGTCGAATACATGCATATCCAGGACGCCGCCCAGCGTCTTTGGCTTCAGCACCGCCTTGAGGGCGATGACTGGAGACGCATGTTCTCGGCAGCCGAGAAAAAGACCATCCTCAATCAGCTGACCGAGGCCGAAGGCTTCGAAAGCTTCTGCCAGAAGCGCTTTACTGGCACGAAGCGCTTCGGCCTTGAAGGCAGCGAGGTCACCATTCCGGTGCTTCATGCCATCATCGAGCAATCCGCGCAGCAGGGCACACGCAGCGTCTCTGTCGGCATGGCGCATCGTGGCCGTCTGAACGTGATGGCCAATGTGGTGCAAAAGCCCTTCGCCGCCATATTCTCGGAATTCGCCGGGGCCTCGTTCAAGCCGACCGATGTGCAGGGCTCGGGCGATGTGAAATATCATCTGGGCACTGCCGCTACGCTGCATGTCTCGAACGAGAAGGTGCGTGTCACCCTTCTGCCCAACCCATCGCATCTTGAGGCCGTCGATCCGGTCGTGGTGGGACGCGTACGCGCCATCCAGGATTCAGAAGGCTGTGTCGGGCTCGAAAACCGCTATCGCCATCTCGGCCTGCTGATCCACGGCGATGCCGCCTTTGCCGGTCAGGGCATCGTTTACGAGACGATGGCCATGTCCCAGCTCATCGGCTATCGCACCGGCGGCACGGTTCATGTGGTCACGAACAACCAGATCGGTTTCACGACCATTTCGGCCCATGCCCATTCGGGCTTTTACTGCACCGATATCGCCAAGGCCGTGCATGCGCCAATCCTGCATGTGAATGGTGACGAGCCCGAAGCCGCCGCCTATTGCGCGCGCCTTGCAGCCGATTACCGTCGCGAATTCGCGGCAGATGTGGTGATCGATCTGGTCTGCTATCGCCGTCATGGACATAATGAGGCCGACGAACCGGCCTTCACCCAGCCCACCATGTACAAGGCCATTGCCGCACGCCCGACCACGCGCGCGCTTTATGCCAAGAAGCTGGCACGCCAGAAGGTGATCGATGCCGAGACGGCCGATGACCAGTTCCAGTATTTCCAGGATCATCTGCAGGAGCAGTTCGAGGCCGCGAAATCCTACGAACCCAGCCGCGAAGACTGGCTGGAATGCAATCAGGACCCATCGCGCCTGTCTGACGAACCCCTGCGTGAGCAGCCGGTAACTGGCATCAGCATTTCGGGTCTGCAACGCGTGGGCGCAGCCCTGACGCGCATCCCGGAAGATTTTGCCCTGCACCCGCGCCTGCGCCGCGTCATACAGGCACGTGGCCAGGCCATCGAGACGGGTGCTGGAATCGACTGGGCGCTGGGTGAAGCCCTCGCCTTCGGTTCGCTGCTGCTTCAGCATCATCCTGTGCGCCTGTCAGGCGAGGATTGCCAGCGCGGGACATTCAGCCAGCGTCACGCCGTTCTGGTCGACCAGATCAACCAGAGCGACTACGTGCCGCTGAACAACATTGCCGATGGTCAGGCCCGCATCGAGGTCTATAACTCGCTGCTGTCCGAGTTCGGTGTCCTTGGCTTCGAATATGGCTACACGCTGGCCGCGCCCAACTCACTGGTACTGTGGGAGGCGCAGTTTGGCGATTTCGCCAATGGGGCGCAGGTCATCATCGATCAGTTCATCGCATCGGGCGAGACAAAGTGGCTGCGTACGTCGGGCCTCGTGATGCTGCTGCCCCATGGTTATGAGGGCCAGGGGCCGGAGCACTCTTCTGCCCGTCTCGAACGCTATCTGCAGCTTTGCGCCGAGAATAATCTGCGCGTGTGCAATATCACCACCCCGGCAAACTACTTCCACGCCCTGCGTCGCCAGATTGCGCGTGAATGTCGCAAGCCGCTGATCATCATGACGCCCAAATCGCTGCTGCGTCACAAGGAGGCCGTGTCGGAACTGGCCGATTTCGGACCCGAAACACGCTTCCGCACCGTCCTGCCCGAGACCGATACCCTGCTGCCCGATCAGGATATCACCCGCGTGGTACTGTGCTCGGGCAAGGTCTATTATGATCTGCGTGCTGCCCGCCGTGACAGCAACCGTGACAATGTGGCGATCCTGCGCCTGGAGCAGCTCTACCCCTTCCCCCGTGATGTGCTGTCGCAGCAACTTGCCCGTTACCCCAATGCGCAGATCATCTGGTGTCAGGAAGAATCGCAGAATGGCGGTGCCTGGGCCTTTGTCGATCGTCGTATCGAGAACTCGGCCGAACGGTGCAATCACGCTCATCCGCGCCCGATCTTTGTCGGCCGCAAGGCGTCTGCCTCGCCGGCCACCGGTCTTGCAAGCGAGCATCTGGCCGAACAGGCTGCCCTCGTGCAGGAAGCTCTGGGCTGATATCACTCCGGCGGGGCATCATGAGGCCCCGCCCCGACGCCCTCAAGTCAGGCGTTTTTCCGCCATCATAAGCTTGCACCATGAGACTATCCGAAAACGGGAGATACTCATGGTTCAGCGCAGGCACTCTTTCTTGAGGTCGCTGTTGGTCGCTTGTGGTTTGGCGCTTACGGCGCCTGCATGGGCTGACGATGTTGATAACAAGATCAAGGCTGCCTTTACGCCACTGGTCAGCCGCTACAAAGTGCCGGGTCTTGTGGTTGGCGTGACTCAAAATGGCGTTCATCATTTTTACACGGTAGGGCTCGCCTCACGGGCAGATCATCGACCGGTCACGCCCGATACGCTGTTCGAGCTGGGCTCGATGAGCAAGATTTTCAACGTTACCCTCGCCGCTCTTTCTGTTGACCACGGCAAGATGCACCTGAGTGATACGGTCGCCCATCATCTGTGCAACGATCATTGCCGTATCGGTCATGATCTCACGCTTCTTGATCTGGCGACCCACCATTCCGGGGGCCTTCCCCTGCAGGTGCCGGAAACGGTCACTGACATCGAGGGCCTGAATCGATGGCTCGAAGCCTGGCATCCACCGCAACCCGGCGCGCGGAGTTATTCCAATATCAGCATCGGCCTACTGGGCTACATCTCAGCCCAGTCACTGGGCATGACCTACACCACAGCCGTTCAGACAATCCTCTTCCCCGCGTTTGGACTGAGACACAGCTGGATCGAGGTACCGGCCAGTGAGATGAAAAACTACGCCTACGGCTATGACAAAAAAACCGATGCCCCCGAACGGGTGCACCCCGGTGTGTTGGCAGCTGAGGCTTATGGCGTCAAATCGACACCCAGCGACATGCTGGAAATGCTGGATATCGAACTCGGTCTTGGCCATCCCCCGGATGACTTGCGGCGCGCTGTAAAGATGACGCAGCAAGGGCGCTACAAGACAGAATTCTTCACCCAGGACATGATCTGGGAGCATTATCCCTGGCCGACGCCTCTGCAGCCGATGCTGCTCGGCAATGGCTATGATTTCATCATGAAACCGCATCCGGTCACGGCCGTCGAACCGCACCAGGCTGACGATCAGAATGTCATTTTCAACAAGACCGGCTCAACCGACGGTTTTGGCGGCTATGTCGCAATGATCCCGAGGCAAAAAATTGGTGTTGTCATGCTGGCCAACAGAAATACACCGAATGAAGCCCGCGTCGAAGCGACCTATAGGCTTCTGAACTCCCTGATGGCCCCGACGAAGACAGAATGAAACCCGGTCGGCCGCTACATCAGACATCGACAAAAAGTCGCCCTTATCATGCCCCGTGACAGACGGGGCATGCCTTGCCGCTCTTAGAGATGTAGGCCCCGGTCGAAAGCCCCCATAGCCGCTTCCTTGAAGGCTTCGGACAGGGTGGGGTGAGCGTGGCAGGCCAGAGCAACGTCCTCGGCACTGGCCTTGAAGGTCATAGCCAACGTGGCCTCGGCAATCAGCTCGCCCGCACAGGCCCCCAGAATATGCACACCGAGAATACGGTCTGTCTTGGCGTCTGTCAGAACCTTTACGCCACCATCTGTCGCCGCAATGGCACGGGCACGGGCGCTGGCCATGAAGGGGAAACTGCCCGTCTTGTAGGCAATGCCCTCCTGCTTGAGCTGTTCCTCGGTCTTGCCCACCATCGCGAATTCCGGCTGGGTATAGATAACCGAAGGAATTGCATCATAGGGAACATGCCCGACGCGCCCTGCCAGTTGCTCGGCAAGCGCCAGACCTTCTTCCTCGGCCTTGTGCGCCAGCATAGGCCCGGCGATGACATCGCCAATGGCATAGATGCTGGGGCAGGACGTGCGGAAATGCCCGTCAACAGGAATACGACCGGCTTCATCAGGATCGATCCCGACAGCGCCCAGATCGAGACCCTGCGTGTAGGGTTTGCGACCGATCGCCACGAGAACCACATCGGCTTCCAGCGTCTCGGTTTCTTCCTTCCCAACCTTTTGCAGCGTCAGGGCGAGGCTTTCACCCTCTGTTGCCACTTTGGTCACGCGGGTGGAAAGGCGGAATTTCAGGCCCAGCTTTTCGAGCGAACGCTGGAACTGACGCCCCAGACCACGGTCGAAACCCGGCGCGATATGGTCGCCATATTCGATGACCGTCACTTCACTGCCAAGGCGCTTCCAGACGCTCCCCAGCTCCAGCCCGATCACACCCGCGCCGATGACGGCCAGACGCTTCGGCACATTGTCCAGGCTGAGTGCGCCGGTCGAGGAGACAACGCGCTTCTCGTCAAAGGTCACACCGGGAAGAGCTGCGGGGGCGCTCCCTGTCGCAATCACGATGGATTGCGCCGTCACTGTCTCGCCGTTGATCGTAAGGCTGTGCGGCCCGGTCAGAACAGCCTCGCCTACACGAAAGGTCACGTTGTTCTTGCGAAAGAGATAACCGATGCCCTTGACCGTATCGCCCACCACGCGCTCCTTGCGGGCCATCATCTGGCCGAGATTGAGCGTTGGCTTGACGTTATCGATGCCGAGCGACGCAAATTCGGTCTCGGCCTCGTGCAGGCGCTCCGAGCTGTGCAGCAGTGCCTTGGAGGGAATACACCCGACATTGAGGCAGGTGCCGCCCGGCGTCTCGCGACGATCGACGCACAGCACCTTCAGACCACGCTGCGCGGCCTTGAGCGCACAGACGTAACCGCCAGGGCCTGCGCCGATAACGGCCAGATCGAAATCACGGGCTTCGGACATGGCAGCAGCTTTCTCTTCGGACATCGGGATTTTCGGGGCTCGGGCTTTTCAGACGTGACAGGCTTCAGACATCAAGCAGCAGGCGGCGGGGATCCTCGACATATTGCTTGACGCGCACAAGGAAGCTGACCGCCTCGCGCCCATCGACCATGCGATGATCATAGGACAGGGCCACATACATCATCGGGCGGATGACCACCTGACCATCCACGGCAACCGGGCGGTCCTGGATGGCGTGCATCCCCAGGATACCCGATTGCGGCGGATTGAGGATCGGGGTGGAGAGCAACGAGCCGAACACGCCGCCATTGGTGATGGAGAATGTGCCGCGTGACAGCTCGTCGAGCTTGAGCGTGCCGGCACGTGCGCGCGCGCCATAATCGTTGATATGACGCTCCAGCTCAGCGAAGCTCATCTGATCGGCATCATGAAGCACCGGCACAACCAGCCCGCGCTCGCTACCCACAGCGATGCCCAGATTGACGAAGCGACGATAGATGATCTCGTCACCCTCAATCGTGGCGTTGATTGCCGGGAATTCCTGAAGCGCACGGATACAGGCGCGCGCAAAGATCGACATGAAGCCCAGCTTCACGCCGTGCTTCTTCTCGAAAATCTCGCGATATTCGGCGCGCAGGGCCTTGGCCGCGCTCATATCCACCTCGTTGAAGGTGGTGAGAATGGCTGCCGTATTCTGCGCATCCTTGAGGCGGCGGGCAATGGTCTGACGCAGGCGCGTCATGGGGACGCGCTGCTCACGGCTGTCCTGCTCGGTCTTGCCCAGCAGGGTCGCAAGGGCGCTGGCCACCGCCGGTGAGGGGGCCGCCGGGTTATAGGCCGGTTCGGGCGTAGCCGTCTGTGCGGGGGCTGCAACGGGTGCAGTCGCGGGCTTCTGCTCCATGTGCGTTAGCACGTCACCCTTGGTCACACGACCATCCAGCCCGGTGCCATGCATCACGGATGACGGGTTGATATGTTCCTCCGCCATCAGGCGGGAGGCTGCGGGCATGGGCTCACGCCGGGCGGTACCTGCCGCGCCTTGCGCCGCCGCAGCAGGCTGGGCCTGCACGGGCTGCGCCGGACCAGACTGTACCGGCGCCGACTGGCCTGAAGCCGATGCAGGCAACGGAGCCAGCTTGTCGTCGGGTTTGGCATCGGCCTTGCCATTGGGGTCCAGCGTACCAAGCACGCTGCCAACAGCCACTTCGGCCCCCGAGGCCATAAGGTCATGGCCGAGCACCCCGGCCTGCGGCGCGGGAACCTCGA
>Ga0157362_1001289_pt1 | contig 10418 bp, 13 predicted proteins | sample AttlaeALBM3_FD_111480 | JGI IMG/M metagenome (GOLD analysis project Ga0157362, IMG submission 111480) | Fungus gardens microbial communities from leaf cutter ant in Ribeirão Preto, State of São Paulo, Brazil - Atta laevigata ALBM3 | ecosystem: Host-associated > Fungi > Mycelium > Unclassified ... | reverse complement strand
GTCTACACCGATGATGATCGTCGGAACCAGGTGTGGTGTCATGAAGGGCCTCCTTGTGAAAAGAGTGCCCGTGCACCGAACAAAGAGGACAGGACTGTGAGGGGACGAACCCGCCAGGCTCCTATCAGGTCACATCGCCGTCCGGTGTCCGGGACGGGCCGACATCCGACACATCATCACCAGGGCATGACGCCAGTCACGTTAAGGGTCAGGGTGTCGGCCCGCCAAAGCATACTCACAGTCACGTTAACTGGCTTGAGATAAGCGAAGCCCGGGGAACGGGTATTCAGGCGCTGAGAGCGGTCGCACTGTTCCATTGGGCGAGGGCCCGGACACGATGGATGTGCTGGGAAAGAGCGGTGGTGATGGAGGCGGGTGGGACAAAGAGATTACGGATGGCTGAGAAGACGGACACGAAGCGCTGACACCCGCCTGATGAACGGAACTTCTGCATGATGCGCTCGCGTTTTCGCAGGGGAAGATGACTGTTCTCCGCCCGGTTGTTCAGACCCTTATGCGAGAGATGCCGGATCGAAAGAAGCATCTTGTGTCTCGCTGACCCGTAGGATTTCAGCTTGTCGGTGATCATGCGCATGGGGCGCAAACCCTGCCGCCTGAGGAGCCGGGTCAACAGGCGGCTGGCTGCTTTGGTGTTCCGACGGGTTTGTAGGATTTCGTCGAGAACATAACCATCCTGACCGACTGCGCGCCAGAGCCAGTGAGGCTGGCCACGGATCATGATCCGCACTTCGTCCAGATACCAGAGATCCCCAGGGCGAGCCTGCTTGCGTCGCAGGGAGCCGCACATAGGCTACCCCGAACTTCAGGCTCCATCGGCGGATCGTCTTATACGAGACGACAATGCCCCGCTCGAGAAGCATTTCTTCGACAAGACGAAAGCTCAGCGGAAAACGGAAATACAGCCAAACCGCATGAGCAATCAGCTCACTCGGAAATCGGTGCCGTTTGTAGCTCACACATGACGCTCTCATCTGCCGCGTCTAACAGGGGTCGGTTCCGGCTGGGGGCGAAATGACACCTTAAGCAAACGACGAGCTACGCTGAGATCGCTGTAGCGACGAGCTCAGCGTTATCCTGCGTTCTCGTTCCGTCTGGAAGTAGGCAGGTATCTTCCAAACCAATTCGAGTAGACCAGTGATGTTTCTTCGAAAGTTCGATGAACTGCCAAACCGTGGCGTCAAAACCATGGAGTAGGATCTGTCGGTCGATTTGTGCCTCGTTTAAGATGCCGACGATATCGAACACGATAGAACTGGCATCATAGAAGTTTTGCTGCTCTAGCTCGATCAGAACCCGCAGCACCTGCGGGCGCTCCGTCATTGCTACGAATCGTTTGGCATCATCCACAGAAGCAAGACCAGCCTCAATACCAACCCCGCGCTGCTGCAACGCTCGCATAACCGCAGGTGCGTCCTGTTCTGAGAGATTTACTGAAGCATAGTCTGGTAGCGTCTGCCATTGTTGTATGCATTCTCGCGTGCGCTGCTCGTCAGCTTCGATCCAGGCTCCTGTCGATACACCGACCAGTGTGCCTGGGCAGGCAAATCGGATTGCTGAAAGAGTGGCGTCAACGGCTTTCAAACTCTCACGTCGAAGGCCATCCCGTGGATGTAAATGCAATTCTGTTGCGCCTGCCCGAATGCAGGCAGCTGCGTCACGGGCCATCTCATCTGGCGTTAAAGGAAGCGTCGGATGAAAACCGATTGGTCTTGCCCCATTGATGCATGCCTGCAAAATCGCCGGGCTTTCTCTTAAAAACGAAGAGCTACGGTCCAACGACGACATAGATAAACCTCCTTATACTGTGATTTCGATAAGTCGAGATGCGTCGTTTTTGGCCCTTCCGACGATCCCGGCGACAGTATTCTTGCTCAGTCCGAGATCACGCGCGATCCAACGATAGCTGCGCCCCTCCTCGACCAGAGCGAGCACCTTGGGCGCGAGCCGATCGGATTTCGGCCGATCGCCGACTTGCCGCCCCAACATACGACCACGCGCCCGGGCTGCGGCAAGGCCGGAGCGAACCCGCTCGCTCAGCATGTCGCGTTCGAACTGCGCGATACCGGCGAGGAGTGTCGCCATCATCCGACCATGCGGGGTATCGACCTCGAAGGTCATACCGCTCATAGCCACGACCGACACCCGCCAGCCCGACAGACGGTTCAGGGTATCGAGCAGATCCTGCGTCGAGCGTCCCCAGCGACTTAGCTCTGTGACAAGGATCGCGTCGATCCGGCGCGCCTGTGCCAGCTTCATGACTTCGGCTCGCGCGGCCCGGTTCGCCCTCATGCCGGACGCGGTTTCCCGGAAGGTTCCGACCACCTCGTAATCGCCTCGCTCGGCAAAGCCCGCCAGATCGCGCAACTGCCGCTCGCATGACTGATCCGCCGTCGAAACCCGGGCATAGATGACCGCGCGTTGTCCCAATTGAACCCCTCCGGATTTACACCCCAAAAACCCTTGATTGACGTGGGGTCACTGTTGTCCAAAACAGACACATCTGTTCAACTGGGACAATCGTTTATGCCAAGACGTCATATCCTCAGCGCCCGGCAACGAGCGGCCCTGCTCGATCTGCCGGTCGATGAGGTAGCGCTGCTCCAGCATTACATCCTGGCAAACGACGATCTGATCCATGTCAATCAGCGACGCCGTCCGGAGAACCGGATTGGTTTCGCCCTGCAACTGTGCGCGTTGCGTTACCCTGGACGGAGCCTGGCGCCGGGAGAACTGACCCCGCAGGCCATTTCCACCTTTCTCGGTGCCCAGCTCGGTATCGCCGGGGACACGCTCGTCCGGTATGCCGTGCGACGTCAGACACGTCAGCAGCACATGGAAGCCTTACGCCGCATCTATGGATACGGCACATTTCCCAGCCAGGGTGCTCGCGCCCAGGCTTTCCGAGACTGGCTGTCCGTCGAAGCCGAACAGGCGCGATCGAACGAGGATCTCGCTCGACGTTTCATCGCCAGCTGCCGCGCAACCATGACCATTTTGCCTGCGATCTCGACCATTGAGCGTCTGTGCGCGGATGCGCTCGTCGCCGCCGAACGGCGGATCGAGAAGAAAATCGCCCAGCAGCTCGATCCCGCCGCCTGTTCTCGGCTGGACAATTTGACGACCGCTTCCACTCCACTGTCGGGCGTAGGTGCTTATAAACAGATTTTTACATAGTCGACGTAAGCATCTCGCTGTCGAGTTGAGCCACGAGCGGGTTGTCAGCTTTCAAATGGAGCGATGCGAAAAACCGACATTCATCTTCTAGATTTCTGCGGTCAGCAGATTGGGGTAGAAGCGGTAATAGCGCTCATAGTCGTTCAAGAACGACTCTCCGACTTTCAAAGCGCCGAAGTCGAAGCCGAGATGGTCCTTTAGGTCTGGTATAGTAGCGGTTCCAATAGCCCGTTCGAGAAACAGCCTTTCTCGTATCGTCAGATCGGGCACAGTCACAAGATGTACATCGCTTCAATCTTTCGAGGCAAAGCGCCACAAGGCGAGGTCTAATTTCTCTCGCATCGTCAATTCCTGATCTCGTGAAACGACGATCCCGGTAAGCGAAAGCATCTGCTGTCCGTGGGCATAGCGCACGATGGAAAGTGGGGCGAAGGCATTGCCTCCCGAGATAGGTAAGGCTTCCAACACCGCTACGCCGAACGCTTTATTGAGGACGGCGGGAAGCATCTCGTCTGTCATCACCTCCGCTTCCGCATCGGAGGGGAGATAGTCGCCGATCCGCTCGACCAATTTCTCGAATCTGACCTTGCGAACTTCCTCGCTCCGCATCTGGCATTCACGGTGACGGTGACGGTGACGGTGACGCGCACCACATCGGCTGGCTTGAGCTTGTCCAGCAACATGACGAGCTCGCGAATTTGCTCACCGAGCTGCGCAGGCGAGGTGTAATCCAATTAAACGTTTTTCTGTCTTTGGTTGATAAAGGCCGACGACACTAAGCGGCAACAGCGAGCTTCGGACCATGCAGGCGGCCAAGGATGCCGGCTACAAGGTCAATCTCGTCTATGTCGGCGTCGATGATCCAAGCGTATCCCTTGGTCGCGTCGCCGATCGCGTCTCCAAAGGTGGTCATGACGTGCCGACCGAAGCGATCGAACGGCGCTATGAACTTTCCCTAAAAAACCTGCCGAAAGCGGCGGCGATCGCCGATTACGTTGCGGTCTACGATAACAGTCGATCGACGCGCCAACTCATTGCCGAACGTGAGAACGGCCAGGAACGCCAGCACGCGCCGATGCCGGCCTGGGCCGCCCGCGCCCTGGCACCGGTTGAGCGTCAGCCGGAACGCGACCAGGCATCGCAGGGGCGGGCGCCGGCCGAGACGATCGAAGATCGGTTGAGCCGGGCAGGGCAAGGAGCACGCGCCGACCAGGGGCGTCCGGCTGTACTCGAGCCACGCGGCGAAGACCTGAATCCGGCGCAGCGCCTCTATCGCGACGCCCAAGCCGCGATCGCGCGCGTGCAGGCGACCGTCACGGCCGCCCGCGACCAGATGACCCGCGATGAAGCCGGCCCGAAGCCCGCGCCTGGCTCGGACGCGGAGCGCGAGCGGGCGCAACGCTGGACGGCGCTCGCCAAGGAATCACGCGAGGCCCTGACGGATGCGCGCGGCAAGATCGAGACCGTCCGTAATCTCATCGTCGGCCCGCAGATGGGCGAAATCCACGAAGGCACCCGCCAGCGTCTCGATCGCAACGAGGACGCCGAACGCGCCTTGCGCGCCCGTGAAAAGGCCCTGGACAGCCAGGCGGCCGAACGAACCGACAAGCCGGGCGTGATCTCGCGCGTGACGGCCTTCCTCAAGGGGGAGGACCCGCAACGCCAGGAGACGCAAAGGGAGAAGGACCGCGCCAACCTGGCCGACGCGCTCAAGCAGAATGCGGACGAACGCAAGAAGCTCAAGGCGATGTCGCTCCCCTATACGCACAGCGTCGATCGCAAGGAAATCGGCCCGGTCGAGGCCAAGGCGTACGAAATCATCGGCGATCGGGCGCCGGTCGGCGTGAAGGGCTCGGACATGAAGAATCTCCGCGTCCAAGTGATTCAGGCGACGAAGGACGTGCGCGATATCGAGGGCCGCTCGGAGGGAACCACGATCAGCCACGAACGCACTGTTCAGACGCAGGCGCTCGGCAAAACCCGCACGCGGGACCGCGACCAGGGACAGGAACGTTAGGGACCATGCTTAGGGTCCATCTCAACCAACCATATCCGTTTCCGAATTGCCACGATCAGAGTTGACGTCCTCAGCCATGAGCTTATCCGCTTTGTATGAAAGAAGATCGATAATCACAGCTTTGCGACGTGCACACGATGCCGCGAGCATAAACTCGATTCTCGGATCAAAAAAAACGTCTAACTCGTTATAAAACCTAGCTAAATATAATTATCTCACTATTAATACGAAAATTCTCTGCAATTATTATTTCTTTGACTCGTCATGTTTGTGTTTGCTCTGATCGGTCACGCGGCAGTTTGATCATCGCTTCACATGAGGTTCAGGTCTAGACCTTGCCGCATCTGAGATCCGACCTCGATAATAGCGGATAACGATCATGAACAACGTTTCGGAAGACTTTTCGGTGGTCCTTTCGGACATCGCATCGGGCGAGTGCTTGGCGGACATGCCGGGGCAGATCGACTTCACGCCCGACGTGTGGGCCGCCGAAGGCGACCACTGATCCGTGGGTCCCGGAATGGTCTTCCATTCCGGGACTACTTTTTCCAGGGGACTTCGCGTGAACATCCAGCCAGGGAAACATATCCCATCACAATTGGATGTCTTAAAAGACATTTGGCCCGACTTGTCGATTTCAGATGCGCACATCGGAACGGTAACTCGCGGTCATAGTTCAGCCCTCGGGGTCACAATAGAGGAAGTTGAGCGAGTTCTTGTTTCCAACAACCTAAAGTATCCATTCTTTAGGATTTTTCATAATGGTAAACGTATACCTAGGGAACACTGTGTGGTTTCATCTAGATGCGGTTCTTCTACAGAATATGATATCGCAAATCTTGAATATATCTACCGGTCTCTAAAAGATGGCGCTACTGTAGAGCTACTTGATGTTGGACGAAGCTCGCGAGCACTTGACGAAATGTGCGAGAAAGTGTCAGAGGCGACGAAAGGTCTTGCCGTCTGTCATGCATATTTTTCGCTTGGAGGGTCCAGGTCGTTCGGCAGACATTCCGATCCACACGACGTAGTTGCCGTGCAAATCGCAGGTAAAAAAGCGTGGGTGTTCGATTCCGTTTCCTCTGATAGCCAAGCGTCTGTGCGTAATTCGGATAGGGTCGGTGACGACAAAACCGAGTTGGTTACAGAACTATCGGCTGGAGACGTCCTGTTCGTGCCGAAGGGGGTTCATCACGATACTAGAACTACAGGAAGGGGATCGTGTCACATATCCTTTTCCATAGCGTCTGGCGAAAGTGATAGTAATCGAGCCAAGACGGCGGCCGCGATCGAGGAAGTTAGAAGTACGACCGCTCTACGGGCGAGGCTAGACCCAAGCTTGTTCGAGGGAACGTCATCCCTTGAAGCCCGGAAGAACTTCGACCTGATCAAGACGATTTTCGCTGCGCCCCGAGAGATGCCGAATTCGAGGACACTGTCGTCGGCGAAGAATACCTCCTCGACCTTGCACGACATCCTGATTGGTTACTGAATTACGCGTTGGTCTGACTTGCTAAAGGCTTTCTATTCCGAGAAAGGTATCACAGATGCATACGCAGTCGTTGAATGCTGACTGGCTCCTTTCCGGAACCCCGCAGAAAGCGTTGGCCCACTCGGCCGCCGAGGGCAACGAACTGTTGGTGAAAGGGCGTAAATCTAATTTTTATGATCCCCTGTTCTCCGTCGATGACGCACAAGAACTGCTCAGTCGTCGAGATCTCTTTTATCCGTTCATAAGATTGTACAACGGCGGAAAAAGAATGGATGTAGCCTCATACACGAGAAACCTTCGATTCTCTGGTAGTGACACTCCATTTTTTGTTCCAAGCAACGTGATATTCGACGAGCTTAAGTCCGGCGCGACAGCTTACTTCACAGGTATCGAACGTATCTCGAAAGCCTGCCTTGCCTTAAAGATCCAGCTTGAGGAGACGTTGAACGCTGTCACCGATCTGTCCTTGTTTGTGACGCCGCCAAATACCGTTGGAAATCTTCCAAGGCACTACGACAACGTGGACGGTCTCATCTTGCAGATCAGCGGTAAGAAGCGGTGGAAGCTTTGGGATATGGCGGTGGAGGACCCGCTACTAGTTGAAAAGCGCCCGGACGTATCAGCGACCTCTACGGACAATAACATTAGAGCCGATTATGTTCTGGTACCAGGAGATCTGCTGTTTGTCCCGGCGGGGATGGTTCACGAGACCGATACGACGGACGATCACTCCATCCACATCACCATAGGCGTTACACCGTTTCGTTGGTATAATCTTGCGTCAGACTACTTGGCATCTGCTATCGGAGGCGATACTTCAGTTGAAAACGCCTCGTTAAATAGCGGTATTCATCACTTGATGGAGAAGCTTCGATCCGGTCGTTATCCGTCTAGGCCTGGCATGATTCAGGCGTTGCTAGAAGACGGACCATTTGACAATAATACGGGGGTGGCTTGGGCCAATTGGGTTCCAACGTCGATTATTGAGGCTGGAGATAAAATCCAAATCAGGTTTCATGGAAATACTTTGGTTCTTCCTAAAGCCTGTCGTGATCTCATTCTTGCGTTGCGGAGTTCAAGGGAGCCAATACAGCGGTCCGAACTGAAGAAACTGGTTCAAACAGAGGACATTCTGGATCGGACTCTCGGCGCTCTGATGGAAAACGGTGTCTGCGTGAGCCAAGCTATTGCCACATGACCGAGCAGACTCGGCATCCTTGCTGGCGCCGCGCATTCCAGAGGATAAAGGTGGACTATCGTCTGGTCGGTCTCCAAGCGGTTGGAGACATCTCGATACAAATCGGCAATTTTGGGGTGCCTTTCATCGCTATTGAACTGTTCGGCAAGTCGACGGCTTTGGCCGGTCTGATGACGTTTTGCATCGGTCTGCCTTATCTGATACTTGGGACTCGCATTGGCAGGTATGTAGACGGCCATACGATCAGATCTTCGCTGGCCGTTGCAATCTATATCCGTATTCTGTCCTTGGTTTCCGTTATCGGGTTCATCCAGGGTCATAACTACTTTTCTACCCCCCTCCTTGTGGCATTATTGAGTCTGTCCATGACTGTACTCGGGGCAGGTTCGTCAATCTACGAGATCAGTGTCTACAGCCTTATAACCCGTAGTATGTCAGCAGATCGGTTAGCTTACACGAACTCCTACCTACTCTCGGCGACCTCTACCGCGTTACTCGTCATACCAGCACTCTCGGCTGCCATCGTTTCTACGACCAGTGTTGCGACGCTTTATGCAGTTGACACTCTCATCGCGGTTCTGGCGATTTTTCATCTTTTGAGACGATCCGATGCGGGAGCGGCGATGAACCGTCCCCCCGACAAAGTCGCCCATGTGGGCAGAAGCGGCTTTGGTTTGATCCTAAAGCAGCCCGATTTGCTTGATCTAGTCATGGTGAGTACCGCTCTCAAGTTTTTCGTACGGTCGGGCAACGTCGTTTTCATCATAGGGCTGTCCGCTGTGTTTGATATGCGGCCAATAGATATGAGCGTTCTGATCGCGATGACCGGCATAGGCGTATTATTGAGTTCGACGTTTGGCTGGCGATGGGGAGCGAAAAGCGGTCTTCGCCAAACACTGATTTTTTCGGCATTGGGGTCGGCCTTTGCATGGGGCATGATCGGTGTGGCCTTTTGGTTCCCGAAATTGCCTTACACAATGATCCTGCTTGGCGTGGGCAATCTTGCATTCGGCTTCTGCACGGCCACTTTCAATAGTTCTACTGCTACCTTGAAACAGAAAACGTCACCGTCTGAGGCCCAGGCCGCAGTGCATGCAAGCTTCCAGATGCTAGGATGGTCAGCGTTGGCCGCAGGATCTCTAGTCGGTGGAGAAACAGCGAGGATCTGGTCGTTCCCGGCGGTGTTTTTGTCGGTTGGTATCGGGATTGGGCTCGGAGCCCTGATGTTAACAATACGCCCGGCCAGGTATTTGAGGCTGGTCTATACACCATAACTAGCCGGAAGCCTTGATGACGGCGCTCGATGCCCTCAACGAGCGGTTCGGCCGTGGCACGGTCAGGGTGTTGGCCACCGGCACCGCGCCGACCTGGCGCGCGCGGACCTCAATGCTCTCCCAACGCTTCACGACTTCATGGGAGGAAATGCTGTTGGTGCGAAGCTGGTGACGGGGCTTACTGGCCTGCCTCACTGCGAGATAAGACGGCCGTCTAAGACTCATCACCTCCATGCGCTTCAAGCGCGGCGACGGCATGTCGCAGATTTCCGCTTCCGACCTGGATTTCAATGAGAGGCTGTGCCGTGTTCGACGTGTAGAGATAGAGAGGCCGCGTGACGGACTTTGCCGGATGAGACGGCGCCTCCCAACGCGTGATCTGGCTGTACGGCTGGAAGATCGGGGGCTTCCGCCAGCGCCAGATGACCAACTGCTTTTTGCGGAAGTCGAAAAAGAAGTATGAGGTAAGCGTCAGTCGCACCGCGCCACTCACGGGAACATCGTTGTTCAACGCCCACTCGGTTCCGATGGAATCGAACTTGTAGCGCAATGCGTACGCTGCCAGTCCAGCGCCGATTGGCACCATGAAAATCCAAGCGAGCATTAGGGTCTCCTTTCCGGTTTTCGGTCGTGGCTTTGAGTTTACCACGCGCCATCAAACATTTCTGATCCCTATGCTACTTTTTTCGGACGCCCACGCTTGCGTGCCGGCACCCGTGTCACCGCGGGCTCCTCGCCGTCTACAGATGGAATCGCCTCGGCCGGTGCTTCGGCGGCCTTCTCCTCCCGCGCCCTGTCCTGCTTGATTCTACGGCCCAGGCCGATCTCGCGAGCGTGTGCGGAGCGACGCTCCGCATAGGCCGGCGCCACCATCGGATAGTCCGGCGGGAGGTCCCATCGCTCCCGGTACTGGTCGGGCGTCAGGCCATAGCGCGTCTCGATGTGGCGCTTGAGCGTCTTGAGATGCTTTCCGTCTTCCAGGCACACGATGTATTCGGGGAACACGGAACGACGCGGCGAGACGGCCGGCGTCGGCTTCTCCTTGAGCGGGATGAGTGGCTGTCCCGTCTTGGCCAGGGCCTCATAGACGGCGCTGATAAGGGCCGGCAGCGTGTCGCCCGCCTGCTCCAGGGCATCGAGTACGAAGCTCGCATGCGCTGTCCGGCTGACACGCCAGCCGACGATGTATCGGGCGAACACGTCGATGACGAATGCCACATAGACAAACCCGGTCCAGGTCGC
>Ga0157362_1001288_pt1 | contig 10419 bp, 3 predicted proteins | sample AttlaeALBM3_FD_111480 | JGI IMG/M metagenome (GOLD analysis project Ga0157362, IMG submission 111480) | Fungus gardens microbial communities from leaf cutter ant in Ribeirão Preto, State of São Paulo, Brazil - Atta laevigata ALBM3 | ecosystem: Host-associated > Fungi > Mycelium > Unclassified ... | reverse complement strand
CTTTTTAAAAGATGAGTGTACATGTAAGTTTACAATATAAGACAGTAGCAAGCGTGCAGAATAGGATAATCGCTATAGCGGTTAACGTTTGTGAATCAAAAGCATTTTAGAGATTAAACGATACGTGCCACAAAGCAACTGCTTTCCTCTGCAAATTACAGATCTTCCAGGTACGTAATTAGCGTGTAATGATGTAAGGCTGTGTATCGTTCCAAAGCGCGCGAATATGAGAGTCGAATGCCAGCGACATGATATACGTAGAAAATTATACGTACTTTTGCGTTACTACTACTATTGTACAATTTCAAAATTTAATTACCTGGAAATTAACTATTTAGCAATTTATATTGTAGTTTTTTAATATATACATGTAAAACATTTACCGTATTTATATGAGATTTTTCAACTCTTATATTCAAAATGTTCCGTAACTTGCAATTTAATAACAGATTCTTAAATAAATTTTTATAAGTTCAATTCCTTTTCGCTTATGATTAAAAACTATAATTGATATTTTTGTTCAAAATTAGATTGATTTAAAATTACCAAAGATTCGATATTTTTACACAAGATTGAATTAATTTGATAAAATTATCGATGCCTTGATATTTTCGTTCAGTCCAATTCATTAATAAATTTCTCAATAAAAAGTAAAATCACGCATTTTATAAGATACTCTATAAATAAATCTTCATCAAACTTAGAAAAATATGTTAAAAAATTTTAATATTTTATGTGCATTCGTAATATGCAAAACATAAACATTTCAAATGACATACAAATATTAATCATGACTATATAAAATTCCGAAGGTAATTTTATAATTTAATTAATTCATATTTTCTTAATTGTTATATTATTAAATAATTAGCTGTAAAAATATATAAGATATATTTATAGCGAAAAATTCAAGAATCGAGAAATCTACAGAATCTAAATCGATTTCGCTATCGTCACAAAATGTTTTTCAATATCAGTCTGGATCACGTACGCTCATTACCGAAAAACAATATAAGACGTTTGCTTTTGTAGAAACGATTTCATTTCAAGATAAATACCTAGAACGGAACCTAGCAGGATGAAATGTCAACCGACGGTCGTCTCACGTGATGTTTTATTTCGCGATTGAATTCTGCTCGTGCGATACTAATAAATTATGGTCGCGGTCGCAGGTAGCCGATATTCCTGCCAACAAATTCCCCGTAGGTACAATCATATTTATGGTCTTCGTAATTCGAAAACCAGCTGTATAGAAGGAAGCAATTTGTTCGATTGCCGATACAATATTGCGACGCGGCGACGGAATGAGTTCGTTCGGTTTGCGCGAAAAAGCCGTAACGTATTAAATGCATCTTTTAGATACACTCGGACAAGACTAATCGCTAGTGTATATACGTATATTTCATAAAAATGTAATATACTATATTTTAAATTTAAATTGAAATAAAGTCCACATACGATATAATTTAAGATTAAATTCACTATGGAGAAGTGACTATATAAAAATATTTTTCAATGTTTAATCATAAAAAGATTATAATAAATATGAGTTTCATATATATTATGTAAAAGCTTTTAGGATAATCTTAATTAAAATCGCAATAGCGCATAATTCATGTAGAATAGCGTGAATAACGTGGAGAAATTGGAAATTTTTATCATAAAAGCAATAAGAGGGACGAGATTTTAGTCGCGATATCAAATCGATAGTGTCCTGAATTGTCCTGAATTGTTCGATTTCGCGAATATCCGTCCTCTGCGAATCCTGAAAGTTTCCAGTCGTTTCTTCTCTCTCTTTCGCTCCCCCCCCCCTCTCTTTCTCTCTTTACAGAATGAAGGAAATGTGGAATTGCACCGAGCTCCGACTTCCGGCAAAGATTACATTTAATCAAAATTAAGGATACTTGTAGACCATCGATAGTCCGAGAGGTCGGCCGATCTCCGTTTCATTTAGAACAGAATAGATCTAATCAGCGGTGGGATTTCCCGAGCGATTGCCGCTCGAAAGTTTGGATCACATTAGATGGGTATCGCTTTTCCGTCGAATATCCGCAGCGGAATTACACATGTCGCTGCCCGATATCGATTTTGATCTATAGCTCGCGGACTCCACATTTATATCCGGCATTATAGTGACTACCATTACAAATTCCTTTCTGAGACTTTCCATCACAAATACTCCGCGTGTTTTTCATATAAATACTTATATAGAGATATCACGCGCGATATTACAAGATTTATTATGCACGATAAAGAATACAAAAGTGCAAAGACATAGAGATGTCAAAGATGCATACGATTCATTGATTAATTGCCGCTTTAACAACTATTTTCTTTCCTTTAACTGCTATGAATCACGATATGAATAATATATAAAAATCTCTGAATATGCACCTCTTGACTTGGACGCACATTATAATAAGCCCATATACGCTCTAGGGAATCATTGTCATCGCTATCCTTAACACGAGAATATTATCAAGACTTCATTAATGAAATGCATGTCTTCTCATGACTAAACATTTACATTCAAACATTTACTGAAACTGTTCTTAGTCTTAGATGTACATTTCGAAATGTATATCTCATCGAAACATGGATATCTCTTCATAGATTTGATAGAAATAATATCATTTCCAATATTTGCAATACTAGAGGGCTTGATCGAAACATTTCATTAGCGAAAAGGAAGCGAGGAGTTATTTTCAGACTTCCTTCTTGCGAAACTTTTTTCGGCGTAGCGCAAAGGAAGTCCGACATCACGTTTCTCAGCTGTACACTCGGCGAATTCGTAATTAATCTTGCAACACGTACAAACTTCAAATTCCCGATTTACGCCAGAGTAATTAATAAATCATAAAAAAGCATGCCAAAATTTCTAAAACATCTAAAACATTGTTCTTTCTGAATTGTTTCAATCGAATATCAGCCTTTTAAATATATTCACCTTTATGCTTCGAGCAGAATAAAGATATTTATTTAGAAATTGTTGTTTATCCTCCCCTTCCCCCTCCTCCACTTCCTGTCTGTTCTTTTCTCATCTCATGTATCATCTTAGAGTGCGTTCCATTTGATGCTTGCTTATGAATATTATTTGTCCTTGTTTAACTTGATAAACAATAAGGATGAAATGATTATATGAGCATCAAGTAGAATGCATCCTTATATTCCACTTAATAGCTTATTGTTAGTCAATCATATTATAATGTATATAATTATGTATAAGGTATCTGAGTCGATAACCCATCTAATTAATTTCATTTTTTTTTATTCCTATGACAATATTGAAGTAAATTAAATGAGAATAAAATCTTTATTTTACACACTCATAAAAATAAAATATATTATCTGTATAGAATAATTGTAAGTAAACAAAAAAATTTTTTTAATTCTAATATTGAACCTTATTCATGCATATGAATATAATAAGACCCAAATAAAAAATAAATTAAAAATAACAAAGAAACTAAACATAATCTCTTTAAATCAGTTTTAAAATTATTATTAATCATTTTAATCACAAAAAGGAGATCCCTATACTTTTAAACATTACATTAATTTGGTCTACAATTAATCTTTTAATCTTTGGAAATTTCTAGCAATTTGGATGCAATTTTAGCTTTTTAAAAATTAGTAACATTGAAAACCGTTATCTGATGCAAGTCCCCAAATAACAAACAACAATAACTGTAACAATAATCACATAAATGGGACTTACTTAATTAGAGTTGTTCTTTAAAAAATATATCTACCGATTGCAAAAAATTAATTTATTTGTTATTTTTCCAGGAAGTTGAGTATTATACAATATTATATAATAAATTATAAAATAATATATTCTTGATAAACTTTAGAACAAATTGTTATAAAAATAATTTATACGCATTTCGTCACAAGTTTTCATTAAACAAACGTGTTGCTGCTGATTTTATTTCTCTTTTTTATCTCCTTTCTTCTTTTACATATATTTTTTAAGTATATTCTAGGCTTTTTAAATAATAAATTTAAAAGGGGAGTCTTTTACATAATGCTGGGCCTTACTTGCTCACGTATCTTAATTTATTCTACAAGACAATAAATATATTATATAACTTATTCTGGAGTAACATTATAATCGCGTAATTTTTATTTATACAAATAATATTAATTTTAACGGATATTTTGGATGTAACTTCTGTGTGTTATACTTTTTTCTGTCTACAAAGTAAAGTATTGTACCTAATGTTTGTCAAACACTTTTTATCGCATTTAAAAATCTGTATTATGCTCCATTCTTATATCGAAAAATTTTGATATAAAATTAAACAAGTACTTCATGTACGTTTTTCAAAGCTTTGATGCTACGTCAAATCGACATCAATTGGCCTCATGTATCATCGAGGCTGCAGCGACAATTTAATCCGTTAAACCGCAGGTTACATTGACGATGATGTGGTAATTGAGTTTCAGAATTTACGTGGCAAGTTCGTTAAAACGCATCTGTGTACTATCTCGATCGTTTCGCGATTAATAGTGACTCAACAATGATGTAATCAATCACGCGGAAAAAATCTCTATCCCGGATTTTGTCCAGATTACACTTTCCGCTCGATAGCATATATACACAATGTGTATATACAATACGCTAATGGAACTGTCGATTACCAGACAGCAGAACATTATGTTGCGACGAATGATACATTTTTTAATATGTACAGTAAATAATTAAAGGATTCAGATAACACCATTGGATTAGTACGCGTAATCGATAGACAAACAGCAGTTTAATACGTAATATCTTGTTGGTGTGGACCATTGTTCGCAGGTACTCTACCATGAATATCACACGTCGGCGACACGAGAATATCGGAATATCGAGGGCAATGTAGTAGATGTCAACGTGTCAGACGGAGCGTGAAGTAATGGATTGTGACATTTAGCAAGATTCATCGATAGATATTGCAATGTTATTTTTTGTGTACAGTCACATCAAGTGAGTTCCTGATCTTGAATCGATATCTTAAATCAACGCGAAAGTAAGCGTAAAATTGCAAGGTCTATAAAAATAATACCGACACTTTCCGTGTTATATCGCGATATAACTTATTATCCCGCAGGATGGAACACAAACAGCCTCGGTCGAGTTAAGAAAGCGGTTATTTTTAAAGAAAACATATTTTCGGACTCACTATTCCGGCTCGTTCAATACGAAACATAAAAAATGACTTCGGAAGGCTCATCCGATGGCTAGTTTCAGCTTTCTCCTCTCTTTGCGAAAAATTACTACATTTCCGAAGAGTCTCGACAAGTGCAACGATCATGGGCATCGATCTGCATCGATCGCTATTGGGAACTAAATTTGCCAACGGTTAAAAGCAATTTATTTTTTGACTCCACAACTACAAGAGTAAATAAAAATTGCGTAGTACGCTTGTAGATCTTGCAGTTTTGGCATGAAACGAAATAATTTCTCAGTGTAATTTACCAGTGACAAGTATTCGTAGTTAAATACTTTTCTTACGCATAGTCGAGCATATGTTCAATTTTATTTGAAAGAAAAAATATGTATACTACTGAAAAATTCTATTAAAATTATTTCTGAATTAATGTTTAATCTTTACAAAAATTATTATCCATAAGTATTATCAGGAAAAGTATTATTTCTAACAAATTACATTTTTTAAAAGCATAAGAGAATTTTTTTTTATTCTTTATTTATTTATTATGATAGATACCTATATCATGTCAAAAACATTTAATTTTGTCAAAATATGCATCATTGATCGAGATACTCTTTTTTAAAAACTATAACCCTTGTGAAAAATAATCCATTTGAGGATTTCGTCTACCTATAGGCTTGGCGTTTTTGAAAAATTACTATCCTCCTTCGAATTCCTTCTCCTGCTTGGCGTACCGATCATAGCCGTCGATCCGTATCGGTTGCCGCCTGCGAGTTAAATTCTCCGACGAAGAAGGAAGCTTCTAGGGAAGGAAGGAAGAGCCTCCCCATCCTAGAAATTCCATACGCAACCTAGAAAGCATCGAGCTACCACCCGCCGATCGAACGAGCTGTTTCTCCTCGGCCTTACATCACTTTTATGCTCGCCATATTTCTGACCGGCCAAACGGTCCGACGAATGATGCATTATTTACGACGAAATTCAACGAGAATCAACTGGATGCATCGTCGTCATTCGTTAAAAAGATTCACGCGATTTCCTCAAGTCATATTCCGTACTAAATTACACGATTTTATTTCGTCCAATTTTTTCTCGCAAAAAATCAATTAATTTTTTACTCAATAGTAAAAACTACTTTTTACTATTGATTGAAAGCATATACATTTGTATAAAATAATAAATTTAAGCTAAAATAACTTCAAAAATTATTAATGCTATCAAAATATTAATTTTTAATATTTTTTACATAAAGAAATAGATATTTTTAATTATTATAAAAATTTCATTTAGTCAAGTTTATCTCTTCATGCATATGGAAAACTCCATGCATATGGAAGCTTTTCATTTTGACATCGTCTGATGATGTCAGGTGATGTTCTTCAACATTTTATTACGTTAATTAAAATCTATCTTGTGGGATCGTTTCTAGAATTTTTTTGAGTAACAGTTGATATCTATTTTATTTCTGGCAGAAAAGCGAAATAATGCATAATTATTCAAATGAAATGAATTAAAAATCTCTATACGCTACACGGAAATTAATCTCGTTAATTTCGATGCTACAAACTTCTCTCTCTCTCTCTCTCTCTCTCTCTCTCTCTCTCTCTCTCTCTCATTTTTTAACAATATATGAATATATAAAAAAATAAAACAAAAAATTTGTTGAAACTATGTCAATATCTTTATGAACAAAACAAAAGATTTGTCGATATATCGCTATCAATTTATATGTTTTTTATTGAAAAAAGGCATGACGTTCTATAGCTCTTATAATCCGTGACAAAATATTATCATACTATCTACTTTACATTCTATAAATATGTACATTTTATATTCGCTTATGTAACTATAAATTTTGCTTCACGTCATTTGATGATCAGTCTCGGTCAATTCATTGACAACTTTCCGGGCAATGATTATTGACAGTTCCCATAATTTCTTCTAACCTTCGCTCTGGCTCCACCAACGCCATATTCAGCACCTAATCCAGCATCGTTGAAATATTATCAGCGTTAAGGAAGGTGCTAGGAGCAAGAATATTTTCGATCATCATAACCAGAATATGACATGACAGACGAGTCCGTTATATAGATTTTATCAACTTTTCGCATTGCCGCTTATGGAAGATGAAAGTCGTTAGCTGACTCGCTCACAGTTTTATCTTCAAATGTCGATAAGAATTATTCGCAATTTCCGGATGCATAAATTGCAAATTTCTTACTCGCGTATTATTTATGTTTTATTTAAAGAATTAAAAAATTTTGCTATTACACTGCAAAATTAGAAACCCTTAAATTTAGCACTATACTTTTTAAAATTTTTAATGAAAAGAATAATTTCACTTGTTGAAAAAATCAACTTTTCTCTCATTTAATTTTAGAGAATCATTCGTTAACACAATTTTTTTTTCTAAATTTATTAATAAGAAAAAAAATAAATTTTTATTCACAAACGCATATTGATAAAAATTTGATATATTTTAGACATAAGTGATGTTTAATCGATTATGTTGAATAACGACATCTCAAGCATCTCAGCTTACAGATTACTGACATTGTACATCTACAGTAATGATAAATAATGCTTTGCGATCGATCAAATAACGTCGTTTTTATAACACTTTTAAGCTCACACGTACGATGCTGGAAAGCTTAACGACCTCGGCGACTCAGGCTTCGCCATCTTCCACTACGCCACCGAGATCGGGACGGTATAATGCAGATTTATCGGTACAAAACGATATTCCTGCAAAAAGCCGTGCACGAAGATCGTTATGGAACGACGAAGATATCGGGCTGAAACGAGCAATCAGTTTTTCCGTCGGCCTTTAACTCAGAATAATGTCCAGTTTTTTGCTGCCATAAGTCCTCCCGCAGCGCGAAATGTTCGTTGAAGGTATTATCCCGCTTACACACTTACTCTGGTTAATTTCCTTACCACATAATGTAGATTGTCATCTCACATCGCAAGTAAATGCGATTTCTACACGTTTATTTGCAACAGCTACAATAAATTGACAATTAGTTGATAATTTATTAGTTTTGTTATTACCAAGCTTTTTTAAATTGCTCAAGGCTGTCGATAAAATTACTATTCAAATCAATAAAATTCACGGCGTTGTTCGAAGTATGAATGATTTAATAAAAAAAAATAAAAAAAAAAAAAAAATATAATAAAAAAAGAGAGAGAGAGAGAGAGAGAGAGAGATATTATATATTTTATAAATATTATATTATAGTTTCGCGCTAATAAATACTTATCACATAAGTACTTTACATTCTATAATTACATTCTATAATTATAAATTTCAATGTGTTTCGAGAACAACGTTAACATTATTCGACATTTCTATAGCATCGGCGTCCATCTTTCATCAGGAAGATGTGCGGTTACAAAACGACGATGGTGCTCCTTCGAGCGCGCAACGACCCTTCCTTCCTCTTGGGTTAATCTCGGTCGGAATAATTGCATCCTAGTACGTGATAGATGATGTCACCTCGCCGTTCGTAACCTCGTATTCCATAACTTCGCAATATGGTGCGCAACTTGCATCGAAACTCTCCAAGATCGAGGAGACGATTGTTACATGGCCGAGAAAGGGGAAGACAATCTCCGCAATATTCGAGAGAATCGCAAATTGGGTTTTCCTAGTGAACCAGCTATACCATGTGATCCCCTCGCGCATCGGTGAAACTGTCGCTGACTTGGACATGTAGTCCTTTCAGCAATAAGGATCGCGTTGTACATACAAATTATGCGTCAAATATGCAAATCGAAACGGAGTTCTATAGCGCTTTCCTTTCCACGTTTCTCTTCTCTCTGTTGTAACTTATTAAATTTTTAAACATGGTTGTAACGTTTCTAACGTACAGCTTTAATTTCACAGAAATAGTGCCACGCAAATACAATTGAACGACAGAAAATATTCCGAGTTACATTAAGAAGATGCGTTAATATTAAATAATTTAAATAATCCTAATATTTCACTTTAAAAAGTTAAACAGCTAATATATCCTTATAATATATCCAAATTAGCACTTTCTAAATCTCATAAGAGTGAAATCTTACTCTAAAAGACTAAAACTTGAGCCAGTCTTGAAAAAATATTAAAATATTTACACTCTGGAAAAAAAGTGAGAAAGTTTTCACTCTTTTGAAGTGAGATTTTATCTACTTTTTTTGAAGTGGAGCTAAGCTTCACTTCAAAAGAATAAAATCTCATTTTTTTTAAGTAAGATTTTGTTTTCTGAAGTAAATCTCACTCCAAAAGAACTCCAACTCTCATTCCCAAAGAGTGAAAATTTGCCACTCTTTTTCAAAAACTGGTTCAATTTTCTTTTAAAGTGAGATTCATTCCAAAAGATTTAGAGAGCATGTAATCATATAAGATATATTATCATTACTTCAATTATTACATTCTTACGAAATTTGTAAGAAAGATCAATCAAATATATATGATGATATCGTCTGATCGTAAATACTCCGCAGGGTTTGATCAACTAACCGCACACATTTATGTCTCTCTCTTGTATTAACTACCTGTAAAAATGCAATCTTTCCGACAAGAAGGTCAAACCACATCTCTCTCCTCGCGCGGTTTCGCGTCTAACTCCGACGAGTTGCGCGGTGTGTAATGGACCGTGAGCATCGCGCCGTCTCTTTTCTCGCGGATGTTATTTAGTAGGAAGTACTTATTCACGAGAGCAGTAAAGCGGCCATTATAAGTCTCCGGAGGCAAATAACCGTGGAGCTTACCCCATATCGCCCACTTTCATAAATCGTGCCGTAGAAGAGAGGCTGAGGGTGAAAACGAAAGAATAAGAACAGAAGATGAAGAGTAAAATTGGAAGAGATGCGAGGAATGGAAAAACGAGAGTAGCTGCATAAATGCGAACGCATATACGATGGATGAATGGATAACTGTAAATACGTATGAGGGGTCAGGATGTAAATGTGAGAGCGAACAGAAGTCAATAGAATCAAAAGAGATATCTGATGAGAAGGAACAAAGAAACAGCGAATAATATTAATTGAAAGGGAGAAGCTTGATAATGAGCCCAAGTAGGTACGGCACTGTAGAATAAATCCGCGACTCGATGGCAAATAGGAAAGAGCAAAAGAAGGGAAGAGGAAGCCACGATGGGAATCTGGAAACGATGACTGAAGAACAGCAGAGTCTTCAACAGGGCTGCTGTACACAGCGGCGAAGTGGAGGCGAGGAATGGAAGAGGAAGATAATCTTGCCTGCACTGTTCTCTTG
>Ga0157362_1001287_pt1 | contig 10424 bp, 4 predicted proteins | sample AttlaeALBM3_FD_111480 | JGI IMG/M metagenome (GOLD analysis project Ga0157362, IMG submission 111480) | Fungus gardens microbial communities from leaf cutter ant in Ribeirão Preto, State of São Paulo, Brazil - Atta laevigata ALBM3 | ecosystem: Host-associated > Fungi > Mycelium > Unclassified ... | reverse complement strand
CGTCCAACGCCTACAAGCCAATTTGATAAACGTTACCTCAATCGAAGCTGAACTCATGGCCATATGCTTAGGCCTAATACCTGCCATGGAAGAGGAAAACGTCCATAACATCATCGTTATCACCGATTCTATCGCTGCTGCAAAGAAATTCTTTGAATCCAAAAATGATCCCCTTCAAAACATGTTTATCCCAGTCACGTCGGCAATTGACTTCTTCTTCCGAAAAGATAGCAGAAACAAAATTCAATTTTGGTTCTGCCCCAGTAAGGCCAAGTGGCCCAAACATAAACTTGTGGACGATCAAGTAAAAGCCGATAAATGCACTCCCATTTTTCCCAGCAAAGAATTGCACTTATTCAACAAGAAGAAAGAATGCGACAACATTTTCTCTGAATGGCAAGACTCCTTTATGTCGAATCCCAAAAGAGGACAACTCTTCCTCGACTTCAAGGACGAAAACCAGAAAGTGATTAAGCCGACATATGCCAAAGGTGGTTTATGGCTCCCTTCTATAGGGTTCACCAACTCGCTCTGCGCCCATTTCACTCACATGACTACCGGCCATGCTCCCATTGGGGAGTATAGACAAAGATTCCTCCCTCACCTCCCCATCAGCTGCCCATGCGGTGAAGCTGAAGTCCAAACACGAGAACATATCATCATGGAGTGCGATATATATGACCCATCCACACGTCCAGGCAATAGCATCATAAACAGCTTTATCCACTTCCTCGCAGACAACCCTAGCGCATTTAGTTTTGACAATGGTTGAGATATCATCGCGGCGCGACTTCCCTGAGTAAAAGCACAGCACTTTTCCTTTCACCTCTCCTCTTTTCCCTTCTTGCTACTTCTCTCTTTCTTTGTATTTAAGTAGGTACCTTGTACTTGCTACGGCCTGCCATTGCGCCCCGTGTAATAAATTGATGTTTTAAAAAAAAAAAAAAAAAAATAAGTACTCCAGTAGTTACATTCTAGTCTCTTAGTTCGTAGATTAAAGTCATTTACGTCTTATCCTTGTCCTATCCCCACTCCTATCAATCTATACCACTCCTCTCTGAAACTCCCGACAACAATTCAGTACTCCTGAAATACGCAACCACACACGCGACAGTAGATCGAGGCACAGCGCACGAGCTGAGGCCAAGGTTGTTCCCTATTTTTGTTGTCAAACCCCTCTACTCCAGAGTGATTCCACTCAACTCCAGCCCACTCCGTCCTGTTCCGCTCTATACTTGACAGGCGCAAGATCTTCACCCAACCAGACACCTACTGCCCTACTGACTACTGCCCTAATACTATGGTTAGACTATCACTCCACAGGGGAGATCCCTAATCTAGATGGCCCACTAGTGGTAACCGTCAATCCTCTTGTCAGCGTCTAAAGTCTGATGACCGGAATTAAGCCAACTGTCTCTTTGTTCAGAGTTTGACAAAGAGAACTCGATGGAGTTCTCGCTCATTTCTCTACTACTTATACACTTTGCTACTGTGGCTATGTGCTTACTCTCCCATGGTTCTTATGTTACTCTTGTCATGTGACCCACTGTGACGTGACCATTTGTGACATTGTGACAAAGTCATGTGATACTTTCCCACACTCCATCTTGTAGTTGTAAATAAGAAAAGAAAAGAAAAGAAATATAAATAATAACTTAGCCAATTTGCCAAGTCATGACATCTCTGCGTGTACCAACTCACAATGGAGTGCAGCACGAGGTTTATACCAAGAAAAAGACAAGTATACTACTAAACACCGCTTGATTGCGAGGTTGTCAGAGAGCTAAACTCCATGCCGCAATTAAGCCAACTGCTCTTTGTTCAGTGTTAGACAAAGAGAACTCGATAGAGTTCCTGTTAGATTCTGTACACTATTTATACAAGCAGAGTAACCCTAACTCTGTCCTTTTATCCCATGCTTCCCTATGAGTCAACTTGCTCTTGCACATCTGTTATTACAAACTAAAAGAAAAAAAAAGAAAAGAAAAACAATATTCAAAACTAAAAGAAAAAGAAAAAGAAAGAAATATAAAATAATAACTTAGCTGTTTTGCCAAGTCATGACAGAGGTCAGGTCTCAGTGGCAATACCCAAGCTTGGTATTACACTTCCACCTGCAGTCCCTAACTGACTGCAAAGTCCCCTTAAGCTAAGAGCCCAGCTATGTATGGAGGTGGTTACTGATCATGATGATCAGTGACCGAGGGTTGGTAATATAAGAGTGAGATTGAGCAGGGTCTAAGGCAGACGGTGCTCGTGATGTAGAATCAAGTTCTAATGTCAGACTAGCTAACTCCAAAGCCAGAATTAAGCTAACTGCTCCTTTATCAGCATTTGACAAGGAGAACTTGATAGAGTTCCTGTTAGATTTTCTACACTACTTATACAACTACTACATGGTTTGTGCACTATTTTCCCATGCCTATGATGTGACGCTGTGACTTCCTGTCATGTGACCATGACTGTGTGACACTTGTGATGTAATACTTTCCCACACTTCCCTCTATGTAGTAAGTCCAAGATAAAAGAAGAGAAAAAGAAAAGAAAAGAAATATAGATAATGACTTAGCTGTTTTTGCCAAGTCATAACAGATCTATCAACAGGCCACTAATAGATTCAGACCCTCAGAACTTACTAAGCATTACCCTAGATATCCTCTTACAAGATAGACTTCTATGTGAGTGGAATCTTAAGTTTATAGGCTGATTCGCCAACTTTTTGTCAAGTCGTCTCCCTTAGGTTTGGGTGGATATGACCTCAACCTTCAGGGTTGTGTCTTTCTCTGTGCTCACTTACTCAGATTCAACAAAAAGACAAGAGTTTATTTCAAGAGGGGAAAAGTGGAGAAAACAAGACAGGAGAGAGTAGACTTAGTGAATAACAAAGCTAAGGGATGATTACATTGGCTAGCTACTTATAATGTGAAAGATGAGTCAGAATGATGGAAATCCGGTTAAATTACCTAGCCAGGATTAGAAGTGAAGATTGTACTGAGGTAAGTGACTGGTTAAATGTCAGTAGTGGCAGCTTGTCACAAGGTGTCACTTGAGTGTGATACTTTCTGTATTATGGAAAATGGTCCCAATTGTTTGGCTGACAGTTTCTTTGAGAGTTGATCTGTGTTGTAATACATCACATCTACCCAAATCTCTGCTTAACTGTTCTACTTCAGATTTTCTTCTTAAGTCTCACTTTCTCTTCATTGTCTCATTTGTTTTCTTTAGTGCTAACTCTATCTTGTTCCTAATTTCCTTGATTGTTTTGAGGAATTATTCAGTTCCTGGAGAGCTTTTGGTTGACAGGTTTATATTTTTGTCAGTATTTGGATGACATCCTAAGTTGACCATAAAAGAAGATTGTCCTGTACTAGAGTGAATCTGATTGTTGTAGGAAAACTCTGTGATTGATAGTCATTCTACTCAGTCATTTTGTCTGTAGTTATAGTAGAGTTGAAGGTATTCTAATTCTTGATTGACTTGCTCTGTTTGACTGTCAGTTTGAGGATGATAAGCAGTTGAGGGATTCTTTTCTATTCCAAGTCATGAGCATAGTTCTTTTATGAACCTCAACACAAACTGTGGTCCCTGGTTGCTGATAACCTTTTGGGAAATCCCCATGTTTTTGAAAACTTGATCCCAAGATATTTTGGCTACTTCTTAGTGTCACAAACTTCATTCAGCCATATCTCCATCAGTTCTTCAACAATTCCCACGGTCTCAATGGCACCCAAAAGCCCTTGAAAAAACCTTTTAATCAATACCAGTCATGTCTCAAAGCAATCAGTAATGGCCAAGATATTAGGTAGATCAACTAGTAACTATGTCATATTCCAGAAATATGATAATTATGTAATTTATTTCTCCTAATAATTCTCCTAAAATTAATAATAGTAAGATAGCATAGTAGACTACTCTCCTCCTATTCCAGACTTCCTATAAGTACTGAGTAGTTACCGTGTAATTCCTCAGTCTGTAAATTAACGTCATCTGGTCCTAATCTCCTCTTGTCCACTCTGACTCCTTCACTCGACTCCTTAGGACCTCTATTTTGGCGACTTCCCTCACTCCAAAATATGCGACCAACCTCATGATCGGAGACCGGGGTGCAACACATAAGTTGAAGCCAAGGTCATTCAATAAGTCGCTCTCCGCCCCGACATCCTTGCCCCATTGCCAGAGCCTTATTTCTATCATCGCTAAGTACATTCCTCTCCGACGTTGTACATTACTCCAGAACAGAGTGTAGTTTCTATCTACTATCCTTCACTTCCGTTCCTCCGGAATTCCGTTCTTGACAAACTACCATAGTACTATTTATTAAATCACCAATATCTCAGAAACTGCCATAATCTAAGCTTTGCTTTTAGGCATCAGAAAAGCCCTCTTCATACTACTTAGAATGAGCCTAAAACGGTGCCAAGGCAATTAATATTAGTGGAAATATGAAAGTCTCAATATTTGCATATAGACTTCATTAATTACCCATAGATAGTCATCTGTCCTTTTCTTAGAACAATTATTACTATTTATAGCACAAAGGCACTACCATATGTAGAACAATAGGTAGTAGCATATGATGATTTGTATTGCAACATGAAAAGTGACCAGACTAGGACTCGAACCCAGACTGTAAGGGGCACACTTGGTGAAGCACCCAGTCACACTGCAATATAGTAGAGCAGATGTCTTAAGTTAGAGCAATGAGTAGCCCAGGAGCTCAAACTATTGTTGAGGTAAGGTATTCTACCATATATCAACTATACTATCAGATATAGCTATGTAGTACTGTGATGGAGACCCGAACTAGAGGGAAGGGAACTATAGACCGCAGACTCCGAGAATCCATGGAAACACTAGATGATGTGAACCCTACCAGGTTATCTAAGCGATCTCAGGGTTGTCCCCTTACACAGACCCTTCTGGAACTGCACCAGATGCTCTACTATTGAGCTATCAGGTCCTCTAGGGTATCGCAATGTGACCAGATTCTCTATTCTGTTGTTATGCTGCAAGCGAATTTTCCACAGAAGATAACATTTGATACATGTTATACCAACGAATTCTTGACTAAAGTTCACTCTAGAGCCCTTTCTATATCCTCAGAACGTAATACCATATAATAAGGACATTGAGCAAGTAATAACCAAACTAGAGCTCATGTTGAGACCTTAGGAGGTAAGCAGGATGAGCTGGCATCAGGTTTAGGAAGAAAGTCATAAAAGGACTATGCTCTAGATCTATTATGTAAGGAAGCTAAACTCCAAGCCGGAATAAAGCCAACTGCTCTTTGTTCAGCAATTAACAAAGAGAACTCGATAGAGTCTCCATTAGATTTTGCTACACTATATATACAATTACTATTGTGGCTATGCACCTTGTCTCCCACAGTCCTCATGCCTGTCAGCTGACTTCTCCGTCACATGCTGTGACCATGACTTGTGACTATGTGTGTGTGATGTGACCATGACATAATCATCCTATGACTTTGGTCACACCTTTGTGACTCTGTGACTGTCACATAATATTTCCCACACTCCACCTTAGTAATAATCTAAAAGAAAAGAAATATAAATATTAACTTAGCTGTTTTACCAAGTCATGACATATCCCAAAAAGTGCAAATTTCATCAGATCAAGATCAACTATTTGGGAGTCATTATATCACAAGATAGCATAGGAGCTGATCTCACAAAGACCAAAGGAGTAGCTGATTGGCCAGAACCTTATTATTAGGGAACTACTCAGAGGCGATAACCCTTAAACTATTGGATAGTCCTGGAAGCTAGTTTGAGATTCAAGTAAAGTACATCTATGACACTCTGCTAGTATATATAGCCTACACTAGATGATCCCACGGGCAGTTACATGCATATGGATCAGTAGTCATAATTGTTCTTAATTAGATTAGAAGGTATTACACTATATGACACAAACAGAAAAAGCAAGGAACAGTGGAAACACGATGTGAACAGATATAGAACTCTTAGTAGATATGAACTCACTAGACTTACTAAGCAATACCCTAGATGATATCCCCTTATACTTGTGACAATATCACAAACTTTATTTGGCCATATCTCCATCAGTTCTTTGACAATTCCCACGGTCTCAGCAGCACCCAAAAGCCCTTGAAAAGACCTTTCGATTGATACTAGTCACGTCTCAAAGCAATCAGTGATGGCCGAGATATTAGGCAGATCAACTGGTAACTACCATGATACCATTTATTAAATCACCAATATCTCAGAAACCACCACAATCTAAGCTTCAGTTCCAGGCTCATCAGAAGCCCTCTTCATACCACTCAGAATGAGCTTGGAACAACCTCAAGGTGATCAATATCAGTGGAGATATGAAGGTCTCAATGTTTGCACATAGACTTCATTAATTACCTATAGATAGTCATCTGTCCTTTTCTTAGAACAAAGGACAGCCTCCATATGATTAAGTTATCACTATTCATAGCACAAAGGTACTACCATATGTAGAACAATAGGTAGTAGCATGTGATGATCTGTCCTAGTGCACAAACCATCACAATTCTGTATATAAGGACTACCAGTCTAAGGATTAGACCTCAGACTTAACAACATCTTTTGTCACTTGTCTAACTTTGCATTTTTGAACTATTTAAAGTATCAAAGCACCCATCACAAATAGTAAGTGACCATTTGTGATAGACAAAAGAGAAGTATGACAGTTCCTGGGGTTTTGCAACTTCTATTACAGATTCATTCCTAGGTTCGCTAAAGTCACCAAACCTCTAACAGAATTAACAGAAAAAAAAGAGTGGAAATGGAAAGATGAGGAGAAAAACGCCTTCAACAAACTCAAAAGCAAAATGATGAACCCTCTTACATTAGCAATCCCAGATAGTAAAAGAAAGATGTGATTAGAAACTGACACATTAGGATATGCCATCGGAGGAGTATTGTCTTAACAACAAGAAGACAATTCCTGGAGGCCTATTGCTTATCTGTTGAAGACCATGAACGAGATGAAAAGAATTTATGAAATTTATGATCAAGAGTTATTAGCAATTATGGAAGGTATCACAGTTGTGCTATGGACCAGTAGTCACATACTGTATGGTTTACCACTACACCAAAAGGGTGATGTTAGCAAGACTACTTGCTAATGAGAGTCTAGCTATTTATGTAGTTCATTTGAACAGGCATTTTGTTATACCTCCATGATACTATTTAGTAGTCACTTTTTGTGACAGAAGGGCTTAAACAGTGGCAACAATATCTTATAGGAAGTAATCAGTTTAAAATATAGACTGATCACAAGAATTCAAGAAACCACAGAAACTTAATCATTGCCAAGCTTGATGGATGACAGAGTTACAGGAATACGACTTCCAGCTGATACACAAGCCAGGTAGCTCTCAAAAGAAGGTGGACACATTATCTTGTAGACCAGATCACACTCAGGGAAAGAACAACAATGAAGATCAAACACTGCTAAGGGAAGAATAGTTCAGAAGTATCGTAACTCAAGAAAGCAAATTTTGGAAAGAGGTAGAAGAAGCAGAGGAATTCATAGAAGAAGAAGTAAGAGGAGCAGTAGAACAACAAGAAGAAGGATGGAGATAAGAAAGGAAGGTGTCACTTTGGAAAGAGAGGATATATGTTCCTGACTTAATCACACTTTGAGAAGAAATTATCACTAAGCATCATAACTCCAAATTAGCTGGTCATCCAGGATATACCAAAACATACAAGCTGATAATGAGGAACTACTGGTGGCCTAGAATATTAGAAGATGTTAAATGATATGTCATGGGATGTGAAAAATGTTAAGCAACCAAACCAAATCAACAACCCAAACGAAATCATCTTCATCCTAATGAAGTACTGCAAAACCCCTGGGAAATTGTTAGTATCAATTTAATAGGACCGTTACTGGAGTCAACAGGATACAATGGGATATTGGTAATAGTGGATTGCTTCTTCAAGATGGCTCATTATATACTGATCAATATGAACATCACAGCTCAAGGAGTAGCTAAAATATCTTGGGATCGAGTCTTCAAGGACATGGGAATTCCCTAAAAGGTTATCAGCGACTGGGGACCACAGTTTGTGTCAAGGTTTATGAAGGAACTATGCTCAGGACTTGGAATAGAGAGAAATCCCTCAACCACTTATCATCCCCAAACTGACGGTCAAACAGAACGAGTCAATCAAGAATTAGAACAATACCTTCAACTCTACTGTAACTACAGACAAAACAACTGAGCAGAATGGTTATTAATTGCAGAGTTTTCCTACAACAATCGGATTCACTCTAGTACAGGACGATCTCCCTTCATGGTCAATTTAGGACATCACCCGAATACCGGCAAGAATATAGGCCTGTCAACCGAAAACTCTCCAGGGACTGAACAATTCCTCAAAATGATCAAAGAAATTAGGAATGAGGTAGAGTCAGCACTAAAGAAAACAAATGAGATGATGAAGAGGAAGTGGGACTTAAAAAGAAAACCTGAAGTGGAACGGTCGAGCAGAGATTTAGTATGGGTAGATGCGACACATTACAACACCAACCAACCCTCAAAGAAACTGTCAGCCAAACAATTGGGACCATTTCCCATAATACGGAAAGTTGGCAAATCAGCCTATGAACTCAAGATTCCACCCACATGGAAGTCTATCCATCCTGTCGTCAACGAGTCCTCTCTTACTTCTTATGTGACATCCACATTTGAGCAACAATCACAGAAATCTGATAACAGAGTTGTTAACCCTAACAACCAAACCAACGTACAAGAAGTGGAAGAAATACTTGACTCTAGATGGAGAGGAGGTAAATTACAATACCTTATCAAATGGAAGGGACAGTCGCTCGAAGAGAGAACTTGGGAGAACAGAGATGAAGTAGTTAAGGGAGCACCGAGGTCATGCAGAGAATTCCACCAAAAGTACCCGGATGCACCCAGAGTCCCTATCATCCGACTACCCGCAAAGACGTATGCCGATATCGTGAGGACGCGATCTTAGGAGGGGGGTAATGTAACGAGTTTACTTCGCTATGATGTTCGTTATGATGGAGGGGTGACGTGATTGCATTGAAGGAGACATGAGGACTAGAGGCGTTCGCTATGACGGAGGAGTGATGCACTGGGGAGGGCACGAGGACTAATGTAACATATATATAGTGACTAGTAGAGTAGTACAGACTCAGCTTCGTTCTGGTTAATACATCGTCTTCTTAACTCGAACACCGGGTTGGAGGAAGATCGTAACAATAACCTCCCAAGGGATCAGTGATATTCGATACTCGGCTGCAAGGGACTCGTTGAAAATTTCTGTCTCAGTCCGGAAGGCAGAAGAGATGCTCAACACGGTGTGTCTTCATGGTTTATAGGTTTCCCGGTCAACTGAGCCCACATGCAAACAAATAGAATTACTCCGTTTGGAAACATATCGAGAGCGAAGAATACCTTGTCCGGACGACACATTATAGCTTGCCTGTCGCTCTCCATGACCACGTCGACTTTGTACAACCCACGATCTTGTTTAGTAGATTTAAAGAATCCAAGTCGATGATCACGTCTGTGGAAGATGCTCCTACGTTCAATGCATCCACTACTTCTATTGACATCGGCAATGGAATCATGGTTGATCCTTCTTGTAATAGTACTATCACGCTTAGTTGCCTCATGCAGCTGGACAACTCGACCGGCTTTGAGGCTCAAGGAAACGGATCTATTGGTATCTCGAAGAGTTTGTACGGTGTCCTGTCAAGGCCATCACGAGAATTCCACTAACTGATAGATCTCATGTAGGCCAATACGCGGGACCTACAGTCCTTCTTCGCTGAACAGCGTCCTGATGCAGTGGGGTCGAACTTTACATTCGTCTCTGTTGCTGGTCAGTACAGATTTGTCATGCCTAAGCTCCTGACTCAATGAAATTCATGACAGGCGGATTGAACAATCAATCGTTAGCCGCTGCTGGTAGTGATACACAATTTGGGTTTGGAATCTCTTATCCTATTCCAGTTCGTATCGATTTCATCTCGAGTCTTTATAATATGAATAACCACTATCCCAAGGCGACATTCTATTCAACTGCAGGCCGAGCGCCGTACAAACCAGGTGGAATAGACTCGCCTGATGCCAACGAGTGAGGTTTGCCATACTTCAATATCTGAACCACATCAGGCCTTATCTGGATTGGCTCGACTACGTGCTCGCACATCCCAATCCACCTCTCGTCATTTCGACTAGTTACAGTGACGTTGAGCAGACTAGTACGTCGTATCCAATTATTGGATTGAAATGTCTGACAAAGTTGCTGCAGTCCCAGAGAGCTTCGCTATAGGGGCCTGCAGAGCCTTCGCACAGCTTGGTGATCCCTTGTTCCATACTGTTTATTGGTTGTTCTGGAAGGACTCATGCGCGTCTTCTCAAGGTG
>Ga0157362_1001285_pt1 | contig 10427 bp, 4 predicted proteins | sample AttlaeALBM3_FD_111480 | JGI IMG/M metagenome (GOLD analysis project Ga0157362, IMG submission 111480) | Fungus gardens microbial communities from leaf cutter ant in Ribeirão Preto, State of São Paulo, Brazil - Atta laevigata ALBM3 | ecosystem: Host-associated > Fungi > Mycelium > Unclassified ... | reverse complement strand
TTCGTTCTTTTTTTAAGTTGTTTTCCCGACAAAGCAGAAAGATGTCTAAAAAGATGGCGAAAAAATATCGTTTTTAGATAGTCTTTTCAGCAAGACGAAAAGATGTTTTATAGATATCTTTTTTAAAACTAAGTTATGTTAAAGTTAACCTTAAAAATTTAATTAAATTTACTACAAAAAAGATCATCTTTCTATAGTTGTCATTTTCACAAAGCAAAAAGTCGTTTAAAAGATATCTCTTCGTATTATCGACAACATGAAAAAGATATCTTTCTATTATTTTGATACTTTTTAGTTTTCATTCATGAGCAGTATGCATGCTCAATTTGCTTCCAAAGGGGATAGTCCGGGAGATAATGACACGAAAATGGTCTCCATTTATTACCATTTGAAATTGTCATTAATTCATCATTTATTAGGTAAACATGAAGGAAACATGTGGCAGATCTTCCGCGGTTTTAAAATTGATGACGTGTGGTTGAAATTGTAAAAATAATTTTTTGTTTTTTTCCTAATATATTACTTGCTAGCATTTATTTTTAGTAATAGTTTACGTCAAAAAAATTGAAAAGTAGACGCTGTACAGTTTCTGTAGATCAAAGAAGCCGCCAAATTAAACTAAAGTGGTAAACTTCTTAGTGAAAAAAAATGATTTGTTACCGGTAAACTAAAATGTCATGATTTTATTGTATGGACTTCATTTTTTGGTCGATAATAAATCATGATATTTTAGTTCAAAATTCAACAGGTTAATACGAGCATAGCATTCCCTCACTCAAATGATATATATTTTTGTGGTGAAAATAGATAGTATAACAGTCGGTAACAAATTATTTTTTTTTACTAATAAATTTATCACTTTAGCTTAGTTATGGCTCTTGCCATATAAGACATGACGAACATTGCAGGAAATGGGATGTATATCAATCATGTAATTTCATTGTTTTGTGTAAAAATTAATTTAGAAATTCGATATTATTAAATGTTATATTTGCCCAAATATAAAAAATATAAAACTTTAAAAAAAATTTTAAGAGATGATTAAAAGATGTCCAAAAAAGTTATCCTTTAGGTCATGGATAAGATTTATTATATGGATAAGATTATAAGATGACTAGCAATGCGTCGTTTTTTAATCATTTTTTCATCGACTATATTCTTCATAATATATTATATATAATATATTATATATAATATATTTACTAAAAGCTATCTTTATAATAATTTATTGTTATTTGTCATCTTTTAATCATTTTTTAAACGACTTTGCTCTCTGCGGATATAAAATTACTAAATTATATACTCTCATTATCTCCTTGCATTGAGGGTTAAAACTTCAAAAAAAGTCAAATAGAAAGTTAATACTAGTTATCAATAAAGTGATAACTAAATTAAATTAAAAATTAAGAGTCTTAACTAAGTTAAATTAAAAATTAATTAACTTTTTAACTTAACTTTTAACCCTTTAATTTTAACTATTCAACCCTATTTATACCATAAGATATTTCAAATGACAGCTTGTGAGCATTTTAATCGAGTGACTTATTATAATACACCCAGAGAGCACAAAGTTGTCTAAAAAGATGACTAAAAGATAAATTGTTATAAAGATATCTTTTAGTGAAAGAATATAGTTGACGAGAAGATGATTAAAAGATGAACAGATATCGCATTACTAGTCATCTTATAACTTTATTCATTTGATAACTAAAGGATGACTTCTTTAGATAGTTTTAGTTGTATTTACGATTTCTTTTAGTTTTTATTAAACGTTATATTTTAGCACATATAACGTTTAATAATATCGAATTCCTAAATTAATTTTTATAAAATGAAATGAACTTGCATGATAATATATAATACATTTCTGAATTCTGCAATGTTTGCAGTCCATGTTTTGTGCCTTATCTTTCATCATAATCTCCTCTGAAGACTCAATTACAAAAAATATTTTATTAGCGTACGTTTCATTAGAATACGAGTAAAATTTCTTATAATGCTGCACCTTTCATTCTATCCTGTACGATTTTTAAACGAGAAACTGAATTCGATTACGTCCGTCTGGTGGCGATCCCGTGTACTCGCGAATGAAAGATAAAAAGTACCAAAATAACAGAAAGACTTCTTTTTCGTCTTTTCAGCAATATGAAATGATATCTTTTAGTCGACTTTTTGCTTTGTAAAAATGACAGCCATAGAAAAATGACGAAAAATATCTTTTTTAAGTTGTCTTTTCGACAAAACTAAAAGATGTCTTATAGACATTTTTTCGTCTTGCTGAAAAGATAATCTAAAAGCGATATCTTTTCGTTACCGTTAGACATCTTTCGCTTTGTCGAAAAACAACTTACAAAAGACTTTTTTTCGTAATTTTTAGTATCTTTAGTATCTTTAGTTATTTTGTACTGTCTGGGCATAATAACAGGGTTGATAGATAACGCGCGTTACTTGTAACATCGTTAATTTTCTTATCGTTACTTTGTTATAATAACGATTTGGTAATGGCAAATTTTTATGACTGTAACATCAGGTCATATTGTAAACTCACTTGATCGCAGAGAAGAAAAGTGACTGGTTACTTGTAACAGTTATAAATTACTGTTAGTGTTACAATTATAAGTTACTTTTTTGTTAATTTTACTGGTAACTACATTACTTTTTTTTTGTAACTGTAATAGTAACATAGTTACATTTTTTTGATAACGATAACGTAGATACATTTTTTTGGTAACGAATTTTATAATTATTTTTATCGTTACTTTGCACACAATTGGATATGGTCGATTGGACACAAATCACTCATAGCATTTGAGACTAAAAAGCCCCTAGGCATCTGTCCGTTGTAATTGGTGCTTATCCATCTTTTAAAAAAAGTAACGAAAAGTTAACTTTCTCAAGTAATCATAAAGCTGGATCTATAATAGGTGTTTTAAGTCATAAGGAATTGACCAATTACAATCGAATGCCAGAAGAATAAGTGATTGTAATTCGTCCATTTCTTATGGCTTATGAAGCTTAAAATCTATTGTAGATCCATGGTAACTGTAACGAATTACTTTTAGAAATAACTATAGTAACAGTAATTTGTTACTTTTTCTATTCGATAACGAGTAACTGTAACTTGTTACTTGTACAAAGTAATTTTCCATTATCTAGTCGATTGTTACTTGTAATGTTGGAAGTCATTCGGTGTACAAGTAACGATCGAATGACTTTCCAACTCTGGATGTTACCGTTAAAGTAAAAAGATTCGCTATTATCAAATCGTTATTATAACAAAGTAATAATGAGAAAAGTATGGTGTTACAAATAACGCGCTACTTACCATTTCTGTATGTATATAATGTATATGATTTATAAGCGACTGCACATATAACTCGTATACTGTTTCGCGATACTGTTTAAATTCGCATCTTTATTCGAATTTATTAAAAAACAAGCTTGTCTATAAATTAGAAAATAATTAAATTTTTTTTCTAAAAAAAGTTGACTTTCTCTTTTATCCTTCGTTTACTGCATTATTCAGCAGTTTCATACGCATAAAAAAGCTATTCCTTACAGAAATTTAAAAATGATGTATTAAAAATGATTTATTTTGACGATTAAAAACTGAGCAATAGTGCTCTTACTTAAAATAAATAATTATTATCTTCTAATATTAAAGGAGGATGTTAAAAAGAGGCCAATTTTTATTCACAAAGGTGTAAAAGAAATAGTAAAAGAAATAGTGTTATTTGTAGATTTTGATTTCCTGAATATGATAAAATTATTAAAACGTTCGTTGGCATTTGGGAAACACCTTGAAAAGTAAGCAAGAATATTGAAATTTGTTTAAATATATCTTGTTATGTTCAATTTTTAAGATGTTTTCTATGATCCTATCCATCCCGAATTTTTTATTATAACATTGTATTTTCAGGAGGTTACATCTATAAAAAAATTCTATTCTAACTATTCCCTTTTTACTTACACCTTTGTGGGCAAAAATGGGCCTCTTTTAACATTCTCCTTTCTGTAAGAGATGTATGAGGAATGATGTGTCAAATAACATGTCAAATAATACGTAGCTACAAACTTCTTCTTACTGTTTTCTTACTGTTGTTTTTTAAAATGGCATTATAAAATTTATAAAAAGACAAGCTTTATAAAAAAATTTAATACGGTAACTTGAACAATAACATATATGCCTTGCCTTATAAGCTCGATTTACAATTAGAATTATATCCAATATTTATATGAATGACTACAAATTGCATTGACAATTCAAGAATTGATCGCAAATCAATGATTTACTATGTTTTCTCTATTAATAATAATATCCATAATGCAAAGAGAACTGAATCAAACATAACATTATAATCGACAAACATTGATTCTTTTTCGACCTGCTTTATCATTAATGGCGAATGTTGTTTTTGTAGATTTTGCATCTCGAACAACACTTAAGATGTTATTATAATTTTCAAACTTTGTTATTTTTTCGAAAGATGAATTCAACAATAATTACCATTCCAAATAGAAAAAGGTAGGATTTCTAAGTTTTACAAGTAATTGTACGCTCCAGGATGTATGCAGGTATGTGCGTATCGCTCCGGTGTGTCTTCGCCGTGGCTTTATTATTCGTTGAGCACACAGGTGCGGACCAGGGCGTCGCAGACAGAGTAAGGATCGCAATTGCTGCTAGGCCTCCTGTCTTCCAAGTAACCCTTCTTCTCTTCGGCAACACCACGGGGAATGCGGATGCTGACGTTTCGGTTGGCTACGCCAGCACTGAAGTCATGAATATTACTGGTCTCGCATTTGCCAGTCAATCTGCGCTCGTTGTCTTTCCCTCCGCGCGGATCATACGCCTGAATATGCCTGAGATGTTGCTTGCTGAGCTTGTCGATCGCTTTTTCGATTTCAGCGATACCGTTATCACTGCGCATCGCCTTCGTCGAGAAGTTGGTATGAGCACCGGCGCCGTTCCACGAGCCGTCCACTGGTTTCGGGTCTAGGCTAACGATCACACCGTATTCTTCGGCAGTGCGGTGCAGAATGAATCGGGCGATCCACAGATCATCTCCGGCATTGATGCCCGCGCACGGTCCCACCTGGATCCATAATAAAAGACATAACTCTTTGTAGAGAGATATTTTCTTCTCACAGAGAACTTTATAAATTAAATTAAAATCTTGAGTTACCTAAAGTCCGTAAATGAAATTTTCGATAAATTACAAGAAATTTAAAAATGATGTATTAATGATTTATTTTGAAGATTAAAAACTGAGCAATAGTGCTCTTACTTAAAATAAATAATTATTATCTTCTAAATTACAATTATTAAATTAAATTTGCGATATAATCCCAATTGAATTTCTATTTTTAATTTTATTTATTGGATTTAATATTCAAAATAAAAAAATATCGTTTAATTACATTAACTTTAAATAAAGATACATTAATTTAAAGTACACTGGAACCTGCGAACATTAGTTAAAGAAGTTTCGGAGCAAATACTTATTTTATTAATTTTTAGTTTTAAGATTAGATTATAGTTAAAACTGTCGATGTTTATTATAACATTATTGGATTAGCATCTAATATATAACAAAATCTCCCCTCCCTTCTTCTTTCTTTATAATCTTCTTTATAATTGTTTAAAGAAAAATTGTTTCCGAACGCTGGATGCGCATATTTTCTTTTTTTATTACAACAATTTAATTATTCACCTGGAACTCCCATTGCGAAGGCATCACCTCGGCGTTGGTTCCCGCGAGCTTCACACCAGCGAAGAGGCAGGCTCTGTAATGGGCCTCGACGATTTCGCGTCCGATCACTTTATCGGCGCCGACGCCGCAATAATAAGGACCCTGTGGGCCTGGAAAGCCGTTCTTAGGCCAGCCAAGTGGCCTACCATCGAAGTCTAAGAGAGTATACTCTTGCTCAATACCGAACCAGGGTTCTTGATCCTTAATAGACTCCATCGCTTGATTTGCGCGATACCGCTTATTTGATTTCGTTGGCGTCTTATCGCTGTAATAGGTATCACATAACACGAGCTTATTATTACCGCGGCGGAAAGGATCGTTATAAATCGCCACTGGGTAGAGGTATATATCACTGTTGGCACCGTCGGCCTGGTACGTCGAGCTGCCATCGTAAGTCCACGTAGGTAGGTCTGGAGAAGATAATTGAGTTTGATATTTCGTGTAGAAATAGCAATGAATTATTAAGCAGGTCGCATTTATTGGAATTTCTTTCTTAGTAAAATTGCAATTCGAGTTTCTTCAGTTATTATTTTCCGCAATCAATTTAATGATAAATAAATTATTAATCATTCTTAATTTTTTAAAGAAAGTATTATGTAGTACTTTTTCAATTTCTGATAATAAATATATCGATCATTAGCTAATCTTTAATCCTGAAAAATAAATCCTCAGATTACAGAACTTTAAAATGTAGAAATGTTTAAAATGTTCAATGTAATTCTGATAAAATATTAAAATTGACTTTCTCCGAAATGTGATGATTAATTAAGAAACGGGATTTTTTCTATTCATATTTATTGATTTAATCAATTTTAATTTTTCATCAAATTTTTATTCATCTCACTCACTTTTATCAATTCCATACAATTTTCCATGGAAGGAACGTCTTTGGATATTCTTAGGATATTTTTTTTTAGAAGAATGTTATATGGGCGGTTGTATCCATATATTAATATTTCAATTTATGAGTTGCAAGATAATCAAAGACAATTGATTACGCGGATGAATTATTTTTAATAAATAAATTTTTTCAGGGAGACATATGTCCATAATAGATTTTCTCTTTTCGAGGAGAAACATTTCTTTAATAAAATATCCTTTCCTTTTAGAAAAAGAATTTCTTTTAAAATTTTAAAACAAATTTTAAAATTGAAAGTCTATGAGTCAAAGCTGGTTATTAATCGCAAATTAATTACAAATTTTTTCATTTAACAATTATTTAATAATTCTAGTTAAGATACAATCCAAATAAACGTTTCGATTAATTATTAAGGAGATCCTAAAGCGAATCTCGAACTCCGACCACCAGTCACTAGAGGTCGTGCCGCAAGCCGCGTATACTATTACATTAATATCTCAGATATGCAACTTATGATACATGCAGTCACACATTCATGTCAATTTTTGTATAACAAATTTATCGTGAGTATCTAAATCTAATTCTAAGAACTCGTTGTTTGTTCGTATAAATTACGTGTCTAGGAACCACTATTTCGTACACCATATACAGATTGCAAAGCTTTCATATTAAGCAAATATTGTCACGATTTGGCAACTGAAATGCCATGTTACACTAAGAAATGGTAAAAAATATATCAATTTTTAAATTTTTGATCATTCTCGGCATCTACTTAGACACATAAGATGCATATACTTTAATCCTGGAAAAGGATTTTTGAATCGGTGATTTAATTGATAAAACAGGAGGCTTTAGAATTCCCTTAAGTCAGCTTCAATGTTAATATAAATAAAATAAAACTTACAATTACAAAGAAAATAACCTTTTTATAATAAAATTAAAATTAACTCTATTGGTCAATTTTAAAAATTGAATAAAAAAGGAATAATAGCCTGTTTCTCTCTTCAAATATTCTATAGCTATTTTATTAAAAAATTCGTTAAAATTGTAAATATCAATTAACAATAGAATGTTATTGACCATCACTAGATACATGTTTTAACATTATGATATTTTGTGACTTCTCCGGTGAATTTTATTTTGATTGACGTTTATATAAATTAATTTGGATTGTTCTCAATTTTCTCATATTATTCACAGATTTATTGAAATTTTAACATTCTGTCGATCAGTTGATTGGGAATAATTTCTATCTGTCAATGTACAATTCATCGGAAATCATTAACTTAACTTATCTTGATATTATTGTTGTTTCACTCAACTACTAGGGATTGCGACTGTTATTATAATAAATCTGAAGATGATTCGATCAAGAAGTCGAAACATGTATTGTAATTATTGTTTGCTTAAATCATTGAGATATTTCATTGCTCTGAGATATTTTATATGTTACATCAAGATTTTTAGAGGAATGATATCGAGAATCTGTATTATTATAGTTATATGTTTTTATTCAAGTTTTATTGATTTTTTGACTCTTATATGCACTTTATTTAAATTTATTTTAATTAACAATAAAAATGTTGATGTAATAAATACCAATGTGAATCGATACCGATTCTTTGTGTGTTATCCAATGTATATATTAAAAATGAGATACAGACGTTTTAACTTTAATATTAGTTCTCTTCAATTTAAAAATATATATTTGATATAAATTCATGATATTATATTAATATAAAAATATATAATCGCTCGATCGTCAAATCAATTAAAACTTTTGTCACTATTGAAATCTTCAAATCTCGTCTGTTATATTTTACTAAATATACAAACAGTATATGTTCACAAAATTCTATTAAAATAAATAATTCACATAAAAGTTAATAAGTTAAAACAAAACTATGTTAGTTAATTGTACTAAAAATTTCATTGCAATAAGCTTAATTAAAGAGTCTGTTACATTAAGATGTGAATACAGAGAGAGATATTATTGTAATGTAAAAGTCCACAAAAAGAATAATAAGGAGGAATAGAGAACAATGATTAAAATTAAATATAAACATAAAATATTAAAATAAATACATAAATATTAACAACAACAGATTTAAACAAAGAAACAAGTCAATCTTTAGTGACTAAATAATACAAGGAGCTCAATAAATCCTCAATAAATAATACAAGGAGTTCAATATATCATTTTGCAGATTTAATCTGTTTTTTGTTTATTAAAATATTGCCTCAAAGATTAATCTCTTATCATCTCTTATTTAACTCCTTTCCTCCAAAATTCGTCCAAAATTCAATCTTATGTTCCGTGATAACGAATTGCGATGTAGTATTTCTATTATAATATTATGGTTTCGATGTTCCCCTATTCTTGTTTTCATATAATCGTTTCTGACTCACGTAGGAGGCGTTGCAATTCTGACAATTGATTTTCTATATTATGTTGGAATGTGAAAAAATTGATAATGTGTCCTTCTGTTCTTTAATAAAGGAACTTAATTTATTGATCCCAGTATACGTCAAAACGTATAAACCATTTTAACGAATTCTTTAATACAGAAACGGCTATAGAATATTTGAAGAGAGAAATAGGCTATTATATTTACTGACTAATTTTTTTTAAAATTAAATTGATCAATAGAGTTGATTTTAAATGTAAATGTTTTATAAAAAGGTTAATTATTCTTAAAAAAATCTATGAAAATCAGAGATAGATGGAACATAAGATAGATGATGAAATATATAATCTTTTTATTATTCTGTTTATTTCTATTCGAATCTAATTTTATATTACTGAATTGTTTGAACTTAGATATTAATTTTTTTCTAATATTTTTAAATATTAAATCCAAAGAGTATCCGTTTCTCATTAAAATATTAATAACGAATTCAAAATTCTTATAATGGAAACTAGGACGTGACAAAGAAATTATATTGTCAATTAAATTAATGATGGTGCTTACTTTATGGCATAAAGAGTGTCAAGAGAAAAAGTTCAAACAGTGTGCCGAGAAAGTAGGTTTGCGATACCAATCATATCAATCTGTTCTCTTTTTTTATTAAAGTCAAATCCAAAAAATCCAAAAAATCTGTTATCCCCCTATCTCCATTGTGAACTTTAATCGAGCATGAAATTCATTAAAAATACTCTATAAAAATATTCTGTTCCTGTATAGAGAGATGTCATTCACATACCTATAATAAAAACCTAATGTTTATTTTAATTTATTAAGGGAAACTTTCTCAAGATCCTGCATGATCAAGTCTGCTGCAAAAGAGGATAACTCATAGATAATTGTTTATAATAAAATAACTTGTTATTTAAGATAAAACTTTACGCTTTAATGAATTCGATCTTAGATAGTTTAATGTTATCTTGTATGTTCAATCATTGATTTTCGCTACTCTCAATAACTAGATCCACTGGAACATTAGTAAAAAGAGAGACAACATTGAGTGAGACAAGGATTGAGTCATTAAATAAATATAACTGTTATATATGGTTTTGATTAATTGGAAGTTATTTTTGACGTCCCATCGATTTCTCAATACATGAATCCAAAATTTTATGCAAAAAAATAGCTAAATTGTATAAGGAGCTTCCTATGGATGAAACTATGATATGTACGTAATGGATTGCTTATGGATTTTTGGCAATCCTCTTATGCCCTCGGTAATGTAACATTTGTAGAGTTAAGAAAATTATATATATGATCAATTACGAATCCATGCCCCTTTCAAGTTTTTAACAAAGATTATAAATCACTTAAAATTTTATTAATCGGATTACATGTTACAACAATATATAA
>Ga0157362_1001284_pt1 | contig 10430 bp, 8 predicted proteins | sample AttlaeALBM3_FD_111480 | JGI IMG/M metagenome (GOLD analysis project Ga0157362, IMG submission 111480) | Fungus gardens microbial communities from leaf cutter ant in Ribeirão Preto, State of São Paulo, Brazil - Atta laevigata ALBM3 | ecosystem: Host-associated > Fungi > Mycelium > Unclassified ... | reverse complement strand
CATATATTTGTCTCTTTTGACATTACGATGGTGACATCTATTGTTGAACTCTATAAAATCTGCAGTGGCTAATATTGTGTAATTCGACAATCGATAATACAGAGTAATTTAATGTTGACAGAGGTATTGTTTCTTCCAAATTGATAATGTAGAGCATATCAGTAATTAATTACAGAGTAATTACAGATTTCATAGAGCTATATAAGGAAGAATGTTACTATATTAAGGTTGTGTTCCAAAATTTACTAAAAATATATAGTGTACATAAACTATAGATTTTCAGCACTAGTAAATTTTGGAACACAGCCTACAGCTACAAAACAAACGATTGTTTTCTTTTTTTTTAAATCTATATTAATAAAAGACATTATGAAAATGTTCTTTTGATCATTAAAATCATTTTATCAATAATAAGATAATTATAATATAATTTATGCAAAGCAAGCGATACTACGCTTTCAATTAATTTATGTACGCAGTAATACATTCAATTGAATTCGGTATTTTCTTGTAGGGTATCAGCGAATGATCTTTTAGCACTAAACTACATAATATTTCGTTATTTTCGTGATTATATAAAGTGTATATAGTCTAAATATATTTTTTTCTAAAACTGAGAATGTGATAATATTTTAATCATTGTGTACAGTTATATTATTATACAGGCATAGATTAAAGCAATTATTTATACTCTAACAGTTTATTCCTCTTTCATTATTAATCTCAACTTTTATGCTATGTTTTTAGTAAATAATTAAATATGACGAAACAAGTTATATTTATAAAAAAATTTCTTAAATGATTTATGTAATAGAATATTCCTACTACCTTCTTAAATGGCCGTTCTTAATGATGCATTTGCCCCACTCAACATATACACTTATTATGCTACAATTAATAGTAGCTTGCTTACACTTCGATCTTTATATTACGTTTACATTATGTATAGCTTAATATTATTCTCTTTGTTCCTTTATTATGGCCATTCTTTTGTCGTTTGTTTTTCTGTTTTTCACTTGTTATTCTCATGCATTCGATGTTACGATGTAATTTCTTCATCTTCTCTAGATAAATTCTCAGTGAATGTATATCTTATCCAGGTCAAAGATTGAAATTGATACATTTGAATTTTTATTTGAATTTCAATTAGATATACCCAGCTAACGCTAAATATTCCTGAAATATTCATAAAAGGTTTCTAAAATTCCCAAAAAACATTTCAAGAGTATTCTGGAATATTCCGAAATATTTAAGGAATGTAAAAACAACATTCAAATAGCGGTTAAAAATCTATTTATATAGTGTTACATATTCCGAGAATGTTCCATATATGTTCCGCAAAATTTTAATTTTTTCAGAAATTTCAGATTCGGTCATCTTTGGATCAATTTTAAACCAAATTTTGCTTTGAAAAATACATTTTACACTTTCGTCTTGGAGGCCAATTTTGGAGCTTATTTTTTTTTTAAACATCCATAGAAGTCATAAATAACGGTACTTGGGAAAAGAATGTTTGCAACCCATATAAAACCAGAAAAGTGAAGCTTAATGATGCGTAGAAAATTGTTGCGTTGAAAATCTGTACCCTGGAGTCAGTCTAAATATGTACGCGATGCAGCTCACAGGAGCCGCATAAAATAAAACGGGACGAACATACATTAAGTAAAGCAAAATTTAAAATTTTATAAATTATAAAATATTCTTTGTATGATAGGATAAAATTGCTTTAGAATTGCGTAAGATCTAGCGATACGATCGCAGGAGCCCAGTGGAAAGCATCTTCCATTCACTAAAGAAATGGACGATGTCATCAATGTGTTTTGTGGCGCTGAAGGTGTGTGATAAGCAGATTTGGACTCCAAGAAGAAGTAAAGATTGCAGTGTCATTTGCATATATCGTCAATTATATATTTTTTAGGCGAAATGCTGTGCTCCTTATATTTTCTCTTAAATGATTCTTGTTAACGAGTAAATATTTTCTACTGTGGGCCTCTGGCTATGATGTTGGCAGAGATGTGCACTGTTCGCTCGCTCACGATTTGTGATATTATACAAAGTATTCATACAATATTTTAAATATTTCATACATTCATATATTCTGTGACAATTCTTTCATTGTGTGAATATTCGACACATTGGGAATCGAAATTTCTATGAATATTTAGCCATTAGCTGGATTAGATATATGCTTTACATCAATTATTTTTTTAAATCATTGCAAAAAAGATAATTTTCAAGTGTCTTTGGCATTGAAATCTGATTTTATCTACTGTACATTTATTTAAATTGGATTAACTATTATTTCTGACATATTTGTAACTGCTTGCCGATTAAAGATATAATAACGGTGTAATTTATAAACAATATTTGACAATTTGGCAGTTGATATTTGATATGTATCGGTAACAATTTACATCACAATTCTAAAAGTATGAGACTATTGTCATAATTCTTTTCTTAGACAAAAATATGTGAATTTTATTAAATTATTTTGTATTATTTTGACGATATCTATATAATATTTAAAAAATATTAATAATAGTTCTGCCTATAAAATTTTGTTATTATCTTCCATAAGTTCTTTTTCATTTTTTAGTTTAGTTAATATTTCATTAACACACAATTGAATAATTTAATCTAATCGATATGATTATTAATATAGATTGCAATATAAAATAATTAATTTGATATATTACAATTACTTATTATCTACTATATGTCGCTATATTGGCTTCTGGACATTGCTTAGCTGGAGAACGTTGTTTTTTTCAAATAGCGATGCGATCGCAATGTAAGATATTTATTTATAAAAAATAATTATCTAGGGAAGATGAAAGTATTTATCGTATGGTTTATTTCTCTATGTTACCTTTAATTTCATCTAAAGTTTTTCAGTATAATTGGCTTTGGTACCCGCTTGGATCCCTATGTTCAATTTATATACGTATGTCTCATATTGTCATCGTCACGAAGCTACATTCATTAACGCAACGAAACAGTAAACCAAACAATCGCGCCAGGATGTATAAGGCCACCAATCTCACAATTCACTGTACGGGTCTCCCCATTGAGAACAAAGAGCGCCTGGTTGGAGGGGCTTACCATATATCGACCAAATATACCGCTTTGTATTATCGGTCTATTCGGATTACCCCATTTAGTGAGATGTGGTGGTGTTGCCTTTCCCACGCCTGTTATCATTTCCACTTTTCCTGGAAAGACAAATATATGTTATTAGTGTCCGTTTTGTAGTTTTACATGTGAAAAGTTTATCCTGTAAAGATTTTAAGGAAAAAATATAATGAAATTTTAAAGAAAATGTTTTAAATAAAAAATATACATGTAAAGTTTTTTGAAGCAAATAGGCAAAATTTTAATAAGAAAATAATATTTTTGCTTGGATTAGACCCTCCCTCCCCCCTTTGTCTTTAAAGAATATCAAATTATCAACAATTCAAAAGATTAAATAGATAATAAAACTACTATTTGAAATATTTTTACAATTAATCTTACTCTAATATAATACAGTTTGATAGAAAATTTTTTAATGATATTTGATAATATCAATCGCTGCATGATTTAGTTATTCGCAAAAAATGAAACAAATCGGATTATAACTTACTTCTTTTTTTTTAATAATAAAAATAAAAATTTATTTAATTTGAATAAAGCATAAAAATGAGCTTACCCGTAGTTAAATCGAGGAAAAGGATATCTTCTTTGTCTGTCGATGAAGCATATATGTCGTAACTATGTGTTGTTTGCGATGGATAGAAGGCAATGTCGCTGATATTTAAAGTCGTTTTCACGTCAAAAGCGAATTTTAGTCCGCTTGCTGGAAAAATGTATGCAATATACATATATTTGAATAATTTCTCAATCGCTATTCATCATTTCAAAATTTAAAATTTGTCTTAGCATTTAACGAATCAAAAAAGCATCTGATGTAAATAGTTTTTAATAATATTACATTAGCATATATATTTGAAAGTATCTTATTTTATATTTTTATAGTGAAAATGCAAAAAAAGTGAAGTGTATATATATTGGGTTGTCCGGAAAGTTCGTGCCGATTTTGAAGGAAAAATTGAAACGCAGAAGATTTAGATTTTTAATTTCATTTATTAAATTTAAATCTTTTTGCGGCACGAACTTTCCGGACAACCCAATATATATATAAAACATATATTACGTAATATCTCCTGCACCACGAGAGTGACACCAGTATTTTGTTTGTCGAGAGTAACCAGATATCTGGAATCAGGAGAAATCGCTGGTTTTCCCAGGATGCTCGGTTTATGAGCGAGAACGCTGTCAGTAAGGTAGTCTAATAGTACTTGACCAGTTGGTCGACCAGTGATTGGCTCTTCGCATTCCAGTATCACAAAACCGTCTGAAAATAAAATTTTTTATTACATTCTGGCTGAATAGGAAGTTGAAAAGAGAATTTAAAGTTACGTGACTAAACAAAAATTTTAAAAATTAAAAAATTTAAAAAATACCGAAATAATGAGAAATATATTACAAAGATCGGAGAATTCCATGCTTGTTGGTACGCAGTTATAGCTGGCTAAGTTCACGGTACGAGTATATCTCATGTTGATCAGATCGAGCTTGTACATTCCATGCTGATTCGTATGGGTCACATAGCCGTATTTGAATATGTGTTTTGTATCCTAAGAAATAAAAGTTTTTAAAATTTTTCAAAAGTAATATAGATAATATAATTACTCATATAATTTTTTTGTAATGATTGATAATATAAGCGAAATTGATTAAATAACATATAGATCAAAAGATTTTTAGTTTTAAGGTTGTATAGTAAAGTTTGCGATATCGAAAAAGAAAGATGATAAACATACTCGCTGCTGTGGAATATACAGGCCTTTCACGAGATCGAATTGTGCATCAATAGGTTCTGGTCGCATTGTATGATGTTTTTTTCGTTGAGCAGCTTCCTTGATTATTTGCACGGTTTTGATACCGACATCTATTTCACTTCTCCAGTTTAATACCCAGACATAGTCAAGATTTTGTACGTACCATAAATCCACCGGATTTTTATCTGTAGCCACAACCTGAGAAATTTATTGAAATTATTTAAAATCATTTATAATATTCTAAAATTAATTGAAATTATTTATAGTATTCTAAATATTTTCGATTTTATAATGAAAGATAAAACAATATGTACATCAATTATCATCATCTGTACTTCGCTGATCACAAGTATGCGGTTTTTATCCGGTTGACTAACGTATACATATCTATCAGCAACATTAATAGCACGGCCCCAAGAACACGGAACATTTTTAGGTCCGCAGACGTATTCCTAAAAATGTATAAAGAATACGATGGTAAGATTCATTAAGAAAGAAAAGGATAGAAAAAAAGAAGAAATATAATATTTTTTTAACTCGCACCTGAGTACCAGGTATAATGTCTGTGGAATGAATTTCGTGTAACGCGTGACACGTAGATGGCTCATATACTAAAATACCCCACTCATGAAAAGATAAGAATCTGCGTTCTTCATCCGTCGCAACTGGATACAACATTTCAATATTAAAGACACAATAATATAATGAATAAAATTATGATAGTACTTAAAGTTACAACTAATTAATGCTAATGATATGCAAATAATAAAATATCTCCCTATTATATTAAAAATAATATTTTCTTAATTAAACATATTTGTATAATGGTTTAATACTATGAATTCTCGTCTCACAGCAAGAAGTTGCCCTTTACTTACTCGGTGTAGGTTGCTCCTGAATCACTAAACTGCTGATGTCTCTCGTTAGTCCCCCAGCGCTGGTCGCTTCACACATGTAAGCCCCAGTGTCGGCATAATCGACCTTCCTGATTAGCAATTTAGTACCGTTCCCGATCACTTCGTACTTGTCTGGCTGATCCTCGCTCAGGGGTTTGTCGTTCTTCAACCATCGTACACGAGGGAGAGGCTCACCTATCACGTGGCATCTCATCTTCGCCGTTCCCTTTGGTCGTTTGGATTGGAATTGTGGTGTCACCCTGACCTCGGGTACAGCTAAGAGATATTATCCGCGATTATTTTTTAACGTGCTTTTATTTTTTTTAATTTGTTGATATGTATTTTATTATGTTTTAAAATTATATTTTCTCCAATTTTTTAATATATTTGATAATAACTGAAGAAAAAAATACATCTTTATGATATATATTTGTAAAAATTATTCATTTTTTATTTATGTTAATGTTTTTGTGAAAAATAAATTTAATTCAAATTTGTTAAACAATTGTGTAGATAAAAGGAATGACTTTGGTAAATTTAAAATACATAATAAGTTTGGAATATATAAAGAAATAATTAATCCTGATACACATAAATTATTATATAATATTATATAATAATAGTTGAAATTTTAATTATACATATAATCAATTATATAATTTGTAAATGAAAAATTTTTCGTTTTCCAAGCAGGGTCAAAATTTATTTAATCCAAATCTTACCGTAATTTATATTATTCCGTTTGAAGCATAGATATACTTACTATATATGGTGAGCATGTGAGTTTGCACCACGTCCTGGTTCCTAAGAGCATGGCATGTGTAATTACCAGCATGTTCCAACTGCACGTTTGTCAGATAAAGACTACCGTCGTTGAGAACGCGAATCTACAAAGTGTATGTTTGCATTGCTTTAATTCTCTCGTAGCGTATGCTTTTTTATTACTTAGTTTAGAATGAGGATAATATTAGTTCGTCAGTACTTAAATGAATTTTTTTAATTATTGCTCACTTAAAAAAGCGATAAAAAGTCTTTATCTTCGATCCCCATTCGTAAAAATTTAATGAAATATAAAAGAAAATAAATTTTTCTCAACAAAATGAATATTATAAAAAGAAAAAGTGAAGAAATATATATATATATTTGTACGTTAATTGAAATAGTAGTCTGATGTATAGACAATATTATGGTATTTACAAGGCTAACGACGAAGGATAGAGATCGAATTATTTCGTTCGAGTGGAATACCTCCGGTTCGCTGAGGGTTTCTACGTCCGTGCCGTAACGGCGCCAGACCAAAGGCGGAGGTGGTGTTCCGGTGACGTCGCACTTAATCTCAACGTTGTCCCCGACTCGTGCAGATATGTGATTCACTTCGAGGGATTTATCCAATGATACCACCGATACACCTGCATAGATCAGAACCATCCTCGTATATATTATGTGTACGTTATACTTTGGCCAAATTGAATGGACGATCGTCCATCGTACAAACTTTGCATAATAATTCCTCGAGGTCGTTTATATATGCGCGATGGCACTGTACCGGTCACGTGTGCAGTCTGACAATTTACGGTGACACCATTGTCCATGGACAATGCGTTCTGCATTGAGAACGTTGATATGGATTTTCATAAGAAAATGATTTGAAAATAGTTAATCACTACGTTAAATTGTACTAACATTATTTGCCTTACGAAATTGTCAGAATAGTAATAATATAATAGAATAATTTTCGAGAACAAATATTTGTATTGAAAGAATTTGTTTTAAATTCAAGAAATTAGTTTAAAATTAAATTAATTCGAATACATTTTATTAACATAATTATATAATTTATCTTTGTCATCGACTTGTAAAAGATCTCATGATAACAAATGAATCACAAATGATGCTTACTATAAAGCTTGCTAAAGGCCATGTAGAACTCGTTAACATTCAGTTTGCCATCACCATCGGTGTCATCGTAACTGATCATGTGGCTCAAATTGCATCCTGCACACAGTTCTTCCATGTTTTCTTCTTTGGCGATCTGAATGTTCGAAAGAGTTTAAGCGTATTATTCGCTAGACGCTCGAGCAATGGAAAAATCGTGTTACTGCCGTTAAAATAATGGCCATCAAATAAATCTTATCGCAAGTACTTCTCCTTCAGTTTAAGTTAAACTTGAGAGAAAACGTTAATGAAGAAATACTACACGAAGAAAAGTATATTCAATGTTAAATCACCTGCAAGAGCTCTTCCCGCTCCAAATTACCGTCATTGTTTCTGTCGTAGTGAGAAAACATGATGCTGACCAAATACTCTTTACTGTGATTATCCTCGGCCATTAGTCTGGCGTGACTGTATAGAAGTAAGTTGTCCTACGATGGATAAACAGAATAAATAAATATAGTATGGTCTGGATAAACATAATAAATCAATATAGTATAGTCTGATTACGTTTCAATAATTTTTTATAAGTTATAAAGTATTACTGCAAAAAATTATAAATAAATTAAAGAAGATATTCTTAACTGACATATATACTTTCATATATAATTTGTTTGTATTTTATATGAAGAAATCTCCATTTATACATGCTGAATTTTGTACATATATGTAAATAAATCATAATTGAAAAACCATATAAATTACAATATTTTAAAAAATTATATTTTAAAATAATCATTATTTGATGAGAGTGAAAGAAAAATGGAGTGTTATTCGCGTATCGTAAATAATAAATTCAAATTCATTTCTATTTCATATACCCTAATTTTTTTTATTAAATTTTTTTTATTAAAGCTATATCTGAATATAGCTATATCTGAATAGTCAGAGAATATTAATGATAAATATAGTCATCTATTTGCAACTCAAGAAGATACGCTAAGAAGAGGGACGCTTTTCGTCGAGAAACCCTCATTAAACTTTCTTACGTTTTAAGTCGGAAATTATTGTATCGTGGAATAAAATCAATAACATACTTTCATAATCTCGTATTCCTGCGCTGAACACTTCTCGATATCGTGACCGTTCTTTCGTAGGAACGATTTGCTCACCGGATGCTTCGTCTTATTCTTGGACTTAGCGTACTTAGCGATATTCTTGCCTTTGGTGGAGGCATGGTACGCAAAGAAATCTTTTCGTGCCTGTGCGCTGTAATTACCTGGAAATGATGGAACATTCCATTATAAACTTCAAGTTTCCATGTAACGACATCTCTTTTTTTTTTTCTTATCGTTACAACTCTTAACAAACTAGACTGCTACGCGGCTGCTATAAATTAATAGAAAACTTTTAAATTATTATTGAGTTCATAATGAAACCAAAGTTTTGTTAGTCCGCTCGTGGTTTCTCTTTCTTTTAGTGTAAACAATGAATTAAAGTTAAAAGTATCGGCAAAGATTTGGATAATCTTTATTTGATGTTCTATGAGATTTATACGCTGTTATGCTTATAAATTTAATTTACTGATGACTAGTTAAAAAGTTATATTAGTAGATTAAAAAGTCACACGATTACTTATATTTCTTCATAATGTAGTGACATATTCTGTCTCTAATAAAATTCCAATTGGCTTAATAATTTATAAAATTAAAATCTGAAAATATAATTGAAATAATGTATTAATTGATTTATTTTATTCAATTGCTATTAATAAGCTTGGTTTTTTATAATCTTTGCTGGATAATTAAATAAAATTAAATCTAATAATTAGCTAGATATGGATAATTAAAATTAAATATAGATAGAGTTCAGTGCACGCCGCGGGGCCGATAAACTCTAGTGTTCTTCTATTTCCGTCTCTATTTCATTAAAATCTAAAATACAAGAATGAAGAATTGATTTTAAGCCAATGGAAAATCTTGTTTTACCTTTCATATTTATCATCATTAATATTTAATTAAAAATTCCGAAAGATACAAATTTTTATTACAAAAATAACTAACTTATTCAAAACGGTTAATTCTTTAATACTATGTGATGTCAGAAAATATATATGAAATCAAGTTATCAATAATAAAAATCTATGTCTTTCTAAATTTTTATGATGAATATCAGTTTATCGATTAAAATCAGAAATAAAATACATATGTATAATGCAATGCATATATTTCGTTCCGAGATATTTCCTCTAAGTGTGCGTAAGCTTTCTGTACTATGCAAGATAGAGACATAGGATGCTTTTCAAGAGATGACACAGATGACACAGTGTGACACAATGAATCATTACATCCTAGTTATTTGTCAATGTTAAACAAAGATGAAACAATTTTCAATGCTGTGTTGTTTCTCTTCCTGGAAAAACAGCTATATATTGTCGAGCACGTGCTCACCATTGCTGAGGCATCTAGAGAGTCTTCGGGTGTTTAATGGAGTATCGGCGTTGCAGGCCGCGCGATGCATCTCGCAGTGATTGACGTATACCCTGCCATTGCTTGCACAGACCGGTCGATGCCTCCGCGCGCATTTATGAATGCAGACGCACGCAGCGACGAGCTCCTCACCGTCCGCGGAGACTTGGCACTCTCTTCCCACACCGCAATACTTTACCAGGCATAGATCATCGTCTGTGAAAGAGCGAAAAATATCGCATCTTTGCTAACGTCCCTGCTAACCCACCCCCCCCCCCCCCCCCCCCCCCCCCCCCCCACTGTCCATGACCACT
>Ga0157362_1001283_pt1 | contig 10431 bp, 5 predicted proteins | sample AttlaeALBM3_FD_111480 | JGI IMG/M metagenome (GOLD analysis project Ga0157362, IMG submission 111480) | Fungus gardens microbial communities from leaf cutter ant in Ribeirão Preto, State of São Paulo, Brazil - Atta laevigata ALBM3 | ecosystem: Host-associated > Fungi > Mycelium > Unclassified ... | reverse complement strand
TATAATAATAAATATTATCACATTTCTCGATCAGATATCACATATATAGATGTATTTCATATACATAATATATGTGTTTATGTATTTTTAAGTGTTCTTATAAATAAAATTTTTTACCGGATATATATTTTTTTAATTTATTTAAAAATTTACATGTAAACATTATTAAACAATATTAAGCACCAAGACTCGCTTCACCGGAATTTAGGATTCTTTTTTTACTTGTGTTATTTTTTATAAATGTAATATTATGGAAGATTAAATTCCCCTTAATAATAAAAAGATCTAGAGAGACACGATCATAAATCTCGTCGCGGTTTGTGACTCCTGTGTTTTTGAAAAATAAACTGACATTTACACGAGAGAGGGTAGTTGTTGAGGAAATTGGGAAAATATCTTGCAAGAGGGTAAACACTGCCGAGCTCAGACAGAGCGGCAAGTTAAATAAGCTCCGAAAGGATCACCCGGCGACTTATGAAAAATGCATAGGCACTTGGTCCGGTGGTCGTCATGCAATATGTAACCCGTTGCTGCCGAAACTGTTTGACGACGCGTCTGACTTACGCCGCTGCGCGTAAAAATGAGGTTTCGAGACGAAACCAACAGTCCGTCAAGCTTCCATTTTCTTTTCCCTAATGCACGGCCACCATTCAGTTTTATATATTATGCGACGCGGAATACGAAACGGAAAAATAATTGAAATTGTGAAAACGTAAAAACGAGAAATTAATTTATCCTCTCGGCAAAAACAAATAAAATAAATACGAATGCAATCGTGTTAATGAGCAAATTTTAAAACCAGTTTACAACGCGTGTCTTCAAAAGATTCTGCTATAGCGGCGAGTTAAACGATTTAATGTAAAAATGAGAAAAAGGATAAATTTGCCAAGGTAAATGAAAAAAGATCGCCCTTTGGAAGGTTGGATTTCACGGTGCTATTGAATTTTCAAAACAGCGCAGTACCTCTTTACACCTCCGCTATCTATTCTTCGATTGAGTCGCTGTAAAACGAAAGGAAATACGAGTCCCAATCTACATTAAAAAAAAATTTCTGGTTAAAAATGAACGTATCAGGATTTTCAGATTAAATTTATTAGAATTTTGAGTTGAGATAACCGAGATTGATGCAATATTTCTGGCAAAATCTACTAGAATTCTTATTTTTACTAGAATAATTATATCAATCAAAATTCTAATTTATCTCAATTGGAATGCATTTAAAATTCTAAATTTCTGAAAAGAAAATTGTGATTGAACTCCATTTTTCTACCAGAATTATTTACTATTTAATCCATTTTTCTTAATGTATATTCATGAACTACAAAGTTGCAACACTTTCTTTTCAATGGGTTTCGAAATGCAGCCTACTCAGGCGATTGGTTCTTATTTATGAATCTATAAATAAGAACCAACTGCTCAGTGAGTAGGAGGCTGTTCCAAAACCCATTAAAAAAAAGTGTTGCAACCTTTTAGTCTATAACTATAGGAATGATTCCGAGCGAAAAAAATTGCGAGTAACCAGCAGCAAAAATTCACAAGCTCGGGGAATGCCTCTAGAGATGTAAATACAACGTTGCGAAGCGCATATTATTGCTTCATATAACGTGCATATGTTTGTGTAACATTTGCGAGGGGTGCGTAAAAAATTTTACGCCTCAGAGATAGCATTGGAATTAGAGCGCAAAAATAAACTCAACCAGCATAATGGCACGCGGACATCCGGTATAATAGACAGATATTAATTTCGCAAGAATGTACTCGCTGTTGCAAGTACACGAGATAAATCATCGCTAAAACGCCACTATTATCTCGCGTGATTTAAGAATCATTATTCACATTTCGCGCGTACATATCATACGTGTGGGGAAACAATACAATAAAACTTCATGAATCTTCTCGACTCGCCTTTTTGAGGCACTGCATTAACGCCATGTCACAATTCTTGATATAATTACAATGTTTCTTATACATTTTACATGTCCTAAATGATCCATGGAAGTTGTTCCACACATTAGTACAAAAACTATGACGCTGATACAAATTGTGAAACCATACCTTTTAATAAAAAATTTACATAATGTCGACGCTTTGATAAAAAAACAACACATTTCAAAATTAATAATTTTTCAAGAGAGCATTTTTTAAATTCTGAAATTAGAATAATGTTTTGGCTCGATATGTTAAAATTATTTTATTTGAAGTTTTAAAATACATCATTTTTATATTATTTGTTTATTTACTTATAAATTATATTATACTAACACTAAAAAATATTGAATATCAATGTAACACAAAATATTTATATAACACAATTGTATTGTATTAAATTAATACGCGGATATGTTAAAAATTCAATAAAAAATATTTTATTGAAATGAAAAACTGGTTTTAACACGAATACAAAATGTTTTTTACTATGCATGTTTCTCGTGTATTTCAACGTAACTTTTCATTTCTTTTTCTTCGAAGCACGAAACTGCGTACGATTTCTCGCACATGGTGAATTATGAACGGCTCGCCTACATTCGCATTGCGATAAATATCACTTTGCTCCGTGCAATCCCCTTTCGTACCCGGCAGAACGAAATAGCGGATTATATCGAAATTTTTCGCGAAACGCCGCGACTTATCGCTCGCTCAGCATTTTTCAGAACGTTCGACGTATTGTAGCTGCACCATAAACACCAAATAATACAATCACTGACGCTAGATCTGTGGAACTTATTTAATTTATATATTGACTAAAAGGCACTAATTAAAAAATTTCGAGGAAATAAAATAATATAACTTATAAAAGAATGTGAATATCAAATTCATTTTAATCTTTAATACACATGATTGAGTCATTCATATCTTATATATTTCTTTTCTTTAAAATACAAGAAACGTTTGGTTAAATAATTCTATTTTTTCCTTGTTTTTTAATATACAATTTTATAAATACTTTTTAAAGATATTAAAATATGTGAAAGTAAAAATTACTTAATAATTTTTATATACTTGTAAAAATTATGAAAATTAACCCAAAATACGAATAATATGTAATAATTAAAGACCAAAATATCTCATTACATATATTAAGTGCAAATGTTAAGCGAGCCGTTCGTAATTTGCCATGTGCGAGAAATCGCACGCAGTTTTGCGTAGCTTCGAAAAAAAAAAAAGAAATGGAAGAACTACGCTGAAATGTACGAAAAATATATATAAGGTGGAGCAGAGCTTTTTTTTCTATTTTTCACGATGTTTATAAAGTACATGTTGATTATTTAAAGATTGTGCTTGTACTTCAAGAAGCAATCATGATTGTATAATGTTGTAAGCACGTTATTACAAAGAGATATTGTTTGCTAGCGCAAATTTTCATATTACTTTAAAGTTGAAACTGATGGAACCCTGCCTCAGTAAAAAATATTTTATATTTGTGTTAAAACCAATCTTAGTTCAAATTTTTATTTAAAATTTTTAACATATCCAATAACTTAGGTATATTTGCGAATGTAGAATGAAGAATATAAATTGAGTGAGTTCAATGGATTCACCGTCAACTCTAAAGTGTGTTAAAGTTATGGAATAGGAAGGCGTCGCATTGTGTCCATATTTCCGCAGTCTTTATCTTCCGCATATTGCGACACCGGTGTTAACCCTATCTATCCCCGTCACTCTGCCAAATTTGCAGCACCCGATATCGATGATGTCACGAGTATCTACATCTCATCTCCTCGCCTTTTCTTAATTTTTCAACCATGCGGAACTCGCCGTAAATTCCATCGGCTCGCCATAAATTTGAGTCGTGCGTGCCTGCACCTTCAACATCCACGTCGTTTCCATCCCCGGTGATTTACCATCCGCCTTTCCTCCGTTCTCACCTAAGTTCTCACGTGGCAAGAATTTCAGTGACCGATCGTGCGGATAAGTTTATTTCCGGATAAAACTTGAACGATGGCCAAGGTGCCTACGGTTCTCCAGACGATCGATTCGCAAAATTCATTTTCCTCATAACGTTCTCGACTCCGACGACGACGACATTTTTCGTTTCCTATTCCACCGTTAATTTTCGCAACCGACTAACAGCAGATTTTCCCGTGAATAAAGATTTAAAGCCGGCTGAAATTCGTGCGATTCTTCATCCCCTTCCTTATACTTTTCGCACGTTTTCCATTCGTAAAACTATCGGACATTTTTCGCGCCACCTCTACCACGAGCATATTTTTCTTTTCACGCTTTATTTTCCTCTCTTGTTTCATTCCTTTCTTTATCGAGGGATGCACTGTTGAATGTACACAACGAGCGGCAATGTAGTTAGTGATTTGAATTTCGTAGCGAAGTAAAATCGCAACGATAACAACGCGGCACAACGAAGCGAATTCGGGGATAAACGTTTGCACACTGCAATTCATCAGCAGCCAAGAGCGACGATTAATTACACCCATGATAAACTCGAAAGCCATTACGCCCTTGGAATTGTGCTCGCTCGTAATGCGCAACTGTGCTTCAACGACATTTAAAAATTTCCTTGTACGCGATGCTTATTGTCATTTCTAGGATTTCCAAAGACGCGCGTCGGACTTTCATTTATATGATTTCAAAATACCGTTTGTGTGAACAAACAATACCGCCGCAAAGCCGGGGATCACGAAATTTGCATCCAGTGACGCGGTTGCTGCGACCTATTCATAAACAAATATTAACCATTCCTCTCAAAGCGCTTGAGTCAATCCCTCGAGCAAAACCGAGGTCGCAATTAATCGACGGCGAAAGGACCAATACCCGAAATTCGGGTAGCGAAGTGCTACACCTACACACGCACGAAATCGTCACACCGTTATCAATCACTCGTTACGGATCGGTGTGCCGCATTATTTAGCCACGTCAAATATTTATCCGTGCGCTCGGACGCTAGAGGTAGAGCCAGAAAGACATCATGCATGCTGCATGCCGTCCTCGGCGAAATGGCGTGGACGTTTTCTCTGCAGGCGTGACAGGCACCGTGGAATGGCTCCGATATTGGCAAACTTCCCGGCGACAATTTTTTTCCTTTCTCTTCAGCCCTCTTTTTTGCAAGCCTATCAGCATCAAACTGCAATAGCTCCACGCATCGATGGAGATGATACTGGCAAATAACGTTCTCCGAGAAACAGCAGTAACATTATTACCTGCAATCCATTTCTCTGGAAGTGCGACGAGCTCTCGCCGATATTCAATTGCGAATATTGGCGAATATGTAAACGAATCTCGTTTACATAATTTGCGAATCAGAGATCATGACGCATGAGGATTTTAAGAGGGATATTCATCATACCCTATATCGCAAGGTACAAATTTCAAAGTTTTCGAAAATCTACAGTAGCTAATACCGTCCCTTAAAAAATGAGAAATTATTAGACTAGAATTACACAAACAATTTTTTAATAATTTTTTAGAGCTCTTGTTAATTGAGTAATACAATGAGGATGAATAAAATTTGATACATAGTAAAATTTTATACTTATGTTAAAATCGATACTTGTTAAAATTTTTAGAACATACTCGAGTGTTAATTTAACGTAATAAGATTAAATTATTTGAATATTTAAATTATGTTAAATTTATTATTAATTAAAATGGATACTTCACATTTCTTACTATTAAAATAATACAATTTACAAATATGTAAACAAATAAAAATAACGTAGTTTTAAAATGTAAATTCTAAGATAAATGAATATAAGAGATAAAGGTAGGGAGAATTTTTTCTTAGAATTTACATTGAAAGTATAACATGGGAAAACATTGTATTTCGAAGAATTTTAATGTAAATCTCTCTCATTTATTAATAAAACTACAATAAAATAAGTTTGATCAATTTTACTGAAGTGCATGGTAAAAATCTTTAAAATATTGTATTGTATCACAACTACTATATTTTCAGGGTAAATTTTAAAAGAAAATTCTCTCCATGTATGTTAACATATCATAAATGTTTACTGAAGAAATAAATTACCGCACTGACTTCTATTTCATCTTACATTTTAGTTTTTATATTGTTGAAAAAGTAGTTTTATTATTTGTTTCTAATTTATATCAAAGTATTTGTTTTGTGTTAATTTTGAATTTTGTTTTATTTGTGTTATTTTTTAACATACTTATCTTATATCAAATTAACACAAAAATTCGGATGAATCGTTTGGGACACGTGAAATTTGTTAAATTTAATTAAAATATTCCACTATATAAATTAAATAGAATCTCCTTTTTACATCGATTTATTGACTTTGAGATAATTGTGAAAAGTGATGAAGCTTCGGCGATATTGCCAACGTTACGTCCGACTTTCGAGGATTTATTTGTCATGTTTGTGTCGATCAGGATTTAAGCAAGAATATCAGCAGATAGCCGCCGTGGAACTTCCAGCGTTCTATAAGATTCTTTTAAGTTAAAATCTCCAGCAAGTCGCCCTTCCTTCCGCTCAATCATCCCAGTTAACTTCGACTGCGAGTTTCGTGTTCTCAATTGCGAGTTTCGCGCACTTGTAGAAGTTACCACCAAAGTGAAGCTGGCACGGGTGACCGTAGTAATCGCACTCGAACTTAGCTATGTCGGATCGATTCGGGAATATTTCGATATAACTCCCGTCCCCCTTGAAATAACGCTTACATCTCAGTGGACTGAGATGTGCGGATGGGAATACCGTATTCTGGATAAAAGGTATTCAGATACCCGCTCCCAATATCCGTTCAATTGAGAGAATTGCTCCGCTAACTTTCGCGACGTTACGAACTTTACAGCAGTGTTGGAGTTCCGCTCCAAATCGTCCCGGCATTAAGGAACTCGCGTAATGCCTGCGGCTGTCAAACTTCCCTCAATATTTGAACCGCGTGTAAACAAATAAATTTCTAGAATGCCACGTACGATCTTAACCTAGTATACATGATGGATCAGTCGCGGTTTTACTGCGGCACTTCTTTTCTTTAAAATATTGAGAGCATCTGGTTTCTAAATAATGGTTTCTATTCTTTTCTTTTTTTTTTAGTACTTACAACTTTACAAATATTTTCTAAAAATGTTAAAGTAAGAATCACATAACCCGAGTCATCGAGAATCATCTAATTTTTTCTTTACATAAATAATTTCTCTCTCTCGCCTGGGATGTTTTATACCTCAATTAAAATTACTATTATTAACAATGTATATTATATATTATTAATTATTTTTCAATTTATTCTTTGAGAACATCATACAATGTGTAACAGAACGATCATTTCAGGCTTGTTTTTTAAAAAATGTATATTTTCTTGAAAAGAAAAAGTTTCCAGACAAAAATTGTAAGATTTTAAGGGCCACATTAGATAGCAATGTTAGTGTGACTTGGATAGTGTTGTAAAATTAATGTAAAATCACTTCAAAATTTTTGGAAATCCCTATTTTTGATTGCATATCCTTGTAGCTGATTTTGATTTTTAAAGCACTATAATGAAGTTTATTTTTCATTAAGAACTATCGGCATTATGAGATTTGAAAGATACAGTACTATCAGCATTGGCATCATTCGAGACATCCGATTAACAACTAAAACCTTTCAAGGTTACAACCTTAGTGTTATACATCAAAGTCAAATGAAGATTGTTTTTCTTATGTTCATTATTAATGAATCCAGACATGAACGATCTATCGTTTGTATTAGAGGAAAATCATCGTGTGTAAAGGTTAACGTCTTGCAATATCCATCGCTATATTTTCACATTTATGTTTTTACTGAACTATCACCACCTGTCTACGATGGATATTGGATACGCGACCGCAAATCGATGGGACTACGTTTCTGCCACTCTCCGCTAATGGATCATCTACTATGCAAAACGGCATGAGACAATATTTATAAATTCAAGAAAAATAATTTATGCAAAAGCAATAACAGTCGTTCGAAAAACAGTTCCTAGTGGCAACGTGTAGAGAGACAGAAAGTATTGTATTCGTGCCACAACAAACCATCTCGTCCGCTGACGAGACATAAAGTCGCGCAAATGTTGGCAAAACGCCAAGCGGCGGAACACGCAAGAAGGCGAATCGCTGTCGGGTACAGCTTGACAAGTTGCAGTCCGCGGTGCCGGAGCTCAGTCACGCGCGGCTCGGTATTTAATCAACCTTAAACAACAAACAAACAACGAGAATTTATCCGAAATGTTGGCGCAAATCGCCTCGAAAAGCTCACAGAATCCTCTTTAATACGAATATAAATATTGGCGATGATCAACACGTTGTCATGCACGCCGCTCATTAGAACTGCGGGGCTTGCAGTCCCGTTTAAATAACGACTATTTTATGACACATATTTTATGAGAAAATTTACCCTACATCTCGGAGCTACATACGTCGCGAAGATTTATTTGAGAACCTGTTATCAAAAAACGTGAAAAAACGGTACTCATTTCTCTTAACGCTTTACTACTAGGTGTCGCAAATGTTACATGGCCATTGAAAACTCGATCTTTTTTTTTCATCACGATTTAGCATGCAATATTCAGATTAATGCAAATATTATATACTGCGAATAGTTGACTCCTCGGTATAACATGGAATAAATCAAAATAATAGATAACGGAATATGAATTAACCGCGTGAGAATTCTAACAGGATATCTATATTAATCCTAAAAAATATGGATATAGATTTGACACGTAAGTGTTAAATATAATTTTCCCCATATTAGTATTGATATAAAAAAAAAAAATGAATGAATTTAACTATGTTAGTGTTAAATCATTTAAACCAAGAGTATCAAATCCAGAGTGTTAAATCCACATTATCTTGATGTTTATCAATACTACAATAACATAATGAAAATTATATAAATACCGGCATAATGTTAAATCCATTTCAGCTTGTCAAGATCATTCCCGCAATATTGCAACAAATTTTTATGCTATGTGAGTTATTTATTAGATGTGGGAAAAAGTTCGTGGCGTATTTTTAATGGGAAAAACGCCACGAACTTTTTCCCACGCCTAATATGTCAGCACTAAAAAGGGAATGAGAATTATATAACTAATATGGATGAAAATTATATAACTTGCATGGTGTTAAATTGCTATTGTTTAGAGTGTAAAATAATATAATAAACATTCGCGCGAGCATAACTTGGAGCGCACAACAGGAAGTATAATAATTCACCCGGAAGTATGTTCTTCATCGTTCGTACGCGTAGACTTATATTCGAGAAAATATTAGATACTGTTACCACCGTTGTAGTGCCATGAAAAAATAGTGTCTAGAGAAATATCTTGCAGTTTAAAAGATTTAATCTTATCACGGTCGCTTAGACTTACTTGTGTATTTTCAGTCTCTTACTTTGAAAGTTACTCGCACGGGGAATTCCGGACGAATCATCAACTCGTTATTTTTATACTACTACGTTACACTAAGATAAGGCTTTAAAAACTCGACTTCACATTATTGTACTACGTAAGATCTACATTTTTCGCTGATAACACTCTACTCCATGTCTCAAGACTTTACAATATTCTCGATTATGTGTAACTTACGTGTATGCTCGCCTCGCGGAATCGTGGACGTTGCCCGAGCTGTGTTGTAAAACATCATTTTGTAGTATGTCCCGAACGTATCTTGGTTCTGACAAGTCGGAGTGAGAAACTTATACGACAAATGAGGTGATTTTCTCTACAGGGAAAGGTATGTGCAAACGCGAACGCTAATAGCTCACTCCGACCTGTCCGAAAGAAATAAATGCAACCGCGTTTAGAGTCTGCTCCGAAAACGCGGCCTGGATATCACTTGAACCTTAGCAATAATCATGGAATACTTTTTGTTAGATCTTGAGCGAAAATTTTTAATCGCCGTCGAGCTTTAAGAGCCTGGTACCAACGTCAATAAACTTTGACGTTTCTTCTCTGTCTTGAGTAAAAGTCTGTCTATTGCGAGTCGATATTCCAGAAATACTGTGATGAAGTTGGAGAATTTTATATTTTTGGTACTGAACACTCTTTGATAATTATACCGTAATTAAAATCTTAAAAGTAAAGATGTGCGATTGTACAATATACCGCTAACAATGCGATTTTTTATCGTAATGCGATATGCAAGTGAGAGTTTTTAATCACGAAATCGCAACTGCGATTAAAAATCATAAATTCAGCCTATCGGACTTTACTTATTAAGGTTCTTGCTTATTCATTATTTGACATTATCTGTCTCAGATTAAAAGTGAGAAAATACACAAACAATTGCAAAACATAAAATATTAAGACAGAAATATGTTTCAATAAAACAAGATTTTTGAAAACTACAATTGATAGGATTAACTTGCAAAATATATTGAAAACTCTCCTTTTGTTAATTAATAGTCATATATCTGAAAATTAATTATGCATAATTAAAAACGAAATGAATTATGTTCACAGCTATAAATTATCAGATTAATAATATATAGAAATAAAT
>Ga0157362_1001282_pt1 | contig 10438 bp, 7 predicted proteins | sample AttlaeALBM3_FD_111480 | JGI IMG/M metagenome (GOLD analysis project Ga0157362, IMG submission 111480) | Fungus gardens microbial communities from leaf cutter ant in Ribeirão Preto, State of São Paulo, Brazil - Atta laevigata ALBM3 | ecosystem: Host-associated > Fungi > Mycelium > Unclassified ... | reverse complement strand
TTTTTTCGTAAATATTTACACGTAAGAATCATTTTTACAAATAAATATATATATATATATATAATATATATAAAATATATATATTTTATAATATATAAATTTATATAATATATTTATATATAAAAGAACAATTTCGCGCGTATTTGCGAAATTAAATTGCGCAATACTAGTACCAGATTTAATTAGTTGTCTTCTGTACGATTATCTTTTATTAAATTATTTTTCCATGTGGAAGAAGATTATTTGATCGAGAGCTTAAAAAAATATATATCGATATGTAGCGAGATCTTTCCTTACATCATTTTATAATTGTAATTTTGTGTAATTCTCAATTATATTAAATTATCATGTCAACTAGGCATTAATACAGTTAATTCCATTAAAAAAAAAGAAATATTCATTATGAATCTATTAGAAAATAATCGAATAATTACATAAATTTACTTTTCGTTAGTATCAACTTTATATACAATCAACGATTAAAAATATGTTCCTCGACAAAATTTCCGTCAACGATATATTTCCTTTGTTGCTTCGAATCATCAGGGTATGGTTAAATTATTTATAAATTACGAGAGAATGTGCATTTCATTCGAAATACGTACAATTACAAAAGCTGTCACTCGTAACTTTGTTAAGCAGAGAATGAGATAATACCAGCAGCTACACATTCACGCGTAGCATCACAATTGCGATACACTGCGTATCGCGATTTGTATATTCAGCGTTTTTATATCTCCGAAAGATATTTTGGAAAAAAATATACATAGAGCGATATAAGACTAGTATGTAAGAACTTATACTTACAGATTACATCTACATCTGTAGATTTAGATTTATCGTGTAATATACGTGTTTCGTCTACATTTTTGCCAGTTTCTTCTGGTAATTCGTATTTTTTAGAGAGATTCGTGCGATAAAGCGCTATATTTTTTCCGATTTTTTTTCGCGCCCAATAACGCTCCATTTATCGGAATTTTATATCCATTTATTTATTAAAAGTTCCGTCCAAAAATTTCTAGAAATAAAAAAAAATTTCGTATAAATCTTGAGAATAAAACAATACATCTTAATATCAAATGTTAATATCAAATGTTAATGTATTCTGTTGACGAACTTGGTAAATTTTAAATTCTAATAAACTTTTCCATAAACAGTTTAAGTTTGATTAAATATCTAAATTTATTCCGCCTAAACAAATTCTGGATAAATGAAGCTCAAAAGCGCGGCACGAGATAAAACGGTAATGCGCACGACGACTATTGTAATTAGATAAATTTAAACTTGTATAAGTCACGTGTTTAGAAAATAATACGTTCACGTGAAAATCAGCTGGGCTTCGCTAGTTGTCGATCACGTAACCGAAGGCACGGAATTATATATAATTGAGAGACACTATCTGTGTCTCGCTTGATAAATAACTTATTTCAGGAAATCGAGGACCAGTAAATTTGGCACAGATAACTTTTAACGATCCATGCGTTGTGTGATCTATATACGTACGTATATTCGGTAGAAAGATATTTTGTATACTATGTAATTGCACATGTGTCGCGGCACAATGGCCGACACGCGGATGTGTCATCACGTATTATATTCAGAGGCAATATTTTATATACCAGTGATTAAATGAGAGTCAATTTCGATTTTCATGAAACACTCGCGAGATCTAGTCTGGATTACGTACATACTTATAGTTGTGTCGCTTTTGTGAATATATTTTCGCATAGAAATCTGGAGACACGGTAGTGTCTCGGCGCTAAAATAGCGTGAGATACTGCCGTGCTCCTTTACGCGAACCGGCGAATCGCGTCAGATTATGTTCTACATAAGATATGTACAGCAAAAATTTATATCTCAATAAAGGTAATTGAACGGGATTATCGACGCTGGATTTTAATGACATTTCTACTATGTGATACATTCTATACAGTTTTTATACGTAAATATTGTATATTAACTGAAATAAAATTGTCATTAATTAATCAATTTTTTATTATTAATGTTTAAAATTTTTATGGAAAAACGCAGTAATAATTGATTACCGGAGAATGATTTAACTTCTCTAATTGAATCATACTTTTCATGGATGATTTATGTATTTCTTAAAAATTCTGCAAAATTTATAAATAATTATTAATAATTTACATGATAAATTAATATACAATATTAATTATTAATGATATATCAATGTAATGGATGGATCTCTTTTAAAATCCAGTGATATTCTCGGTCACAAAACTAAAAACCTCTAAATTAAGATCCTCTATCGCTAGCACAAATTTTGTGATTTCAGGAGGAAGGAATTTTAGTGACCTTGTAAATCAACTAAATACAATCTTTCTTTCCCCGGGAATAATGCGGACATTAATGAATGCAATTGTAGAACTTATTGTAGTATGTAAGACGGGTCTGCGATCCAATTGTACAATACAGACGTATGATTCTTTCTTCTCCTAAAAGATCTAAAAAATTGTCAGATTGATTGGATAAATCGAAGAAGGTTAACGAAGGAATAAAGATATAGAAAAGTATCTTTTTGAAAAATTCTGCCTCTCGACAGATACTTTCGTTTTATCTAAACTTTCCCAATAAACTTTCGCAATCTCTTTGTTTTCCTTTATTTGTAGTCGATTTCATTTTTTTCACTTATTATTTATTTTCATTCATTAATGAGCGAGAAAGATGGATAGATTCTTTAAATAAAATACTTACTGGCGAAAAAATTGGCGCTTCTATACAAGTACAAAAAAATAAAATATCAAAAAATCCCTGTTAGCGTATTTGTAAGGATTTTCTTAAAATGAATTTTTACCGTTTTTCTTTTTAAGTATAAAAAAAAGTACATATCAAATTTGAAATATTTAAAAATTCTTAAGCTCCGTCGTGACTTAGTAATTATTTCTTTATCATGTAGAATTGAATTTCTCGATGTGATTTTGCGTGATTAAATAACGTCCATGTGTTTTATGCGTATAATTGTGTAATTATTTGTATTCATAAGTCGCTGTAACATATTCCTTAATCTATTTTTATGCCGTATGTCCTTAAAGATAAACAAAAAATATGAGTTTTGTAACTTTTATTTTAAAAATGTTATTTATTTTGCTGATACGCAATAATTTTCAGTAACAACGTATGAACATACATATGACATTAATAAACGTATTATTATACGTTCATATGTACATGAATGTGTCATTCCCGGCGAAATACGATTAATATAAATGTATTTATCGAAAACATGTGACTAATATAATTTTGTTCCACACATAATATACAGTAATTGATTTTTTTAAGTTAAACTATTGCTTTACACAAAGAAGCAATAGTAACCCAATCCTTTGACTTAAATATTTTGTTATTTCTTCTAGTTGTGCCAAATTGTAGATCAATCCATTTTTTTTATTAATTTCAATGTAAACCATTTTCATATTAACGTTTAGTAAATAATAAATTAAATATGAATCTCGAATTTAATACATTATCTTGAATTAAAGCGTTTAAGCTTTATTGTTTTAAAGCAATATTGAATATTAAACATTGAGTAGAAGCAACAGCGATTTATAGAAACGATTAAAAATAATTCAAATTGAATATAATTTGATAATATAAATTTAAATGTATTAATCTAAAGTATTCTTTGTTTGAAATTTACGTTCCATTTATTTTCGGAAACTTTTCGTAAGATAAATGAAAGATTGGGATCGGTAGTGAAGATTTGGATGGGCTTTCGAGTATCCAGGCTTAAAAAATTACGATTATATCATTGCATATAGTCATCGAATAAATTTTATTCTTACTAACGTGGGTGACTCAGAATAATATATATACATATACATATGACGTAAATCACAAGAAGGCAAGGTGAATTACGCGCAATATGAACAAGGCGATAGTACAGAAAATATATTTTTGCACGGGTGAAGTGCGATTTTATAATGATACTCTCAATCAATCAGTGTAAACCGATTACATGTTCGTTGTCTTAGAAATAAATGCTAATGGGAAACAAAGAGGATGAATATATCCTTCCAGATCTGCAACTTCATCAACAAATAAAACCATATTCTTTCTAATGTGGCACACATAAACTAACAGATAATACATAAATTTAACTCATGATATAATAAATATAGACTGTAGGCAGAAATAATAAAAATTCCGTTATTCGTGAATTGCACGTTACTCATCCTTCAGCATAACACTCCTCTCCATAACACTCCTCTCCATAACACTCTTTATACTGTAAACGAGCGAATGTGAACTAACAAAATATAAATAAAAAATATATATATATATATGTATACATATACACGCCTAAAGCCACAAAAGTTTATTCGGTTTATTGAAGCATTCTATACTCGCTCGAACTTTACAACACTAAATATTAATCCTTTGCAAAAAAAAAATATAAAAAAGATTAAGATGTTTAAAAACAAATAATTTAATGCTACACTTTGTTATAATTTGTTTTTAAAATATAATAAATAATACTAATTGGATAGAATTCTCTCTTTTTCAAATCTTTCTCCATCGCAGAAATTATTCTCTGCTGTGCAACTAAAGTTGTCTCGATAATTCTTACCAATTTAATTAGGACAAGTTACATAATTATGATCGTTCATATCTGATAAAAAATTGAACATTATGTTGCGCTAAGAAAATAGAATAATTTTAATATGTTAAATATTAAGTGTGGGAAAAAGTTCGTGGCGTTTTTCCCGTTAGATGGCATTAAAAAAACGCCACAAACTTTTTCCCATACCTAATAAATTAATTTTAATCATACACCATACACGCACGCTCATACATACAATAGTGTAATACAAACAATAGTGTAATACAAACAATTCTTTGAAGAAATGGCAGAACAAAAGACAAGCTTCTCTTCTAATTTTTGTACTTCATTCAACATCTCTCACTTTTTTAAACACGTATAAACTTTTGTAGTTAAGCGTTGTATAGCTAACAAAAAATCTCACGGATACTTATCTTAAGGAAACTGAGTTAGTCATCTTGAAGGAGGCTTAATGGATCTTCGATGATTTTTTCGGCCGTTTTCTTCAAATCTTTAGTTATCGATTTCTTCATGGCCAATTTTGAACTCGGTGCAATCATCGTCGTCCTCGCCTTCGATTCCGTCGACGCAGATGGCTGCTTGCCGAAAATATGGCTGTCGTCATCATCGTCCGACGCGAATAGGGATTTGGACGGCGCGACAACTTTCTTAGGAACAATTTTCTTCGTAGCAAAAAGATCGATATCGTCATCATTACCGTCATGCGGTGCGTTGCCGAAGATATCTTTTAAGTTCGAGCTCTTGGTTTGAGAGTCGATTTGAGAGTCTTGCTTAGGCTCCGAGAACGACGCGCTGTCCGATTTTTGCGAATGACCGGATGACTCGATGAACAAGCTAGAATCATCGTCGTCGTCATCGTCAAAAATATTGTTTTTTTTTCGCCCGGCTAAAATAGAATTTGATGGTTGATTATCTAACTTCGCTTTGCTGGACGAATTGCCGAAGAGACTGTCATCGTCGTTTTGTGCGTCGTCATCATCACCGAAGAGACCGATCTTCGTGTCTCGCAATGGCTTTTTCATCGTCTTCTTCAATGGTGCTGTGGAAAATAGATCGCCGCCCATATCGTCTTCCGCGAACAGATCTAAGATTTTCTTCTGTGACTCATTCGGCTTTTTTGCTGAGCTGCTAGAGAAGAGACTATCGTCCGGCTCAGAAAATAACAGTCCTTTGCTTTTCTCAGGCGATGGCGTCTTCGTGACAAACGCGAACAACTGACTAGGATCCTTCAGTGGATCGTGGGTGCTGTCGCGTAGAGGATCGCTCGGCTCCTCGCTAGATGCTTTTCTCACGTTACCTTGCCCATCATCGATTTTCTTATGTTTATCATTTTTGGTACTCTTCAGCGTATCTGATTTAGTATCGACATCCGATCGCGCAAATTCGCTAGAATTTTGTTTATTACTTTCGTTGTTCGTTGCGTTCACGTCAGTATCAATTTCATCGACCTTTCTGATCACAGTATCTATTAAAGGTTTGACGGGCGTTTTATCCGATTGCCCGCCGTCAATCGGTGAGAGTATTGGTGCCCTGCCAAATAAAGCGTCCTCTTTCTGTGGATCTTCCGGCAAATCTGGTGGTACATCAAACAAATCCTCTTCATCGGTGGATGGAGACAGAAGGGTGTTCTTGTTTACGCTCATCGAGCTCTCCTTGCTAATACTACCCAGCTCAGATCTGTCGTCCGTAGAAGCAGGATCGACTGCCGTACGATGAATATTGTCATTGGCAATTAAGCGATCAGAGACACTGATTGTCAAAGCAGCAGATGGATCTTTGCTGGACGAACAGGTGCTAGTATGACTCTCCTCTTGAGAATTATCGTTGTCCGCATTGTCAATCGTGTCGAAGTCGATACCGCTATGCCTTAGGGCAGATTTCCGAGCGTGTCGACTTTGAGGACGGCGTTTAGCTTGAATCCTCACTCGGCTCTAATAAAAAAATAGATATAACAAATTAAGAGAAAAAGAAAATTATTACGAATTATTTAAAGTATCTCAAGAATATTGTGATAAAATTTGAAAAAAGTAACTCAATTTCAAAGAAATGTGTAAGGAACTTATTTTTTTTGCTAATGTATATTTTCTGTTCTCAGAAATCGAATTATGAAATGTATATTATGTATATAACTTAAATAAATCAATATAATTAATTTGATAAGTACCTTGGACGCAGTAGTAGATAATGTTTCTACTTGAGCCAAATCATCGAAATTTATGGCCGCTTCCGCGTTGCTAATGGTGGAAATTGTCGAATAAGAGGATTCTTTCCGTGTGCTACCTTCTACAAAACAAATTTATTTAAATTATATTTCTCTTCACTTCAATTTAAAATGATTGAAATTAATTAACAAACATTCTAAATAAAACGTTAGATTTTTTAATATATAATTCGTTTTAATAGACTTGTATACATACATAAATACATACAAAAAAAAAGAACCCCGTTATAATAGATTCGTTTTGTGACAATTTAAAGAAATATAATAATTTGGAAATGATCACACATTATTATGTAAATGATTTATAAACTTATCAATGTACTTTTAAGTTTGTAATATATAAGATACTTTCTTCTTTCTGCGACAAAAATTAGAGACTAAAAAGATTGAGATTTTTTTACAAATAGAAATTTTGTTTAACTACCTGATATACTTGGAGGCGAAACGTGACCACTGACGCCCAGATCTGCGATGTCCCGGTCCACGACGTCTTCTTCCTCATCCGTCTTATCTTCGCTTCTTCTCCATAATGGCGGTGTATCCATTGGTGAAAGTATTTTCAAATCACTCATCTTGCCCATTAGATTCTTTATCTTACCGGATACTAAACGTCGAGGTACTTGTTGATTGCCATGTTCCTCGGACGGCGGTGAGATCGTCCGGATGCTCAGAGTTTTTGGTGGAGAATTTTTTTTTATTATGCCATCTTCTTCAATGTTGGAAGATATTTCCTTGATTTCAGCTTCACTTTTTTCTTCGTCCACGTCATTCCTCACAACAACGCTTGACTCTACGGTTGCTTTGACATCACGATTTAAATTTGATGACTCTATTTGGCTTTTATTTTCTTCGGGAAGTTTCTCTGTCTGCTCGGTAATGTCTTTACTGGCTTTTTCTTTAGATTTCAATTGATTGTTATCGCATGACGCTGTGTTCTTCTTGCCAAAAAGATCGTCGTAATCGTCATCCTCAAACAGAAGACTATGGGGTCTCGTTGTTTTCGAAAATAGTTCATCCAAATGATCTGGAGAATCATTTTTATTCTTCTTTTCAGTTTCGAGACTAGAGATGTTCTTAGAGATGTCGATCTTTGGTTTAACTGCTACATCTTTTTCTATTGAAGAGGTCTTGGTGGATAGAAACAGGTCATCCTCATCCTCGAAGAGATCAGTTTTACGTTCGTTCTTTAACTTCGTCGGCTTCGCGTCGAACAAGTCGCCATCATCATCATCGTCGAACAGACTGATCTTCTTTGGTTCCATCCTCGTATTTTGTGAATTGTCTAACGATTTGGATTTTGAATTACTAATATTTTCTTTTATCATGTTTTACGAAGTGTAATATTCGCATTAACTATAAAAGTCTTCTTTATACCAAACAAATGTTGATAATATTCTTCATATTCCCGAATCAAAATGAAACAATCTCTTATCTATTTTTTATATAAAAATACAGTATTTCCTAATCAAATAAAATTCTCATATTTACACATGGCAATAAATAAATGAAATAAGTCGGACTAAAAAGTGAAATGTCATTTATACAAAAGATTAAAAAGAAATTATAAGGTATGTTCCACTCACCGTTGTTATTCTTAGGAATTACCGAGTTCGGACCATTTGAAGCTGCATCTCTTGAATCTGATTTCGATGCTGCCCCAAATATATCGACGTCTGGGGCGTCTTTGCTGCTGAATATGTCTACGTCGTCATCAAATAGACCGCCACTTTTCGAGACTGATTTCATCCGGTCACTCGATACTGTGACGTGGAAATCCGTGCTCTTCTGTGATCTAGAACCAGAGCTAGCGACGGAGAAGAACTCATCACCGGAATCAGAGTCGTCAAAGAGTGACGAGATCTTTGATTTGGTTGTTCGCTTCGAATCCGATTTACTGGGTAATGGTGGCGGTTCGAACAAATCGTTTTCGAATACGTCGTCCTGTAATAATGCCGACGAAGTACCTTGCTGCTCCTGTCTCGATTGCTGTTGTTGTTGCTGCTGATTATCACTGTTGGCATTTGCCGAGTTGGCATTGGCAGGATAATACGTTCGTGCCGTAAACAGACTGTCACTGGTAATACGCTCACGATAGATCTCCTCAGACTTGACCCTTGTCGAGGACATCCGCGGGCTAGGAAAATTCCTGAGGAAGAAAAAGTCACTGAATATTTCTTACGAGCAGAGCGATAAGTAATGTGATAAATAATGTTATTTATTTGTTTCAATATTCTTTTCCCATTATATGTCAATAAAAAAATGACGAGTTTCTTCTATAAAATAATATTTAATTTTATTCCGTTCACTCATTACAAAATGATAGAATAATAGCCATTTATCTTCAGTGATTTCCCAATCATTATTCTGTTGTATCTTCTTTGTACCAATGATAACGTAAGCATTCGAAGTAAATTTGTCTTTGCTTAAAGTTTGTCATCTAAACTCCAACAATAATCAAATGTTGAATGACAAATAACGCATTGTAATTCCATACTTACTTAATGTTATGCATAATGCGCTTAATATACTAATAAATAATAAAATTGCTTCTGCTGGACGAGTTATCGTGAAATAATTGTAGTATTAGCATTAATAGCAGTTTTTCTGGTTTATTTATTTAGAAACTGTGATAAAAAAGCAATAGGAGTCGTCGCAAGAAGTAATTGCACAGTGTTAAATATTAAAATTAATTATCTTACATACAATGTAACAATAATTTATTGGTAACCGAAAGCCTCTATAATATTTTTATTGAACTTATTATTGAAAATCAAAAGATAATCTGAATTAATTCATCTCAACCGACGAATTATGTGATTATAAAGAATGTTTGATTAATCCTGTCAATTTGGATATAAAATGATGTACATTATAATGAGTAAAAAATCATTAACAGAATAAAGCAATATGAAACAGTAACTGACGCAGTGACATTGCGGTCAATATGAGAAAGAATAAGAAACACACATATTACAATTTATTGAGGATTTTTATGTAGCCCTTGTTTAAGGGCTATTCATATCCATTTTTACATTAAGCCCATTTAATTAATTTTTTATATGTATCATTTCGGTGAATAAATGTTTGTTATAATGCTTTTCGACATCCAGAATTTTCTCAATCAAATTCATGATCACAATGCATTCTATGGTCTGTAATAGCTGATTGAGTCGTAGTCTTTCTATGTATATGAGTACGATGTTCTGAAAATCTGGTTTTCAATCCGTTTGGTCCACATATGATGCATCGCAATCACTACAATTGATTCTGTAGACTACATTTCTTTTTTAAAATTCAGTATGGATCTTTATGTACTTAATGTGTACTTAATGTAACTTTAATAAAATTACTGAGTTTATTTATACTATAAAAAGATATACCGTGTGTCAAACCATTGAAAATGTTCTTAAATTTTTGTGAAACACATAAATGTATGGCACAGTAAATCATTTTTTATTTTTGTCCTTTTGTGCATTTATGTTGGATCCATTATCATTATTACTCTTATAGATTAATTTTTTAATCCTCTTATTTATTGTTTTAAAAATATAATCAAGTGGATAGTCATTTTGTAGTAGAATATTAATAACGAACTCAATATTTTTCCTGTGAAAGTCCGGATGCAAAAGGTGAAA
>Ga0157362_1001281_pt1 | contig 10440 bp, 1 predicted proteins | sample AttlaeALBM3_FD_111480 | JGI IMG/M metagenome (GOLD analysis project Ga0157362, IMG submission 111480) | Fungus gardens microbial communities from leaf cutter ant in Ribeirão Preto, State of São Paulo, Brazil - Atta laevigata ALBM3 | ecosystem: Host-associated > Fungi > Mycelium > Unclassified ... | reverse complement strand
GATAATCCTGAAATACGAGCCGTAGATATCAATTCAAGCAGCAGCAACTGTGGTCGGCGAGCAAGAAATTTATTCGTAGATTTGCAACGCGGTATCTCGCCTGTTTGCCTCGAGACACGAGCAACGTAACACTTGTTGCACCCCCACGACAGTTGCGAAAGAAACCGGAAACAAACGGCTGTATGAAAATAAAAAAAAAAGATGTAGGCGATAGCACGTATCGATTATTTTGTGCAGCGCTCTTTTTTAAGCTTTTAATGGCTTAAAAATATTGTTATATTGACTTTGCTTATACATGACGCACGAAAATGTCGTTGAAGTGGCTTTCGATAAAATTGACTTTATTACATTTATCGATTATAACACAAACAATTCTTATAAAATAATTTTGCTGAAGCAACTAAAATTTTTTTGATCACATTGACGAAATATTTGTCAAAAATCAAATGCACGAATCAAATGCAGAAAATAATGAAATAGTAGCGATAATTATGTAAACGTTACTTTTTCGAGAAAGCAATTTACGAGAATTGTATTTTTTAATGTTTATGTTTTATTTAGAAATCAAATATCTGCGCGAGTAAATTTTATTTAATGTTAACAAGCATTGCGACCGCGTAAATATATAATTTATCGCGCAGTTTTTATCTGGTATCACCAGATAAAGAAAATCGTAATTTCGTGCAGTGAAAAATTCAGAGAGAAAGGGAAAGAAGGAGTTTCACAATGATAACAGTTTAAATTACATTCCGCACATGCGCTTCCGCATAAACAACTTTTATTGAGATTTTAACTTTGTTGTACTATGCACAAACGTTAGTCATACTCCTGCATTTCTGGCTCGGACAGACAGTAAATTCCTTTCTTCCTTTTTTGCCCTTTGATCAGTGGCTTTGTTATCGCAAAATATTATTGAATCTATCCGCAGGCTGTTTAATAACTGTCTTCTTCCTGTTCCAATTAGCGTGAACAAGAGATTGAATTTTAACAGAGATAATCCGCATTTAATTATCTCTTCTCGCTTCGATCATTAGCTTTTATCTTTCTACCCTTTTTCTCCTTTTCTCTCTCTTTCTCGTTGTCTCTCTCTCTTTCCCATCTCCCATATTGCAAAAACGCCAACGCCAATCTCTGCGTATCAGATGAACGGAAATAATTAGCACGCTGGATGAAACTCCCGAGTGCTCATATTAAGAACGCAAGCAGAATATGTGCAAAAATTTAAAAATACTTTTTATCCTCATTTAATTTCACCTGTGATTTTTATTAAAATTAATTCTTATTAATTGTATTAGCATTGGAATGTATAATAATCTTTGTGTAAACTCTATGATAATGTAATTTTTATTATCGTACTTTGAATGTTATATTATAGAAAATTATGATTCCCATCCATTGAAATTAATTTTCTGTCGATATATAATAATTGCAATTTATCATTATTTCAGGATCATACGATGAAACCGATTAGATAAGGATAGTTGTTTTAAGTATCAATTGCTACACAATTATAAATATACTAAAAATCATTATGTATTGTCAAATAGCTATATCGCAAAATTAAATCTCATGCAGTTTTTAAAAATATATTTGCCTCTTAAATATATTATATATCAATATAAATATTGTTAGCTTTCTATTTAAAACATTTTTAAGATACTTCTTTTCCAAATTAAAATAATTTTTTTAAGTCGCTGAAACTTATTCTTAGTTCTTTAATTGCAAATTTTTTAAACTCTAACTTTATAATTCAATATAATATGACATTATTATATTGAATAAATATATATTACTGTATTATATATATTCAATATTATTCAATAATATTGATTATGACAACATAATTGTCTCACATATATTAGCGCAATGTGTATTTACACAAACAAATGGAATATTATGCAATTTTAAAACGCAAATGCATAAATATCGCCGACTCATAAACCTTTTTTACAATTTAAATCGCAAACTGTAACAATGCATTTTTCGTGCGATATACAAAGTAATTTAGAATAAGCTGATCATTAAATATTATTCGTCGTTTAAGCCACGAAGAGCAACGTGCTTGCGCAATGTATTAGGAGATAACACAAAATGAGGAAAAAGGAATAAAATAACATTCTCGAAAAAGAAAAAGGTAAATGCTCGAGAAACTGGGTCACTGAGAATAAAGTTATGGAATAAAGTCCGCAGTTATATAAGAACGCAAACTTTGCTGGTCGCTAATAATTGTAGAGGGAATTGATAAAGCCAAGAGAAAATTGCGTTAACCTATATAAATTTTGTATCTTTGCCAATCGCGAATGTGAGTTATTTCTCTTGTATTTTGCATTTGAAAATACTTATATCCATTGTAGTACATTAAAATATTTTGCATGAGCAGCTATTCGCGCACATTCGACTAATATACGAAATTCATTTCACTCAAATTGTTATTATCATTAGCCGCACGTTGCAATTATTCAGACAATCTATTAAATCCTATCAATCAAACCGTTTATTTTTATTAAAATAACGTAACTGCAATTTTGCACATTTGAATGATATGCTAATGCATTGTACATTACATCGATTGTAAATGAATTTTCGATCAACAAAAATAACTTATTGAACAAACTGCTTAATTATCCATAATATTATCTCGCAATATATTGATTTGCATATTATATATAACGTATCATGAAAGATTTTACAGTCCAGAATTGTTTTTCCGAGATTTTCAGATTGAGCTGAACATTCTCAAAAGAAGAAAACTTATTGTTTGCACACAGAAAAAGATTATTCTTAAATCAACCATAATATACTCATATATAAAAGCAAAAATATTGTAACTTTGCTTTAGAGATATTAATTAAATTTGTTTTGATGCAAGTATTACTTTGCACTCAATTCAAGACTTGCTCAATCTTACATAAATCTTATACAAAAATCTTATATTAACACAAATTCAGTCAAGTCAAGACTAAAATTTTTAAAACAAGATTATAATATTTTTGTTTATGTATAAAGTATATTATGATTGATTTAAGAACAGTCTTTTTTCTGCACGTACGACAAAAGCATAAAAGATTACGTGAACGTCATTATAAACACGGAATTTGAAGTATGTTATGTTGTTCCAAATTTGATATTTATTGCGACACGACATTGATGATAAATTTTATCAGCGAGAATTTTTCACGCTAGCTTGTAAACAATTACAATAATCAAACATTACAGTTGAATTTAATTGCCAATATCTCGCCGCTGGATAGAGGTCACTCTAATTTGCGATCACATTATTATCGGCAATACAGTAGGCATACGGTGATTCACTCTCGGACTGATCTATAGGGTCTATTTGCGAGCGGCAAATTGTGTACTCTGCCTGGTATTAGGATTGCGTCCGTACGCGAACGGCGGTTTAATAACGTGCTCGCCGATCGACCGCATGTCAACTGGACGAGCACTTGTCAATTCCGACGACGAGAGTCATCGATCATGCACGAAACGTAGGGTTAAGTAATCTGCATCGTCAAGCAGACAGCCAAGCTGTAGACGTGTAATGCCGGCGGCAGGAAGGGTTGCTCTTGTAGTCGCACAGGGTGCTGGTTCACCCTTTGATATGCCGTTGACGGTACGCTTAGAGAAAATGAACTGACATATATATATAGATTTGAAGAGCTAATTGCCTAAATCTAGATATCTCTAGGTTTGTTCGCGTTGCTTGCACTCCTTACACTCGACATCTTCATTTTCTCCCTTTTCAATACAGGAAAATTTGGAGGAATTTTAAATAACGCGAACAGGCATAATTTTAATCCATCTTGATATTAATTCTAGAATTCTAGAATTCTTAATATCGCGGTTTTAATTGAATATCATTTTTAAAAATAAACCTACATCCTTTCGTTCACTGTAAGAAATAATGATTCCTGTTGTAAACTTCCAAAAGTGTTGCCAACAAAAATGTGCTATAAATTTAAACAGTTATATTGCAAAATTACATTAACGTTTTGTGATAAAGTATATGCAAATCTCTAATACGCATCAGTTTTGTAAATTCACAACTATCTATTGTAAATTTGCAAATATTGTGAAATCACAGCAAACTGTTACGTGGTTTGTAAATTTACTGCATATTTTTATCGTAAGTATTATTATAAATTCACAAAAATTTCTAATAATATTTGAATAAGACGTTAGAAATTTTATATTGAGTATTTATAATCAAATAAATATTGATTCACGAAGATATTCTCTATTCTTTTCTACAAATTTCCATAATGAAATTACGATTATTATTGGGGATAAAATATCTGGAAAGTAAAAACGTGAAAAGAAATCCGAAGAAAGGAAAGGTCTTTTTGTGTGACTCACATCCATATAAAAGAATTTGAAATAGATTGGGCATAGAGGGAGCAGAGGAGAGATCCGAGGACAAGTTTAGAGATCGTCCAAGATTAGATACATCTTTGAAGAAAACGTGGACTGAATGGCAATGTCGCGATGCAAACGCGTATGGAGGCCACCTCTGTAAGAGGACCACCTAATCTACATTTACATGACTTTCAGCGTATCACGTGAGAATGGAACGAATCTCCCAACGAAGCCTTGAAGGTGCAATTCCTCTTTCGTCGGCGAGAAAGCTGACGAAAGAAGGCCTCGAGCGAGCTTACGACAATGCCGTTCTAAGTCGATTCCGAAGAGGTTCGAAAGGGGCGCTGAGTGGCGACCGAAAGGCCATTGTCGTGCGTGCAAACAACGAAATCCTTCCTTCGAGGATATGCAGCTCAGTCTGAAAGCTCAAGGAAGATACCTCCGAAATGTGAAATAGTTCGCCGCTGCCATTTATATAAAAGAATACAAAACTCTATATTATGTAATAATGTACAGAAAATATTTGAGAAAAAGTTTATCGCGCATCGCATAGTTCGAGAAAAAAAAATTCTGTGTGCAGTGAATTTATCGAACTTCCATTTTTACGAATTCAATAGATAAGAAAAAGAATCTTATTTTCGGTAAGTGAGAGAATTTTCAAGGAGATGTGTATAAACAATTATAAGTAGAAATTAGATTTATATATAAGAATAAATTGAATAAAAGAAAAAAATTTCTATTTTCGGTAGAAGCGGATTTTTGTTTTCGCGAATACGTTTGTCAATTCTATTTAACGCGCGTCTATCTATCGAATTGCGAAACGCAAACTGAAGCTGAAATATGTTAATCTCTCAATTACATTAATTTAGTAATAAAACTAATAAATTCCTTAATATCATCTCGAATCTAATTCAAATGAAAATAGGATCCTTTCTTTTACTTGATTTATTCTTATTGATTTAATTCTAATCGGTTTCTACTTTTAATTGTTAATAATACGTATTGAAAAACTTTTTTTTTTTCTAAACGACAAGCACCTCGTAATTTAATGAGAATAAGTGTGAATAATAGCTAGATATAATTTAGATATTTCTACATATAGTTCGCGAAAAGCATGCAAAAGTTCGAATGTACGTGAGATGATAGGCAATACACATTACATCGATAGCTGGAAGAGGTGCTCGTATTTTCGTATTATATTTTCCATAAAATTTGTCTCGACTACGTATATATTCCCGACGTAAATTGCACTCCCGTCGTTATAAATTGCATACAGCGCGTGTAAGGCTTTTATATCTCGGATGCGGTTGCCGAATGTACGCATTTTATGACATATAGAAAACTCGTGTAAAGTCCTTTCCGACAGAAATACCATCGCGTTATTTACTTCCTTCAATATGAAGAAGACATTATTTAAAAAAAAGAACGTCTTAGCAAAAATGTAGAAAATATTTAATAAAATATTATTTAAATTAAATGCAATTTAAATACCGCAATTTTACAGTATTTGCAGTATTTGCGAAAAACTAATTAACATATTTGAGAATTGAAAGAAATTATATTTTATCTGTTTCAATAAATTATTTTTCGTTTCTAATCTAATTTGGTATAAAAATTCATTATGCCTTATCATTTGCAAACAAATTTAAGATTTTTTATAAAAATATTTTATATTTTACACATACACACAATTTTATTTTTATTATATGTTTTGATTCTGTCGAAAAATATTATTTCCAGTCGTTTCTTTTATGTAAACTCGAAAACTAACAAGGCTACGTTCCATCGATCCGTGAAACGCAATAAAAATAGCCTCATATTTTTCTCGTGGTTTTTAAAAATGCAGAACGACGGTAAACAAGACGATCACTCGTATTTCTTTGTAGTTTCATGATACATGTGAAATCTTTTCAAATCTTGTTCTGTATTTGAATCTTAAATCTCTTTTTTGTTGAAGTATTTTGTACAACAGAAGATAAAAAATCTTTAAGGAATTATCATTGCAGGAATACAAGGAATATTAGAATATTTTTATTAATATTAAATATATTCAAGATAACTTAAAAATATTAATTAAAGAAATCACATGTGCATCGAGTTATTAAATCGAATGCAAAACATGGACGCATCTTTGAATCTCTCACAAGTGAAAGCTATTACCGACGCGAAGCTTTTCTTCGTGCGATCACAAATTCCGTCTCTTATCACGACTGCTCGGCGAACTTCGAAAGCGATAAGAGATCCAGATGGCTGCTAGTTTCTCAAACTTCGCTGACCAATTTCTCGCGACCGAGAAGGGCGAGAAGCGACGCAGAAACAGGTTCGGGACATTACGCAATATTATGGTGGTGATGCTTTTATAATTAATGATCCCGTAAGCTGGAATTATCGCAACGATGCACCGAGTTGATATCGATCTTCGAAGTCTAGAGAACCGTGAAATACTTCTCTTCACCGAGTCATAATTAATAGATAGTAATCAAATATTATAGTCCACCGCACGGAGGATTGCCCTTCCGCTAAATTATTATATGGCGGATGACGCAAACGCGTTATGATTTACAGCTGGACGAGCATGCTTTATAGATAGCGCGATTATGGATAAAATTTCGCACGATCATTATTTAATATTCTTTGTATGCGATTTATCGATCGTATATTTACACCACGCTATCATCTTCGTTTTGCCTGCGTAAAGTCGACTATAATTCCTTCGCGTAATGTATTCATAGGATAGAGAATTCATTTAGGATTTTAATAATTGATATACCTATTATTTATTTCAGTGAGAATTTTGTTTCAATTTTGTATTACTATAAATATTGCCCAAGGTATTTTCACGGATAAATTCGGGTTATGAATAACACATACGTTGAAAAATCTTTTATATGCAAATGTTGCATTGCATATTATTCGCTAATCGAATATTAATTTTCGTCACTTCTATCATTCTATTATTAATCAATTTTAATTTTTTTTTTTCAAATTTATTTCCATAAGGGATGATTTTTTTTCAAATTTATTTTTTTCAAATTTATTTCCATAAGGGATGATTATTTTATAAGATTTCTTACAGAATTTCAGTCAACTTGACTAATCGATATAACAAAGAAAATCGTTCATTGAAATCATTATTGAATTAAATTAAACAAGAAATAAATTAAGCAAGATATTTTTTTAAATGTTAAACTTGAGATGTTAAAAAATTTTACATGGAAATTAAGATTAAGATTTTGTGACATTTGAAGATTTGGATGTCATGAAAATTTCAATTTTTCATATATATTTTATAAGAAATGTGAATTTTATCTATGCTAAAAGTAAAAAAAATTACAGAAAAATCCACGCGCATAAGAAAACAGTCGAAAATGTGTGTTCCGTAACTTATTTTTACATTGCTCTTTCGTACGTGAAAAAGACCAGACGAGGCCACGCCGAAACGTAAAAGTAATTTGTCGGATGAGAGCACCAAAGTACCAAGCAGGGAACGGGACCTAGAACTTTTATTTCAACTTTTAATCCGTCAAAGCGTTCATCAGGGAAAATTTGCGCGAGGAAAAAAATTAATCTGATAAAATAGCTCGCGAGTGGACACGGTGGACGGCGCGAGGAAGATAGTGCAGCTTAATAACGGAATGAAATACTGCCACTTAAAAGGCCGCCGGGCGAAAATAAATACGGAGAGATAGAACGTACGGATAATGCGTTTATTATTCCCGGAATGGCGTTTCGCAAAGTTTCCATTACAGTGTAGCATTGTGACGAGACGAGAAACGATGTCGTAATGCGACTACAGTGCTCCCCCCCAATCGTCGCGAGTGCAATTTTCTAGTACGACAATAAGGAGAGATGTTTTTTAGCGTGATAATTAACCGAAGGAGCTCGTAAATTACGACAAAATAGGCACTCGATAAAAATATGTAAAGAAGGTCGCGCTCTCATTAAAGCGATGCAAATCGTCATTTGTGAATTTATTAGATTGACGTGGAACGTTGAGACAAGAAAAATGTTTACAGTCACAATATTGCCGCAAACTCCTCAAGTTCTTAGCTATATACGCCGGGTTGCACGAAAAAGTTTGGCTACAGCGGCAAGCAAAACAGTTATTAAAGTTACGTTATAATCACTTTGCTAAGCTCTTCGTCTGTTAACTTTGCAGATTTTATGAGCGCTCCTGACTATGTCTGTCGTAAATTTTCAAGTAAAAAGTCTTGCAGTTGAAGTATAATCTTTGAATTTTTACATTTAATCTTTGCAAGACAGCTTTTTTAGCACAATGTGTGTAAATTTATTATATATATTAATATACACAAGGGACAAAATAATATGAATACCTGAAAAAAATATTATTTATTTTATCATTTGTTTTATTAATAAGAGGTTGATTTTCATTATTTGCTTTTAATACACGTTTTATCTCTCTTTATTGAAATAAAATCATCTGTATATATATATATATATATATATACAAATAATACACTTATATGTGTATTATGCATATGTACGATCGTGTAATATGATTTATTCGAGTATTGATAATACATCAAATGATCAAAATTTCAATTATAATCATCATGTGCAATCATGAATTTCAATCATTCAGCCTTTACTCAATTGCGATTGTTCGTATCAATTCATTAACCACGAGATATCGCTCTCCACTTATCGTCATTAACATCAGCCATAAATATGCCTGTTGCGACATAAGCAGCCTTCGAGATCTTAATCAATGAAATGAATCAGGAATTACGGTAGAGTAAATTAATAACGCAGCAACATCGTCTCATGCCGTGCCCGATTGGCCCAACAAGCTTAACAGCCCGCCATTCATCTCGTGGGATCGATCGCAAACCCTTGCACGAATCCGCTCACGAGCCTGAAGCTTATCGGAGAGCAGCGGGATGCCGGAGTCCCCGTTGCCAGAGATCCTTCACATTGGCCACCACATAACGCACACAATACAGGTAACCGGAAGCGGGATAGATGAACGCACGAAGCGCTAACCGAAGCTACGCTTTCTGGCTTTCTCGCCGAACTCGCAGACCGTGCCCTAGAAAGCTTTCGAAAGAGACTTTCCTGGTTTATCATAATTGCATCTCGCGGCATCCAAGCCCGCGCTTTCCTAACGAGCACGCAGCGCCCGACGCAGACAGCATGGTAGCTCGCGAAATTAGTATCCGAGTTAGTTTATGCTAGACACCGTCAACGTCATGAATTATGGATGCATTGGCCAGCCTGCGTTTTGCTATGTGCATGTTTTTTCACACTTTTTCGTACGAAAGTGCGTCGTCGCTTTTCAGATTTTCACTCGATGTTGTATTTACGGACACGGAAATAAGAAGTTATTTCAAGCGCGAAAACGCATTAGCGTGGTATAATATCTATGATTACAGGCGATAAAAAGTAGGAATATCTTTATTAAGAAAAAAAAATATCTTCTTAATCTACATCGCTTTCAATTATATTTGTAATACTTATGTTTATAATCATAATACTTATAATCATTATACTTATAATCATAATATGTCGCGTAATTGTACGTGATATTTCAGATAATTACAAGATATTCTGCAAGATTCCATTTAACTTTAATGATATGGCGTTCTTTCGTTAAATCAACATAGAAACTGAGGCAAAATTGCGCTTCTTTGATATTCATAAATATTCAATTCTTATGTCTAAAACTGTTTTAGTACAATTTTAATTTTAGTACAATTGAGATGTTACAAGCCAATCGTAAAACCGTATCAAGATATTACTTGAAATGGTCTTAAAATAAGAATGAACTGTGAATATCGGCCTTTGTCTGACCTATACGTGTTTGCTTCCCTAGCTGTCTCTTTATTACTCTACTGGCTGCGCCAAACTTTGGCTGCGCCAAACAGTCTGTTTTCCTTCATCATCGGTGCTAAAAACCTGCACCAGCGTCATAGAACTCGAAACTCCGGAAACTCATTCCTTATGCAGGCACTAATTAAATTTCGGCCATCGGGTTAATCGTCTTAGATCGTGTACTTTGAAACCACATACATTTTCATTTTTTTCAATAACTTCGCATGCGGTTAATTTCATTCGGAAAAGTCT
>Ga0157362_1001280_pt1 | contig 10441 bp, 10 predicted proteins | sample AttlaeALBM3_FD_111480 | JGI IMG/M metagenome (GOLD analysis project Ga0157362, IMG submission 111480) | Fungus gardens microbial communities from leaf cutter ant in Ribeirão Preto, State of São Paulo, Brazil - Atta laevigata ALBM3 | ecosystem: Host-associated > Fungi > Mycelium > Unclassified ... | reverse complement strand
GTATCTGGTACACGGCCAGGTGTTCTTCGCCTCGGCTGACATGCTGTACGATGCGATCGACTTCCAGACAAAGGCACCGGTGGTCGAAATCAATCTCGCCGATGCGACATTCTGGGATATCACGTCTGTAGATATTCTGGAGAAAATCGTCAGCAAGCTCCAAGGCAGATCGATCACCGTTCGCGTCGAGGGGCTGCATAGCCGGCGTCATGGTCTTATCGCCGAGCAGTCAGACGAGCCCCTTCTTTCAATGTGAACCGTGGAGGCGTTTCGCCAGAGCCTCCCGCCCTGGCGACGCAACAAGATCGGCAAGGCTTTGCCGATCCAGCACGGCCATGAATGCTTCTAACGCCTCGCCCAGCACCCCCTGCAAGCGGCAGACGCCGGTGAGAAGACAGGTCTGGCCCGTCTGAAAGCAGGCGACGAGGGCCATATCCTCCTCGGTAAAGCGCACAAGTGCTCCGATATTGATCTCCTCAGCAGGGCGGCCAAGCACGAGGCCGCCTCCACGCCCACGCATGGTCGTAACGAACCCTCCCTGCCCCAGCCGGTGCACAATCTTCACGAGATGATTTTCGGAGATGTCGTAGCGCTGGGCAATTTCATGAATCGACACACGGCGATCAGGATTGAGGGCGAGGTAGAACAGGGTGCGCAGGGCATAATCGGTATGAAGGGTCAGGCGCATATTTGAAGATATATCATATTTACATGTTAAGTGCATTCATCCTAAAAGATATATGTTGTTTACATCTTTTAGGAGTCGAAGGATGATCACACCGCTCAAATCCGGCACTGCTGGTATCGTCAAGGCGACAATCCCCGCTTTGGAGGCCCATGGTGTAGAGATCACCAAGACCATGTATGGCGCTCTGATGCGCGATCCTGCGATTGCAGCCATGTTTAATCAGACCGATCAGGCCAATGGTCGTCAGCCCCACGCATTAGCGGCAGCGGTTCTGGCCTATGCACGGCATATCGAACACCCTGAAAAACTGGAGGCCGCACTCACTCTTATTATCGAGCGTCATGTCGCCGTCATGGTCAAACCCGAGCAATACCCCGTGGTAGGCAGGGCGCTTCTGGGCGCGATCAAGACAGTGCTGGGTGATGCCGCGACTCCCGAGATTATCGACGCCTGGGCAGATGCATACCGGTTTCTCGCCGATGTGCTGATTGATCGGGAAGCCAGGATTTACGCTAAGCGCGCGGCGCTGCCCGGTGGATGGCGCGAATGGCGTACGTTCCGGGTTGCCTCCAAAACGAAAGAGAGTGATGCCGTTGCCTCTATCTGGCTGGTACCTGTGGATGGCAAGCCGGTTCTGCGCCATGAGCCCGGCCAGTTCCTGACATTCCGCCTGGACCGTGATGGCCTTTCCACGCGGCGCAGTTACAGCATTTCAAGTGCGCCTGCTTCGAGCGGCTACAGGATTTCGGTCAAGCGTGACCCCTTGGGCAAGGTATCGCGCTGGTTCCACGACGTGCTCAAGGAGGGTGACGCACTCGATGTGGCGCCGCCCGCCGGAGACTTCACACTCGCCCGAAGCGGCACGTCGCCTGTCATTCTGGTCAGCGCGGGAATTGGTATCACGCCCTTCATGAGCATGATCCTGGCGGCAGGCGACCGCAAAAGCAGTGCAGCAATACGGCTGGTACACGGTGATCACGATTTTGCCCGCATGGCCTTCAAATCTACCTTCGTTGACGCCGCGACCAAACCGGAAGCTTGCCAGATCGATCTGTTCAGCAGTTCGGGCGAGGGCAACAACCTGCCAGTGCCAAGCCATAAAGGGCATATCTCGGCCCAGTGGATTTTCGACCAGATGGAGGCCGACACGCATGTCTTCGTCTGTGGTCCCAGAGGCTTCCAACGTGACCTGATTGGTGGCCTGCGCCAACTCGGCATCCCAGGCGCGCACCTGCACCATGAGTTTTTCGGCTCGGACGAACCACTCCCGGGCTGACGCTCTCTACGCACATCGCGATGGGTTCAACCTGCGATGTGCGCCGCAACGTTGCGGGCAATGTTACCGAGTTTCGACCAGGGATCGTCGTTATCGTCTTCCCGACCCTGCGACAAACGCAGCATGCGCTTTTCTCCTGCTCTCTTCCTCAGGGAGACTATTGTGTATGGATCTGATATTTATTTCTCATATTTGAGAGACCAAAATATGTATTTCTCAATACAATATATAGTTCATTAGTATACACTACACATAATATTTTATTAGAATCGTTTGTATGATGGAAACGTTATATTACTTTATTTTTTCCTTATAGATCTGTACCTCGATAAGGCGTGTTATCAGGGGAAAGGCGTAATGGCTGTTATCTTCGAAGGTGACGATCTGGTCGTCCACGAAATAGAGGGTGATTCCGATTACGCGGTCATTACCTTCGAGCAAGCCGATCAAGGCGTTCATGCGACAAATACGTTTTTTTGCTGAAAAGCCTCTTCGATACAACAAAATACAATGTATCGGCATAACAGCAAAGCGATCAGAATGGTTTATATCGGACGAAGCAGAGCATGTAAAAAATCTCGTAAATCAGAAATTATCTGGATTCCAAAATAGAATTCTGGTTGGATACTCTATGGGAGGTCATCCCGCCCTGACTTGGTCGGGTGATTTATCTGCAAATACAGTTTTCTCCTTGTGCCCTAAGTATTCGCTTGACCCGGAATTGTGCGATATAGAGCAGAGTTACGTCGATAAGTATTTCTGTGACCGTATGCGAGGAATGAAGGTCAAGCGCATGGATGTCAAAGGGCGTATTTTTATCCTTCATGATCCGGAACATGAACATGACAGCTATCATGCTGATATGATTACTAAAGAACTCCGTGGTCACGATCTAACGATCATAAAAAGTTTTTACGCGCAGCACGGCATTCCAACGACTATGAAGGGAAGCGCAAAATTTGGTCGTATCGTGCGGGCGCTTGCTTATGGCTCCAAAGCGGACATATGTGCCGTATATGCTCGCGAGCGCAGAACCAGTCTGAACAATTTGATTGCCCTCCTTCTTAGGAATATCCACCGTCATCCGGAAAGAGCGTTACGCGCGATCTTATCGAATGCTATCTTCCTGAACGTCGACATGAAAGCAATATTCGGCAGACCTTGGGATATGGCGCGCCTGTCGCATCGCTTTTCCGAACGAGGCAAGTTTGAGGAAGCCAGCCTTTGTCTCAGTCTACCGTTTCTGCAGGCAAGATATAGTAAGGAACTCGACCGAAATATTTTGGCCAGTGCCGCGTTGCGACAGTTTACTCGCGCACCCCTAGGATTTCACGGTCACCTTTTATGTTACGATTTCATTACGAGAGAATTTTCTGGTCGAGATCTGTTTGGGCCTACACCCAACTGTCCGGAGGTGGAGATACGCAAGTCCGGCGGATATTATCTGATGCAAATCACAACCGGCATGGAAACGAGCTATCTTTATGAGCAGGACGGGAAGATACTTACGTCAGACGTGCCACGTGACTGCGGATTTACGCTTGAGAAAAGCGCGCGCAATCATCACTACCACATACGTTCCCGGCTCGGGTACCTCTGCTCTCATCCTACAGGCCACTATGAGCTGGATCGTCCTGTCAAACTCGAATGGGAAGAATTTTCCATACCGTCAGTCTTTAGCTGATCTTTAAATCTTTGCTGTTTATGCAAAACGCCCGGCACACCAAGCCGGGCGTTTGAGAAAAGTCCTGCACCCCTCAAGGGAACCAAAACCTGGCTCAGGGTTTTGGCCAGCCAGTCGCGGGGCGGTCGAAATGTGACAGAAGATCCTGATCGGGGATATTCGTCAGATCCTTGCTCTCACTCTTGATCAACTTCTTGCTGGTCGCTTTCGACAGATGCTCGCGTATGTCGTGAAGCACGTGGGGTGCCGCCGCAAGCACGAGCCCCTCGAGGGCAGGGTTGTCGTTCAGTGCCGTCTCGATTTCATCTGCAATCTGTCTGGCGAACCGCTCCTTGACCTGCACTTTCGGATCCGAACGCGGCTCTTTTATCGAAGCGACATCACCCGCTGCGTCCGTTGCCTTGTCGTGGGCTCCAAAACGCTGGATTGTACGCATCTGCTGGCCATCATAGCGCAGAAAGCGTGCCTTTTCTCCATCGCAGACTGCATAAAGTACTGGGTCCTGAACGGCCATAAAACCTCTCCTGTGTTCACGAATAATGAACGCAATCTGGTAAAGGCAGTTTCTGCTTACACAGATACTTGAAGCAGGCTCAGCAGGACAAGGCCAAGGCGTCACGGACCATTTGCCAGGACGCTCGGTCGGGCGCGTAAAGCAGGCCCCTTCCCGGCACCGCAGGATGGTAAGGCACATCGTTCAAACGCGCACCATAAGCCCCTGCTTCATGCATAAGTAGCCAACCCGGGCAATGATCCCACAGACATGTGCGACTATAAGCCAACACATGCCCGTGCCCCCCTGCCACCAGGCGATATTCATGCGCGGCGCAGCGCAAATCCCATAAACCGGTCATGGAACGCAGCGCCTGGTCGGCGCGCTCTGTGTCACCCATGGGCAGCGTACGCCAGGCAATTTTTCCGGTTACATCCTCAATACGGGAAAAAGGCCGTGCCGCCCGCATGGGACGGGTTGCCCCACAAGGGTCCTCCGTCCAGGCGCCCTCACCCATCAGGGCAAGGGCAGAACTGCCTGTGACAGGGTCATGAATGACACTCGCAACCGGCACGCCGTGCTCGAGAACCGCCATCATCACGCCAAAAACCGGCAAGCCGGCGGCATAATTGGCTGTGCCATCGATAGGATCGATGGTCACACTTAGCGGGGCTCTACCGGCTTCTTCGATCAGGGCCGGTTGGGTGCAGCATCGCTCTTCGCCAATCAGGACAGCCTCTGGCAACAGGCGCGCCAGCTCCCCCGCAATAAATTCTTCCGAGAGGATGTCCGCAATCGTCACCAGATCGGATGGGGACGATTTCGTACGTATGTCAGCTTCGGACAGACGACCAAAACGGGGCATGATGATCCGTGTCGCCGCATCACGGGCGATCACGGACAGATCCTCCAGCACCGCTCGCGTCACGGTGCGTGTCCGCACCGGTGTCATGATCGCCTCACCCTCGCTCAATCGTTCCTCCCTGGGAGAGACCGTTATCCTCCCTCAATCCACTATCAGGAGGATTTCAGGCAGATACAAGGCAATCCGGGTAGAGTTGGCCAAAGCGTGACCGGTCCTGTTCGAACAATCGGACATCGAGTGTGATCTCGGTTTCCTGGTCCAGACGTTCCAGAACCTCGCCATGCTCATAAAGCCATGCCAGCGCGGCACCGTTGCTGATATCAAGGCTCACACGTGTCAGGCTCATCGACGCCGTCATATGCTGATCGAGCATCGAATAGAGATTGGGCAGCCCCTCGCCTGTCATGGCCGATATGGCCACACAGCCGGGATGACGCGGCACAGCCTCGATACCGCCCATGAGGTCGGCCTTGTTCAGAACCTCGATGGTTCGCTCGGGCCAGTTTTCATCCAGCATGCCATCGCGCACCATGCCATCCAGCACGTTGATGACATCGGCACGCTGGGCGGCACTGTCCGGGTGAGCGATATCGCGCACGTGGAGAATGATATCAGCCTCGGCCACTTCTTCGAGTGTCGCACGAAAGGCCGCAACCAGCTCGGTAGGCAATTCACTGATGAATCCGACCGTATCGGACAGAATGACCCTGCGCCCTGACGGCAGACGCAAACCCCGCATGGTCGGATCCAGCGTCGCAAAAAGCTGATCCTGCGCATGCACGGCGGAGCCGGTCAATGCATTGAACAGCGTCGATTTGCCCGCGTTGGTGTAGCCCACCAGAGCGACCACCGGGAAGGGCACTTTCTTGCGGGCGGAGCGATGCAGGCCACGCGTGCGGCGTACCTGATCGAGATCCTTGCGCAGTCTGACCAGCCGCTCGTCGATCATGCGACGGTCAGCCTCGATCTGGGTTTCACCCGGACCGCCAAGAAAGCCGAAACCACCGCGCTGACGCTCAAGATGGGTCCATAGCCTGACGAGACGGGAGCGCTGATATTCCAGATGCGCAAGTTCGACCTGCAATACGCCCTCACGGGTCGCTGCGCGCGCGCCAAAGATATCCAGGATGAGCCCGGTGCGATCGAGCACCTTGCAGTCCAGCGCCTTCTCGAGATTGCGCTGCTGGCCGGGTGAGAGTTTGGCGTCCACGATCATGATCTTGACGTCATTCTCGTGCACCAGCTCGGCCAGTTGCTCGACCTGCCCCTTGCCGAACAGGGTCGCAGGGCGAACCGCACGAATCGCCAGAACAGCCTGCCTGATGACAACGAGACCAATGGAAGACGTCAGCCCGACAGCCTCTTCAAGACGGGCTTCCGCAGCACGGAACTCGTCGTTGGGTGTCGGGCGCGCCCAGGGTAGAATGACCGCAGCGCGTGTCGCGGGGGGTGTCGTACTTGTCGTCACTGACACGTCTTGGGGAAACTCCAGTCCTTAAAGGCTCAGTTCGCCATCCTGAGCAAAAAGCGCCAAGGGAGCGACAGGCATGATCGTGCTCACCGCATGCTTGTAGACAAGCTGGGTGTGGCCGTCACGACGCAGAATGATTGTCTCGTGATCAAATTGAGGGATGACGCCCTGCAATTTCACGCCATTGACGAGAAAAACCGTCACGGGAAGCGCATGTTCCTGCAGATGCTGGAGGAAGAGGGATTGTACGGTTTCACCCTCCTGGAACTCGGCAAAGGGGGCGGTCTGGGGCGATGGGGTGGGGTTTGCTCTGGCCAAGATTGCTCTTCTTCTTTTCAGGTGTTTGCAGGGGCCCCTGTCCGGGGGGCCGGGAGACAACGCGTGAAACAGGCTCCCGGCTTTATGGCCCCTACCTTATCTTTATTGAGATAGGGTTTCCAGACTCACAAAGTCCGGTCTTCAGGTGTCACGCCAAGCTGCTTGAGCTTGCGATGAAGGGCGCTACGCTCCATCCCGACAAAATTCGCAGTACGGCTGATGTTTCCGCCAAAACGCAAGAGCTGCACCTGCAGATATTGCGTTTCAAACAGGTCGCGCGCCTCACGAAGGGGCAGCGCCATGACATCCGCGCCGGCATCGAGACGCGTCATGGAGGGGGCGCCCTGGCTGACCGTGCTGGGCAGCATATCCGCGCGAATGAGATCCTGACCATTGGGCATCATGATCAGAAGGCGCTCCATAAGGTTGCGCAGCTCCCGGATATTCCCCGGCCATTCATAGGATTGCAGCGCAGCCAGTGCATCGACCGACAGCTCGCGCGGCGCAAGACCGGCATTCTCGGCGTAACGACGCAGGAAATGCTGCGCAAGGGACGGGATATCCTCACGACGTTCACGCAGGGAGGGCAGACGCAGCGGCACCACAGCCAGACGGTAGTAAAGGTCCTCTCGGAAACGCCCCAAGGCAATTTCACCCTGAAGATCGCGGTTCGTGGTGGCGATCACACGCACATCCACCTTGACCCTTGTCGAACCACCCAACCGCTCGAACGTCTGGTCCTGCAACGCGCGCACGATCTTGCCCTGGGTCTCCAGTGGCATGTCCGCCACTTCGTCCAACAGCAGCGTTCCCTTATGGGCACGCTCCAGCACGCCGGTGCGGCGCATCACACCATCGGATTGCCCCTCGATGCCAAAAAGCTCTTCCTCGAAACGGTTTGGCGCGAGCGTTGCACAGTTCAGGGCGATAAACGGCCCCGTGCCGCGGCGCGAGCGGGCATGAACCATACGCGCTGCGATTTCCTTGCCCGATCCTGCGGGGCCCGTAATCAGCACGCGTGAATTGGTAGGCGCCACACGCTCGATCTGCCCCCGCACGGCGCTGATGCCGGGGCCATCACCGAAAAGCAGCGTCTCGTTTCCCGAGCGCAGACGCAGCTCGGCATTCTCGCGTTCAAGGCGCGCGGCTTCCAGCGCGCGCTGGACAACAACAATCAGACGATCAGCCTGAAACGGCTTCTCAATGAAATCATAGGCCCCGTGCTGAAGGCTGGAAACGGCAGTCTCGATGGTGCCGTGGCCGGAAATCATGACGACCGGCAGACCCGGCTCCTCCGCCTTGATCGTCTTGAGCAGATCGATGCCATCAAGGCGCGATCCCTGCAGCCATATGTCGAGGATGACCAGCGACGGACGACGCGCCCGGAACGCTGCCAGCGCCTGATCCGAATTGGCGGCAACGCGCGTTTCATATCCCTCATCACGAAGGAGCCCCTCGATGAGAAGCCGGATATCCGGCTCGTCATCGACGATCAGGATTTCATGCTCCATGCGCATTCCTCATCAGAAGTTCACTGCTCCCTGCTCGTCTGGACCATAAGGTCGGGCTGTGCATCGGACACCTCGCGCACAGGCAGGGTGAGCGTCGAGACGGTTCCACGTCCGTCCGGTCGGTCCTCCAGCCTGATCCCACCTGTGTGATCCTCCATGATCTTCTTGACGATGGCGAGCCCCAGCCCCGTCCCTTTCGGTTTGTGCGTGATATACGGTTCCGTCAAGCGGTGGCGGTCAACAGAAGGCAAACCGATGCCGTCGTCAATGACCTGCACCATGGCTTCTCCCCCCGCAACCCCCAGAGCCACGCGTATACTTCCCTGGGTCGCCCGCCTTTCATTCCCCGCTTCGCCTTGTCCGTCCATCTGAGCGGTGTCGCCCTGCTCTTCACGTTCCTTCGCCGCCATGGCCACGGCATCGGCGGCGTTCTGCAGCAAATTGGTCAGGGCCTGGCCAATCAGACGCCTGTCGCAATGCACGAGGGGGCCACGAGCCGGCATATCGGTCGTGTCATAGATGATCTCGGGATGAGCATTGCGCTGGAGGACCAGAGCCTCTCGCACCAGACGCGATAGATCCTCGTCCTTGAGAACGGGTTGCGGCATGCGGGCAAAAGACGAAAACTCGTCCACCATACGCCCGATATCGCCAACATGACGCACGATCGTATCCACGCACTGACCAAATGTTTCCGGATCGGAACTGATCTCGCGCAGGAAGCGACGCTTCAGCCGCTCTGCCGAGAGCTGGATGGGCGTCAGTGGATTCTTGATTTCATGAGCGATGCGTCGGGCCACGTCGGCCCAGGCTGCCTTGCGCTGGGCCGCGAGAAGCGCCGTGATATCATCGAACGTGACCACATAGCCTGTCGAGTCATCGCTTCGTTGCTCACCCACCACACGCACCAGAAGTGTGCGGCCGGATGTACCCACACTGGGGCCATCGCCAAGCACAGCCCCTCTCTCAGCGACATCAATCTGGATTTCCGCGGTATGCGCCTGTCCGGGCTCTGCTCGCGCCTGATCAAGCATGGTGCCGAATTCTGGCACAACATCGCGCAGGGCCTGCCCCTTGCCACTGTCGAGGTCACGCTGGAGCAGTCTGGAGGCCGCGCGATTGGGTAATTCGATCACCTGATGCGCGTCAAGACCAATCACGCCGGCCGACACACCCGAAAGCACCGTTTCGGTGAAGCGACGCCGCTCATCAATCTGCTCATAGGCTTCCATCAACTCGGTACGCTGGGTCGAAAGCTGATCGGTCATGCGGTTGAAGGCACGCGACAGGGTGCCAACCTCATCATCACGCCGGGCGTCGCGGGCCCGTGCTTCGGGCACACGCACACTCAGATCGCCCTCGCTCACCCGTCGCGCCGCAAGGATCAGGAGCCCGAGTGGCTGGGTAATCTGTTTGGCCAGAACCAGCCCCGTCAGCATGCCGATGCTGAGCACCAGCAGGCCCAGTAGCGCGAAGATCAGCGCAAAGCTCACCTGTATGGCCGAACGATGCGCATCGAGACGCTGATATTCCGAAACGACTGCATCGGTATGGCGCATATGCTCAAGAATCTTGGCATCGACCGGGCGTGTGATGACCAGCATCAGCCCGGAACTTGGCCCAAGGCTAACGACAGCGCGTACAGTGCGCTCATCGGGACTATCGAGAATTGCCACGTCATTGGTGCGTGCCAGGGTCGTGGCGTCCTTGGGCGGCAGGGCAAGCTGCTTGCCCTGCAAGGCTGCCAGCCCACCCGAGGCCACCACCTTGTTGGTGTAGGAATCGAACACCACGGCCTCGTTCAGACCGCGTTCAGTGGCTTCCACATCCAGCATCATCCCGAGCTGACCCGGATCACGCATCAGATCCACGCCGTGGCGATACATCTCGTCATTATTGGCGGTGATGATGATGTTCGCGAGGGCAAAGGCCTCGGTGCGGATGTTGTCGTTATGCTCCTGCAGATAGCCTGCTGCCACGTCACGCGCTTCGGTCAGCGCCGTGTTTACCCGGTTGGAAAACCAGATCTGGATCCCGAAATGGAAGAACAGGGCTGCAAGCCCCCCGATCACCACGGTCGGGGCCACAGCGACCACGCCGAAAAGCGTAATCAGCCTGACATGAAGCCGCGCCCC
>Ga0157362_1001279_pt1 | contig 10446 bp, 4 predicted proteins | sample AttlaeALBM3_FD_111480 | JGI IMG/M metagenome (GOLD analysis project Ga0157362, IMG submission 111480) | Fungus gardens microbial communities from leaf cutter ant in Ribeirão Preto, State of São Paulo, Brazil - Atta laevigata ALBM3 | ecosystem: Host-associated > Fungi > Mycelium > Unclassified ... | reverse complement strand
TGTCTATGTTTTTTCAGCATATAAATTAACGATGAAAAAATGCTTTCTGAATATCTCAGAGTAGCTTGTAATAATTATGAGTCTTTCAACATTGAATACTACGCCATCTCTGATTAAAAAAATGAAATTTTGAAAGTCTGCTCTTCATATATAATATTATATTATACATTAATATATGTGTATGTGAGCGTATGTAATGGAAACCATATTTTATTAATTTCGTTTGAAATCAGCTTAGTACATTTTTTGATAATGACGTGTGAAATTGCTATTAAAATTTAAATATTTATCGCAAAACGGAATTATGCGTTACTTGTAATAGGCAGAATTATAAAAAAGTATTAGTAGAACGAAATGTTAAAACAAAATATGATATGCCACTGCTATTACTGATGTCGATCATCATTATACGTGGCATATTTCAGTGCGTACATGTATTCAGTTTATCCAACAAACTTCCCATCTTTATTATTATTCTACTTTGTGAAAATATCGTTAATCAAATATTGAAGTGACAAACGTATATACAAAATACAAGATATTTTGCTAGATTCCTTCAAATATCATTAAACAGAACAATTTTCTCGAAATAACAGCACTAACTTTTGAAACTTGAAACTCTTGTTATTATTTAATTAAATACATAATCATTCTACCAATCATATATTTCATACTATCTATCATATTATACCTTCTTTTCTCAACGTTATGATATATTTCAAGTTATTTTTCTTTCGTAAATTATGTTATTTCACCAAGTTTGAAATTACAAATACATTTTCAATAAACTTGATATTAGCAATATTATTACTTCATTATTCTTAATATCGTATATGCATTCATAAAATGAAACAGTGACATTAAAGCGAACTATGTATCGTCTAGCATTATGTGGAGTTCGCAATAAATCACACTACCCCTCGCCTAGCCGGAGGTGCGGAATTTCCTTCATGAATCTCCGTTGCAATTCGTCAGAAAATGCGGCACCGGCAATAACGCGACGACGACGATTTTGTTTTAATCATGCCAACACTGTCACTTGCTTGTCGACGTAAGAGGAAAAGGGCTGAAGAGAAATAGTCCGCGATTCTTTCACTAGAGAAGCCATTTATTCAATGTTATTTTAAGTATTGTAAATAAATGCAAATTTTAATGGATTATGTTCTCTTCATTTACACAATGCATGCATAAGTATGATTCCCCAAAAACAGAAAGCTTTAATAAAAAAAATTCATAAAATATGTTTGCGCTTACAAAGATGACAGCTATAATTAATTAAAATATTTAATTAGACAACTAAAACTACCCGCTGCGTAGAAAAATAAATAAAGTAGTTTATATGCACTTTCGAGATAAAAATACAAGTGGGCGGTGTATATAATATTTTATCACAAAAGTAATTTTAATTATCTCATAAACTGTTACATACACATTATAAAATTTAATTATAATTTTAAATATTATAGGCTTTTAGATAAGATAAAAATGGAAAATGGAGCACATAAATTAATCTCAAATTATTATTAGAATATAAACAAATATTTCTTGAAACACGTACTTTATATTGTGCAACAATGCGTGCAAAAATTACAAAAACTTCCCCTTTTGTCACGAGTATCGTCCCGTGAGAGAATGTGACGAAAACGCGACAATTTCGCTTTAATCATGTCACCTCCGTTCGCGATTCTTCGGAGAATGAAAGAGAGAACACATACGGCAAAATAGAGGAGAACATAGTCATGCCAGGAGGAGGAAAGGAGTACGTCTGTCTTCAGCTCTCGAGCTGAATTCGTCCTTGTTACGGAGACACTGCACCAGACTGGAAATCTCTCGTTCAAACGTTTCTAAGAGTTGCAGGGGGAGACAGTGACTTCAGTCGCCAGTGCCTTTTCGAATCTCAACTGGGTTAATAGTCGAACGTGCTTGAAAAGAGATGCTCCACAACTCTCCACCCAGTACTCTTTCATCTTCTCCTGTTATATCTGACTATTTCCACTAACCAGCGTGGTTTCGATCCTTTCTTCCCTTCTACCCGTTCGTTATTTGTTTCAGTCTGAGACTCGTCACTCAATCCTCTTCTTCTCTCAACACGAAATTTCGAATCACGCAATCTCCATGCGCGGTTATCTCACTTTCTCCTTCCTCCCCCCTCCCCTCTCTCTCTCATACACATTCTCATTCTCTCTTTTTCTTTCTCCACCTTTCTCTCTCTCGCCTCTCCATCTCTCAAGCCTGCGACACCGTCTGTCTTACGGCGATAATATGTTAATCAGCCACTCGCAATGTTAATTAATTGCCTGCAGTGCCGACGAAGTGTCGAACCCCGCGCGAACTTCAAACCGTCTGCGCTCGCTACTGATAAATAGACAGTTATTCCATTACAATGGAAACTCCATTCGTGTATTAAACTCCTTGGCATCTTGGTACCACACAATTCCCATTTTATCCCTAGTGCATAAGGAGCACTCGCTTATCGATGTCTTGACTCGCAAAATGATTATTATCAAAAACTGTTTTTATGAATTAAATTTATGCGATATATAAATATTAATATCATCGGGAAAATAATAATGATTTTAGAATTAATTTTTAATCGCTAAAATTACTTTCTCTGAATTTCGCTCTATATTCATATTCAGATAAATTTATCATTTGATATTTATAATACGATAATTGATATTTGAATTAATAATAAAATTATATAATATGTAAATTTCGGCGAGAAAATATATAATGATATATAATAATATATAACGAATATGGATTTTGTAATATCCATAAAGCAACAGCGATTTCAATGGAATTTATAATGTTAAGTGTACAATGACGTCTGTAAACTAACGCCTCCCTTTCGTGATTAATAAGGTAACCCGAGATTAATTATTCAACCTCGATTAATCAAGCTGTCGGGAATTACGCGGAAGAATATTTAAGCCCACTAACAACCCAATTTAAATCAACGCATATTTGCATGTGGAAACATCATCAAGATGTCTCCGATGGTTACAGTGCATTTTTAAATGACAATTAAGAATTACACGTTGATTTTAAAAAGTCACGGACTCACAAATAAGAATCACAAAAAATCTAAAGATTCACGATTGAAAAGTAACATTGCGGAGTTGAGTGATCATTGTCGACTACACGCTGCGATTCTGTCTCTTAGTGATTGTTATCTGAACTAGAATAATACCTAGAGATATCGTGTTTTCGGTCTAAAACTTGTTGACAATAAGACAAATCCGCTCGTTATCATGATAATAATGAACACGACGGACATCTTCGTTTACAGATATTCACGACAGTTTTTGTTATAAGTACTGTACATTATGGCAAAAACATGTACTGCTTATTTAAAATATACAAATTGTATAATCAAGCGAGAGCAAGAGAAAGATTTTAATTTTAAGGCTTCTGACTAACACTCACCAATTTCAGATTCATGACATCACAAGCGAGAAAACACATAATGAAAACTCTTACAAAATATATTAAAGTAGAACTATTCAATAAAACAGTATTTTCACTTGATAGAATACGTTTGTAGAATTTATCAAAAACATGTACTGCATTATATGTACTGTATTTGTCCTCTTATTTTGAAATAAGAATAAAATTTATGTCAATAGTTGACACATAACTTGTCACATAACTTGTTTTGTTTCCTGCTTAGGCATAATTCAATTTTCAAATATACAATTATTTATTAATTATCAAAATATTCAAGGGAAATCTACAGTATATTTTATGAATCTATTTTATCAATTGCAATTGTTCTTTTATTAAAAGATACATTTTTGTATAATTTGCAAGAATTTTCTTTATCTATTTTTCACGCTTCTGATGTCACAATCTAAGCTGCAGTAAATAGACAATCTTAAAGAAGATTACAAAACGTGTAAAAAAAAGAAGAAACTTTACGTAATTATATATAGACTTTATCAAACATACAGTTATTTATTAATCTTTTAATATTATTATAATTTCTTTTTATTTTAATTTTTGTTTATTATTTAGTTTTTATCACATTTATTATTGTTGGCCATAGAAGTTATGATTTATAGACAAGCATTATTCTCTCAGTGTGCTTCGTACAATGCCCATTCCGTCATGAGATATCCATATTTTCATCACAATCCCTATTGTCACTTAATACATCCATAATTTTCCGACATGCAAATTTACGAGCGACACGACGCGATTAAAAGTTTATTAATTTAAATTCAGTGTACGCGCGCCTGTTCGGCGAAGATACAATGCGAACCTCAGGTATAATTAGAGCTCGCAAAGTTCGCGATTGTGAGGAATCGGCTGGGGGCGCAATCCGCGGTTAAAAGCTGCAAAAGTATCGTCGCAACATCGCCAACGTCGCCGTCACGGATAACAGCGTCCCGGGAAGTTCGCGAGTCGTCAGATTTCATCAGCATCTCAATGGGAAACCGCCAAGCGAGAAAGGTAACTCGCTGTTCAAACAAAACCGCCCTCGTCTTGTCATCGACTTCGAGATTTTCGAGAGAGGGCGAGAGAGAGAGAGAGGGAGGGGGGGGGGAGTAACTCGACTCGGGAAAATCAGGCCCGTAAGTTGATGCGCCCCGAGATCACCCCGGGGATGGAGGCGTAGGATAAACAGGAAAGTGCACGAGTCAGCGTGTACGGAATATGTTCCCCGGCAAAGCTGATGCGTTTCAAAGAACCACACCAAAGAGAAGGTATATATGCGTGCACGACACTATCTGTGCGCGCACGTACATACGCGTACGCTTTTACACCTTATCCTACATCTCGATCTTCCGTTCATCCATTTTGTGGTTCGCGGCACAGCGTGAAATAGGGAGGATGGATAGACTCGGAATGCAATACAGTAAATAGAAAAGAAATACTTTTTGCACGCTTCTAAAATTGAAAACGTGCATTCGGTTACTGTTCAACGGAATGAGAATATTGTAGAAAGACTGAAGAAAATCTTCGTGTGAAGTTGACCTCTCAAATTAAAAAAAAAATTAACTAATTCATTCGATTGCTCATCGTTTGCAGATGTATGCATATTTCGAATTTTCATTTGCATTTTCTTTTAGTTAAAAAGTTATTAACATTAAAGTTTTCAGGATGAAACATCTATAGATTGACATTTCGATTTTCTTTAAAATTCGAGTTCAAAATACACTTTTTGCAGCATAAGTTAGTCCCTCCAAAATTATTCTTTTTATAACTTTTTACCAGAAGTGTACAAATGAAAATTCGAAATGTGCATATTGCAAACGATGAACAATCGAATGAGCTATAAAAAGTTAATTTTTTCAAAAGTTAGAGGGCCAACTTCATACGGGTCTAAAAAAACTTACATATTAGGGAAAGACACTTGGATGCCGATAAAATACCCATATTTTATTTTATCGTGGAAAAGCAGTTTCAATTTAATAGCTTTCCATTTAATCTGTTTTTTTTTATATAAGCAAAATTTCATCCTGAAATTTTAATTTTTATTAAATAAAGATTTTAACATTTGAGTTAAAAATTATTTCATAATATATAATAATATAGAATATGTTGAGAAAAATAATCCTGAATTTTTCCACATTTTTTTAAAAGTCTAGAACAAAAAACTTTGAGCTGGAAAAAACTCAGATTGCAGACAGAAGAAACAAAAATATAATTGCAACTGGAGAGTTAAGATTTACTTAGAATATATTCGTAATATTATTCGCAATTTGTAAACTACTAACAAGCTATTTTTTAGCAAAACTAAATACTTCTATAAACATATTTCGCTTTTTATATAAATCTGATTATTGAAATTACGAAAAGTAAGCATGAATTGCTTGTTGTTAAAAAATCATAGATTAAATACTTACAAAGAAAGAAAAAAATAGAAATGTTCACTACATTAATAATTCTCAATACGATATTTCACGTAAATGTTATCAGAAAGTAAAGAATCAGGAAGTAATTTATGACGCAAATATTCACCGTAATTCAATTCGAGTTTATATAATGTCGTGTATTTCATGACGTATATTAATATTATTTATGCAAGGTTGCAATAGGATAACGTGTAAAACGAGAAACGAACATTTAATAGTACATTCACTGCTTCGCAGCTCTTCAATATGAAATCCAATAAATCATGTTTACGCACTAATTGCCATACAAACCATATATAACCATGTATTTTAATCTCAGCCACCGATTTAATTTTATGAAATAGACAATGTTGAAACCGAAAGATTGAGGGCAAAAAATAAAGATTCAGGAGTGAACAGTTGAAGCGCAGGATTCAAAGATATAGAATCGCGAAATTATAATTGAAAGAATATCGGTAATAGATCCTTACAATAAATTGTATAAAAGTTAAAAGATAAATAGTATGTAATAGTATATAATATTAATTTATACTTCCATAAGAGATTACCTGTACTTTCGTACAGAGAGAGAAATTTATCTGTAAACACCTATATACAAAAAAAAATGCCTAATTAAGTAATATTTTTTTAAATATTATGTAAACATTTTTTTTATTGCAAATAAATATTTACTAAATATATATTATTTAAGTTTCTTTTTGTTAATAAAAATATTTATTTGCAGTAAGGAAATGTTTACTTAATGCTATTCAAGAAAATATTACTTAAATTAAAAAATTATTTTTTCAGTGTAGGTTGATTTGCAAAGTCCCAAAATAATTTCTATGCTTCAGGCCTCCGTGGCCGTAAAGACAATGCTACGCGTAAACCAAACGATACGCCGGCGACGCGCACAACCCTACTCGCGTCTGGGGAGACGTAAAGCTCGTACAGCTCACGCGGGGGATAGTTTTATTCCGTGAGGCATAAAAGTGCAAATTTTTAAGCACTAGCGCGAAAGACAATCTCTTTATGCCTTCTCGCCCGTTACGTTCGCGAAATTGCGTTGTCACCTTGCCGTTGTCGCTGTCTCTTCCTTCGCAGGTTTCCCTCTCGAGACCCCCTGAGGCTAGAACGTACTCTGGTGAAGAAAAGAGAAAGAGAGAAAATAAAAAAGGGGGCGCGGATGGGAACCTCTGCAAGAACTTGAACGAAGCTCAACCGCCCGTTGCGACGCCCAAAAGTGCCGGCTTCAGCCAGACGGCGTTTATCCTTTTTACGCGGCGCGGCGGAAAGACAAGACGGGATCGGAATTTTATACGGATAATATCATTTCTGAATGACATGAGAGACAGAGAGAGAGAGAGAGAGAGAGAGAGAAAGAATTGGTTTTTTTTGCAGACTTGATTTTTTTTCAAATGAGTTTTTCATTTTTCGGACTATTGATTTGTGCAAACAATTATCATATTATGTCTCGAAATTATCATTGTTTGTGCAAATAATTATCACTAGTGTAAAAAAAAAGTAAAAAATGTATAAAATATTTTCTACTTTAATTCTTTTACTCAATTGTGAGAATATAATTACCTTTAATTAATATTAAAGGTATCAGATTTTTAATTAAATATTTTTTATGTGACCTTTTAGTTCAAATATAGATGCATTTTTCATTCCAAATCAGTTTACAATTATAAATAAAAATCATCACTTATCTTACTTCAATATTAAATAATTCTTAATAATAAATTATAAAATACATATCGAATGTCTTAATCTATGTCGCCTTCTACTATAAAGTATCGTAGAAAGGAATTTATCCCAACAGACGTTGATGAATTATTTTGTTTGTTTTATAGCAATTTCTCCCACGAACGGATTACGAAGCTGAATTATTACCGCTGAGTACCGCAGCGCTAAGATAGACCGGAAGAAATGTGGTTGGCGGAGGAAAATTAAAGATAACAACCGAGGCACGTACCGACGTGTTTGCAATAATTATTGCGAAAGCGTGGAATGGCAAAAAGAATCGGCCGCGTAATCCCGTGAATTCCATAATATTCGTTTTTTCGAAGGTGCGATGCGATAAAAGTTGAATTGAAGAAAGAGAATTTACATCAATTACAGTCTCAAGTTAAATAAATTTCAACAATAAGAAACAAAATCCAGCAGAACAATATTTCAAAATTTTATGGCGGAAATACATCTATTTTCTTAAACAATCTGCACGATCCTTGAAAAATCTTTAGTTTATAGCGTCTCAAAATTTCGGACATATAGAACGCGTATTTGAGCAAAATATTCTCTTTTCTATTTTTCTGTTTTTTTTTTGTAATATGATGGTTCAATAATCCACAAATAAAAATATTGTTACACGTAACTAGTTAACTCGTAACTCGTGTAGGCTCTTACAGGCTTTCCACTCTTTTTGATTTAATTTCGCTAGAGCCTAGATTTATTTAGTTTGTTTAAAGCACTACTTAATATTACAACTTACAATCAATAGTTATTACATATACAACTACACTATATATATAATACTACTAATTTCTAAAAATAAAAATAAAATCTAATAAAGCAAAACAAATAAAATAACAATTAAATCGATTATTACAATTATACAGGTATAAAAAAACGGTATCATGAACGTTTTGAGTATTTTCATACATTTGTTTCCTGTTATACAATTGTGGAGTGTAATAAAGAAATCTTCATAACATCACGATTATTTTCAGCAATTTGCATGCCGTTTATCTCTCAAGCTGTCATTCGGAGACACCCAGTACACGATCCCACACAATCTTATGCACGCGGGGTCACTTAATCCATACGGAATTCCAGAGGCACGACTATCTCGACTTGCATGCCAAGTGACTCGCTTACATTACACCTTTTCGCAGTTCCGCCATCGTAGACGGTCTGAAAGGCGACGATGCGCGGTTAGTCGCAAGAAAAGTCAGGCGATTTTGGCAAAATGGCCGTCCGGTACGAAAGTTTAACAATGGGAAAGGAAATTATACGGCCGGAGATTCGCGGAGATGTCGTTTCGGCCAAGTGAGTTTCGCGCGAGAGAGAAGGTTGGTCGACGTGTGCCCCGAGAAATTTACAACCTGCCCCCGTCGCCGCAATGAGGAGGTGAAATCGAAAATCAATATTCGAAAGGTATAGAATGCTCGGCGGGACTGACAAATGGCCCTCGCGCGCGCCGAATAGCTAAAATACTGTTGTACAGACGAATAATCCGACTTACAGTTTTGCATACGTTGCCACGTTTTTAATTAAAATTTATAATTTATCAATATTCTTGTTTTTTCCAGTTATACAAAATTCCGTTTAACTCTAATCAGTATTCAGTATATACATCTTGCAGTGACATTTTCTTCAACTACGTTGTAAAAAATTGTTCATAATAAATGTTTTTCACAATCTTATGTAATTTTAAGTATTTTATATGTACAGTATCTGCAAAGGAAATTTGAAAGTATGTTTAATATTTACACTTCAAATTAACTCTATACTTACATATGAAAGTTGTGTGAATAAGATTATATTTTTATTTAATAACACATTTATTTTATTTATTATTATTTTTATTATTAAAAATTAAAATTTTTTAAATGATAAAAATATTTACACTTTTTTTCGTATAAGTACTTTGAATATTCAAAATAATTTATGCAAAATTTCTTTGCGATTCACTGATTAGTTACAAAGATATAGAACAAATAAATATTTTATTTTTACTGGACAACTAGTTCATGCATTGCAATGTAACGCTACGTAAATAATCTTCAATACATAATGTACTTATATTAAAAAATTGAAATTTTTATAATACGTTTCCATATATTTTTATTAGAGTACAGATTAAAAAGAAAACTACTATTTATTAAAATAAGTTATGATCCAGATAGTAAACCGTCACCAAATTTATTATATCGTATTATTGTTAAACATTATTTAGAATAATCTAATTTTTTCATAATTTTGTTATCATTTCAAAAATATAAAACATCCTTGAGTTATATAATGTTATTCCTCGAACATTGATTTTTATATTAAAAAACGTTCAATTAATGATAATCTTGAACGAAAATACATTAATTTAAAATACACTAGATTTGCAAATAAATTATTAGCTATCAGCAAATCTCTTTCCAATTATGAAATTTCGGGGCGAATATCGATTAAACACATAAAACATGACGTCAAAGATTTCATGAAAAGATAAATTTATTCATAAAAAGTTGGTATTATAAACAATCTTCCGATCGAATAATTATCATATTTTACTTAATAAATAATTTTTAACTTGCTAAATAACTTGCCAAGCTCGCTTGTTAAATCTCGTGTGCGCTTTGGGCGCGCAGAAACGATCATGCGCGATTTTCATGCTCATTCATAGTGAGCTATGTTGACTCACAATAGCTTTAGTTCGCAATGTTAACGGGATATTGCTACACTATATGAAATATCACGGAATTCAAAGATGGCCGGCACGAACACGCGAGCGGGCTGGGAGTAAAAGGAATTCAATTTCATGGGAGGGCGTCTTTTGTGTGCGATAGCTTATGTAGGTATTTATATAGTGATGCTCTCGTGCACGTCG
>Ga0157362_1001278_pt1 | contig 10446 bp, 8 predicted proteins | sample AttlaeALBM3_FD_111480 | JGI IMG/M metagenome (GOLD analysis project Ga0157362, IMG submission 111480) | Fungus gardens microbial communities from leaf cutter ant in Ribeirão Preto, State of São Paulo, Brazil - Atta laevigata ALBM3 | ecosystem: Host-associated > Fungi > Mycelium > Unclassified ... | reverse complement strand
GTTTATTATTACTAATCATTACCAATCTATCATTAACAGAATACAAATTTAATGCAGTACAATTGCAGAAAATAAAGAAAAAGGTTATATGTTAATAAATTTATTATTACAAACTAATTTTACACATTATTTAATATGATTATTATAATGAAAAGATTGATGAGATAATTATTATTAATTATTTACATATTAACCATTAAATCGTCAGAGAATGAAATTTTAGGGCGAACAGAGCAAACGGGTTTTTGTTCATTCTATTTCGTGGATAGTAACGGAGGAAAAAGGAAAAAGATTGAAAAAGAATTCCACCAGCACTAAATATGGATAGGCGGAATTCGGAATAAACACTGGGTTACAGGAACGGGGAGGTTGTTCCATATTGGATTTCATGTGGATCAAAATAATGAAGCCCGATCGTGAAAGTCCCCTTTTTATTCTGAATTAAGCAATTTTTGCAAATTAAACATGTAAGAAAAATCGAAATTTTGATTTAAAAATCATTCACTGATCTCTTAATATTTTTTGATAAAAATTTAGAAGTGTTCTTTTGGGATGAAATGGAAGTTTTTGAATTAAGTGGCCGATTAAAAAAAAATTTTTTTCTTTGGCTTAATATACAAGATGTTCGAAAAATTGAGGCCAATACTTCAGGAAGTGATTCGGGAGCCAAAAAGGAAGGAAACAAGCTATAAAGGGTCATGAAATTCCGAGTTATAACCATTTGTATGGTTATATAAATTTATTTTTTATAATTACAATCATCATTTATTTCACAGTGTTTCAATATAAATAACTACATGTTTTAATATTATTCTTTCTTAAGCCAGGAATATTATTATATGGGCATTTCAACATTCCTGGCTCATAATAACATAATAAATAATACATAATAACATGAAAAACAATAAAAATGAAAAACTGAGTTAAAGGTTATTGTTCTATGTATATGTCCAGTACAAGAAGGACAAGTCGAACTATTTATTTGGTTAATCGAACATAATAGCTCGTAAACAACAAGCTGTATAATACAAACAAGATTATTTTTAGCTTATTATTTATTTATTTTCGAGCTTATTATCCATATCAATGAATTAGTTGAGTTTTAATGAATTAGCTGATATGCACCTTATGTTTGGTTATCTCGTGTTCTAGATAATGCTACCGAAGCCAGAAGATTATATGCTTGTGCTTTTCCAAACCGATATGTAAACCGGGAAGAAAGGCATATCAAAATGTTGATAGAACTTTGAGAGAATTTGGTACATTAAAAAAAAACAAATGAGGGCAGAGTTAGAGTAGATGTTGTAATGGAAGAAGAAGTACTTGAACAATTTGAGCGTAATCCTACTATTAATGTTAGAACAGTTTCAGATGAAATCAGAATACCAAAATCAACTATATCATTTTATCAAGAAATTCAATGTATCCATATCACGTACAACGAGTTCAAGGCCTTTTTGTTGCAGAGTATGGTCACTGTTATTGCAATTTTGCCAATTGATTGTAAACAAAATAGATGAGAATCCAAATTTTTGTGAAAATATTGTATTTATTGACGAAGCAGGCTTTGATAGAAATAGAATATTTTCAACTATCACAATTTTCATCAATGGACTGCAGAAAATCCCAAAATGATTAATCAAAGGAGGCATTAACAACAATTTAATTGCACGGTATGGGGCGGGTATTAACGAACTTATAAGGTCTTATTTTTTTGAAGAGAGATTAAATGATTAAAATTATGTACGATTTCTTAGAGAAGAGTTAGACTCACTTTTTTGAAAACGTCCCTTTAATAATACGTCAAAACATATGGTTCATGCATGACAGTACACCTGCGCATTTTAGCCGTGTAGTCAGAGATTATGACTAGAGATGGATAGGGCGTAGAGATTCTATTGCTTGGCCCCCAAGATCACCAAATATGAATTCATTTGATTTTTATTTATGGAGTCACGTAAAGTCACTAGTTTAAATGCCAATAATATTGTTGACTTGGGACAAAGAATAATCCACAGAAATAAGGAAATTTCAAAGAAAAAAGGGATCCAACTATTTTTCATCGCAATACAACTCTTATATAGGGTATCTCTTAAATAACGTCCGAGTCGCATTGTGGGCGTAGAATGGGTCAAGGAGAACGAAAAGAAAAAATCTTATACCATTTTGAAATATCATATATATCATATATATATCAGCTATATAGTTTTCGAATTAAGAAAAAAAATTTCTAAGCCAATGTGCGGTGAAGCCAATGCACACGCCGCGCAAATTCGTCTTGCTTCATAGCGACAGCGCGCACGCGCGCGTGTAGGAGGGACGAAGCGCATCCTTCTCTTCGCTCTCTCTGCGCGCTATTGCTATGGAGTGAAGCGCGATAGGCCGTGCTATGAATTCGCGCGGCACGGCTTCATCGCACATTGGCTTAGACGTTTTCTTTCTTAATTCGAAAACTATAGCGGATATTTCAAAATGGTATAAGACTTTTTCGTTCCTATTGACCCATTCTACGCCCGCAACTGCGGCCCTTACTTAAGAGATCCTGTATAAGAGTTGTATTGTGATAAAAAATAGTTGGATCTCTCCTTATTTCTTCGAATCCGTGGATTATTCTTTGTCTCAAGTCAGCAATATTATTGGGCGGATTTCTGTAAACTAGTGACTTTATGGCTCCATAGATAAAAATCAAATGAATTCATATCTGGTAATCTTAGGAGGCCAGACAATAAGACCTCCACGCCCTATCCATCTCTGGCCATAATTTCAATTCAAATGATCTCTGGCTACACGGCTAGTGTATGTTGCGCAATGCGCAAGTGCACTGTCATGCATGAACCATATGTTTTGACGTATTATTAAAGAGATATTTTCAAGAAAGTGGCCTAACTCTTCTCTAAGAATCGTACACGATTCTAATCATTTAATCTCTCTTCAATGAAATAAAATCCTATAAGTTCATTACCAATAATACCCGCCTATACCTTGCAACTAAACTGTTGTTAATAACTCCTTTAATTAATCGTTTTGTGATTTTCTACAGCCTATTGATGAAAATTGTGATAGTTGAAAATTCCATTTCTATCAAAGCCTGCTTCGTCAATAAATAGAATATTTTCACAAAAATTCGGATTCTCATCTATTTTGTTTATAATCAATTAGCAAAATTGCAAAAAAAAAACAGTGACCATAATCTGCAACAAAAAGACCTTGAATTCGTTGTATGTGATATGGATACATTGAATTTCTTGATAAAAATGTCCCATATAGTTGGTTTCTGATACTCTGATTTCATCTGAAATTGTTCTAACATTAGTAGTAGGATTACGCTCAAATTGTTCAAGTACTTCTTCTTCCATTACAACATTTACTCTAGCTCTGCCCTCATTTGTTTTTTTTTAATGTACCAAATTCTCTCAAAGTTCTATTATATACAAAGTTCTATTATATACAAAGTTCTATTATACATTTTGCCTTTCACGGAATGATATTAAAATCATGGACTTTGAGACATTAGAAATTATTATTCTCGAAGGTTTTTGTATCTATATTAAAAAACAAGAAAACAGTTTTAATCTAATTGTAAGAAATGTACGGAAGTGTTGACTGAACCATGTTTTGATATTACATATGATAATTAAATATTTGAAAAAGTCACATAAACATACATATAATATCTTTATCTATTAATTAAATTATATTCTACATACTAAGCGGTCACATTAAATTCTCATATCTCAAAGCGCTATCATGACGGATTCTCATGCAGAAATAGAATACTTAGATATATTATAAGTTCTTTAACTTTTTTAATTACTGTAATTAACTTCAATCTTTTAATGCACATTTTATTATATAATATAAATATTCGTACACAATTGATATTTCGGTCTTGTGATCCTCTATGTGTTTTAATATTTGACTCTATAGCCCGTGCCTACAATGAATTATGGATTCGCATACACCGTTATAACAAACGTAAGCAGAGAATTATTGTTTGTAAAAATGCGCTTTCGTGAAATGCGCGTGATTCATGTTTTAGTCTCATAATGTTTTTTTATATTTTGCGTTATATGAAAGTTTTTACGATAGCTGAAGATGGCTGAGTAAGTCGAAACGTCTCTTTAATATTGTAAAATTAAAAATATTAAATACACATCTTATTTTGCTTATTTACACTTACTTTTATCTTTTTATTACTATTTTAATTTATGATTATGTTTCAATCCGATAAATCAGTGCAGAGTCCATAAAAGCTTATAATTGTATTCGTACATGTCTACTCATGAAATTTTCATTACTAACACTAAACAAGACCCACTTAACCAAAAATGGCAATTTTTTTCTCTTAATTGTATTTATATAGGGTACTCAAAGGGTAATACCAAACTTTAGGAATATGTAATATTTGTGAAAACCGAAAAGTCTTAATAATAAGCAATATAAATATATATGATTATGAACGGTTTCATTATAAAACCTAATAAATAATCAATATTTTATTCTTAATAATATGGTATAATCATCCCCATTTATTATTACAATCCTCCAGAATATGAGGACGAGTGTAATAAAATTCTACATAGTCTTTAAAGAAACATAATTTTTTTTAGTTACATTACAAAACTGAAGCAAAGAAAAATTTGTAGCTAAATAAATTCTGCATCTAAAGGTACATATCTTTTTTTTAACATAAATTATGTTTGAACTCTTATAAAATTTTAAAGTCAAAGTATTACTTTTATCCCCGGTCTCTCTTATTTAATAATCACATAAAACTTTTAATAATTGTTACCACTATTGACAAATTCGATACATGCACTGATTTTGCTTTGGTGTTATCTTGACATGGTGCGAATGCAGAAATCACTTTAATGCTATGCCAAAATGCATTGTCAGAAACATCAATGTAACATTTCTTGAACTCTTCATTCGGTCTGAATATAAATTCAGCACTACGCTGAGTCAGTTTTCATTTGCTGAATACGACGCTGAATCTTGTACATACTGATACAGTATACACAAGCCGAATGTGGCACTGAAAGAGCTCGCACTCAGTGCAGTCTGCCAAATCCGCTATATGTCTTTTTTTTAGATATATTTTGTATAATTATTCTCTATTTCTAAAGGTACATTAATTAGTTTAGAATTGCAATTTTGAAGACACTTGACCAATTGCAAGAACACTTTGACGAATAATATCACAAAGCTCGTTCAACGCGCGGATAATCGTGTGGATCTCGAGGGAATTTCCGGGGATTTTATTTTAATATCGATTCCTGGACATAAAATTATTGATAATTCATCCACTATGCAATTCTTCATGTCAGATTTCCTTTGTGACAGAGCGCCGTGTTTCCGACTCCAGTCCAGCGAACAGAGGATTCTCCAAAGAATACTCAATAAGAAGTGGCAGGCTGAGCATTAGCAACATAGGCGGCTCGCAGTCTCTCAACAGACTTGCAAGGCTCCTGAATCAACGGCCGACCTTCATTCCAAACGATGAAATTTCACGACGGCTGTCCTGGGAGAGGTACGTCACGAAACTGATTGTACTATGCATTTTAAAGTTCCAGGTTTACTATGCGAAAATCAAATTTTTTTTAATTGTCTCTCACACTCAAGTGATGATTAATCTCATTTGAAAAGAAATGATCGGAAGGATTAAATTGGATAGGCATCATAATTTAATATCTCAATAAAACAAGACAATTCTTTTTATTAATCATAAGAAAAGTAATACCTTTTTGTTTATCATAAGAAATTTTAATCAAAGGTACTCTATATAAGGAACGAGTGACTTCAACCAGCAAACGACATAAAGAGATGACTGGTAAATCCAATTAAAAATACAAAATTAAATGGAAAGCCAATGGATAAATATTTCGTTTAGAGGAATTGTTCAATAATCGCACTCAATATTTGCTTTGCAAAATGTTCTCGTCGGACCAAAATTAAAGTTTGAATTGGCCATTGCATTGGCCTATGAAGCGTCGAAAAATTGCACAATTCTTTAAAACTGAAATAAGCTTAATTTTTTTAAGTTTTATCTAATGTTCCTCAAGCTGTGCAGGAATACCACCCGCACGGCAATTTGTTGTGCGCGAACCTTTTTCGCAAGCGCTCGCGCACTGCGAAATGTAAGAAATGTAAGCCGCGCACCGCGCGTCTCAGTCCCCAGAGGGCTGGCGCGACAAGCAAGAAAAACCCGCGATTGAGATTCACTCAGTGGGAGATATAAGATCCGCTGGAGCGAATGAAACTCACTCAAGGCATCCTCACGCATCCTCGAAACCCATACGATATTGTAACCTGGGATTACCAAACTGCTTCGAACGAGACCAGCGAAGATGCTCATCAGCAAAGCCATCACAACTATTCTGCATGTTAGCAGCGAAAGCGCAGCAACACTAGCCTATTAGCGGAGGCGCAGCACAGATATCGCTCAACGGCGGAGCAGCCAGACTTCGCAGAAGAGCAAAAGCAACCAACAAACATGGCTAAAACCATAAACAGTAGGCATTAGCGACTCCACGCTCGCCGTCATCAGTAAGGTGGAGGCTCATCCCATTGGAATTATCGCCACAGCACCAGAGGCTGACGTGACCGCCACGGGTACTTCTTAGTACAGTCGAGAGAGTACCTCTAGAGGTACACATCCGAGTTATCTCACCATCCCGGCTGCCATCTCGCTGCCCGAGACACCGCCTGCTGCCGTTTCTTCGTCGCCGAGGAGATTCCGCCGAGGACTATCACCGGGACACAAACCTCTGGTAACAAGTAGGAGACACCATCGAAATCGAGATGAGTGAAGCTCTCGCCGTACACGCCGCTATATACACCACCGGCTTTACAAAAGAGGATCGTATTCGTGCTGCTGGCTACGATCTACTCTGCCGAGGTAGACAATAACTATGACTGCTGGGACTCCATCAAGTGGACTCACTATGAGCCGAAGATCTGCTATCAGGAGCACGTGATGCGCGGTAGACACCGTCACACACCGTCACAAATGGCCCTTTTCAGGACACATAAAGTACCACGGCTTTTTTCAGGGCTATTCTATTTCTTATACATAAATTATAAATATACTATAAATAGATCGAATATTCAAGTCTCGTTATTCGACTGGAATCTTTCCATACTGCGATTACTACTGCGTGCGTACTGTCTCCAATACCGGCGAGTAGTTGAGGCCGACGGCGATGGCCGGCTGCAAAAATCTGTCGAACACGTGATAGTGGTTGCAACACATCTCAATCAACTGCTATATCTAGAATAGATGTGATCAACCTTTTTATCTGGCGTGCCATGGAGGTTCAAAATCTTTGACGTATCACTCTGTTATAGAATTAAACAAACAGGGATTATAATCTTATATATACTTTGGTTACATTTCAATCCAACAAATCGATACACAATTCATAGAAACTGTTAACTATATTCGTATATATTCGAATATGAATATTATTAATAATAAATACTCCCATAGCCAGGCAGCAAAGTGACATGATTTTCATCGATATATGATGATTACTGATTTTAGACGTCATGTACGCAATAATTGACATTTAAAAGAAGCGAGTATTCTGACATAATAATGTAATATAATATTTAGAGACATCTTTGATATGTTTTTAAAAAGTTTTTAGATTACTATTTAAATGTTATTGTGACATTATTATGACGTTACTTTACATTATTTTATTATGCAACGTTATTAATATGCCATTTGACACATTATTCCTCCAAGATGCATATGATTCGAATTTATATTTTAAAATAAGAGATTCTTATATTTTTCGGGCATCGAAAAAAAGTATTACAATCATTCTATCTTACAAAGTTCCTCTAAATCTTCATATATGGTCGTACAATAATATTATTATTAATATTGTAAAATGTTTTACCAATAATAATGAATAAATAGTAAATATTTTTTCCTAACTTCTGTAATTAAACAACATATTCCGTATTTTTCCATTAGTACGACCTTACTTTATCCACATGAAGAATTTATTACCAAATATTTATTTATTAAATAAACAATGTTTAATCATCTCAATAAAACTTGAAGACATCCAAATTCTAAAATTTTTTTACAATGACTACAGGTATGATCTAATAATGAATTTTCTACTAAATACTTTTCAATCCAAGAGCAATAAATTCATGGAACCAATAGATAGCGTATAAGTATAACAGATAGTGTATAAGTTTAATAGAATCGCTGCTATTTCATATTAGACGCCTATCTCATAATAGAGGGCTTTCCTTTACTAATAAATTGAAAAATATATAAATAAGAAACGGAAGAATACGGCAAAATAACCGGTACGCGATCACTCCAGGATTAATCGAATCAACATTGAAATAAAATTAAATTAAATTAAAATAATAACATTTAAACTTTTTAATCAAAACGTAAAAAAAGAGAAACCAACAAATGAAAAATTTTAATCTTGAATACACATTTAAAGACAAAGAAGTCTTGTAAAAAATCATTTACACTGATTAATAAACAATTACTGCTAATAATTAAGATACGTACCTTAGTGAAAATTGCAAGAAAATACACAATTTCTTTTATTCCTCTATTAAACACAAATGAGCGCAATTATATATTGTTTCGCACTTTCATGGCATCGCTGGTCGGTCATTCAACTGTTAGAGATTTATAGCATTATCTCAGATAGATAAACGAAAATAAAAAATATTCGCTTTGTCCAGGCCGTCCACTTTGCTCGGACTTTTCTTATATATTATTAGAATTAATATTATTTATTTAATTTGATATGGAATTTAACTTAGCACTAAATCTTGATATTAAATTTTTTATATGAATGATACATAAAATTTTATGGAATCTAATTGGACGCCAGTTCTTGATATCAAATCTTTTATATAAATAATTAGAGTTAAGTAAGGAAAATATTATCACTTAGTTTTTACACTTACAATTAGTGTATGTTTTAATTAGTTGTATATACAGAATGTTTCAGAAATAGTAGACCAAAACTCTAAAAGCAGAGTCTATTCATTGTAAGGATGAAAAAAAGTCATATAAACATGGATTCGGAAAAGCTTCCTTTCCAAATTAAAAACATTTCTTATTTAAATTGTACGTATTTATGTTGGACGGCATGTCTCACTTCGATTCATGAATTCGTTTCATGAATTGTATTTCATTCACCTTCTAAAGTAAACAAAGAGTTATTAGATATATAATTATATAGGTATAGAATTGGAATCTTTATTTAAGCAGTGGAAACAGACTATTTAAGAATGAAGATAGTATTCATTAACATGGCAGCTTATTCTAACATCGAAATTGGCAGATATTCACAATATGTATAGACAAACTAATGGAAACTGCAGAAAAGTCGCTCAACGTCTCTATCAATAAATCTTCTCTCAAAGATGATTTAGCCCTGTTAAAAATACCTTCAATTCTGTCCATCGTCGAATTAAAAAGGAAAAAAAAAACAGGATCTTTCTTACCTAATACAATTAATCAAGGACGAAGCAGAACCATTCGAGCAGCTGCAATCGAAGAACAAGTAATTAGACGAATCACAGACAATCATATCGTATAAAATAAAAACGTCAATCGTATAAAATAAAAAATAGATACAAGTATAAAATAAAATATAGATAAATTTATACAAATTCACTAGAGATTCACAAATTACAAACATAAAATACAAAAAGCGCAGGATGTTTTTTATGAATGTCATATATTTAAAATTCTTACGTTAAAGATACAAATTATGGACGTTTCGATATTCCTATATCAGGCTATCTTTAGTATACAATATAAATAATATAAAAATATTCGCATAAGATTAAAAGAATTGAAATAAATAAAAGATTAATGTTTCTTAGTGATAAGATTAAAAGAATAAATTAATAATAAATTTTAGTTCAATTACAATCTACGCTTGTGTTGTCGAAAAATTCTTGCTTTTATTTGTATTCTTACTTAACTTTTATATTGAACACGTTGTGAGAAACGCCAGATTCCAAATTCTAATAAGAATAAAAGATTCAAATTTTAAGATAGCAGAAACTATTTCTTTTTTTATGTATCTATATTTTATGAACGTACCTGTGCTTGTCACAACGATCCTTAAATTATTCTCCATCAACATTGAAATTATCTTCCATGTAAGACAAACGATTACATGAGACAGAATTATTTTTATTTGTAAAAATAATGTTTTATCTGGACTTTCAGTATGTCAGAATATATACTCATCGTGAAACAAGAAAGAGAGCTTAATGGAGGGGGTTAAAATTATTTTAGTTGAGAGGGGAGTTCTTAAATAATCGGTAAATCAGAAAAACGGTTCGTGTCGTTTGTTTATTTAATTCTAATTTCTGTTTTTTAATATGTAACATCTCGGAAATCATTCTTCTATAGTAAGAAGATTCTATAGTAAGAAGATT
>Ga0157362_1001277_pt1 | contig 10447 bp, 10 predicted proteins | sample AttlaeALBM3_FD_111480 | JGI IMG/M metagenome (GOLD analysis project Ga0157362, IMG submission 111480) | Fungus gardens microbial communities from leaf cutter ant in Ribeirão Preto, State of São Paulo, Brazil - Atta laevigata ALBM3 | ecosystem: Host-associated > Fungi > Mycelium > Unclassified ... | reverse complement strand
TTATCCCAAACCGTCAAACCTCTGCGTTCCATAGACGAAGCGGGTGGTCACTTTTCCCGAGCCGCCTAATCCAAGAGCGATCCGCTATCTCCAGGCATCGCGTACTTCGACTCCGCAAGAGCCCTTGCGATCAGGGCGTGCCCCTCACGCATGAGCTGCTCCCCCCGCTTGCGCGCCAGCGTCGCATCTCCCCGCCGGATCGCTTCCGTGACACTCGAATGCCCCTCGAGCGCTGCGGGCAGCATCTCGCTCGACTGGAGATGGGCCATGAAGCGATAGCGCATCGCCTGCTTCTCGATGCCCGCCATAATGCGCAGCAGCGTGGATTTACCCGCGCCGTTCAGGCCGAGCACGCCGATTTTCGCGCCCGGGAAAAAGCTGAGGGAGATGTTCTTCAGAATATGACGCTTCGGCGGTACCACTTTACCGACGCGATGCATGCTATAGACGAATTGAGCCACGTTGTTATGAGCCTCTGATTCTGGTGGGTGAATTAGTGACGAAGTTTAGCCTTTTTGCCTGGCTAATCCCAGCCGCGCGCCGGGATAATTGCGGACGAGGTCAGGCGGAGTCGGGCAGCCGCAGCGGCAGCGACTGCTGCGCCAGCCACGCCGCCAGCGCGGGCTCCGGCGCGCTGTCGCTGACCAGCAGGTCAAAGCGGCGCAGCTCGGCGATACGCGCGGGCAACACCTTGCCGAATTTGCTGCTGTCCGCCACCAGCACGCGCTGGCGCGATCGCAGCATGGCGTGATGCTTCATCGCCAGCTCGTTCAGGTTGTAGCAGGTGGCGCCCTGTTCGCTGTCGATGCCCGCCGCCGAGATAAACGCCAGCGTCGGACAGAGATCGTCGAGAATTGAATGGGCGCCGACCGGGGTAAAAAGCGCGTTGTCGGCATGAAATTCGCCGCCGCTCAGGATGACGTTGCAGGCCGCTTTCTCTTTCAGCGCCAGAAAGGTGTTCATGGCGCAGCAGATGGCGGTGAAGGGCAGGTCGTCCGGCAGCGCGTCCACGATATAGGGAATGGTGGTGCCGCAGTCGAAAAATACCGTATCGTTCTCGCCGATCAGGCTGGCGGCAGCCTGCGCCAGACGCTGCTTTCTCGCGGCGTTCTGGCCGTGCTGATCCGACACGAAGTAGTGCCCGACATGGCTTTTTGGATCGCTGACGATGTAGCCGCCCAGCAGCACCACCGCAGAGGCGGGTTCGCTGAGATCGCGGCGGATGGTCATCTCCGAGACCCCCAGCAGCTGCGCGGCGTCTTTCAGATGCAGCTTATCGGTGCGTTTTAACGCCAGGGTCAGTTTCTGAATGCGTTCGTCGCGCCGGGTTTCCATAGACGTCTCTGTTGTGGTTGGTAGCGAAAACGGTGCGCAGCCAGCGACCGCGTCTGAGCATCATTACAAGGTGATAAACTGGACTTTTTTAATAAGTTGCGTCTTCAGACACGCAATCTTAACTGTAACAGGATCGTCCCGTAAACCTCGTCTTCAGGCTGCTATTGTCAGCCATGCGCCCCTGACCTGCTGGTTATCTGCCACGCGCTGCGTAAATTTTGTGAAGAACATGGCAAGAGCCGGTTCCCCTGGTTAGCATGAAGAATGCCTGGCACGCAGCCGGAGAGCAGCAACAGAGGAGATTTTCGTGGAGAAGTGGCGTAACTGGATAGCAGGGATCTGCCTGGCCGCAACGGCCGGCAGCGCGTGGGCCGACTCGCTGGATCAGCAGCGAGAGCGATATCAACAGATTAAGCAGGCATGGGACAGCAATCAGATGGCGACGGTGGAGCAGCTGCTGCCGACGCTGCAGGACTATCCGCTTTACCCCTATCTGCAGTACCGCCTGCTGGCGCAGGATCTCGATCAGGAAACGCCGCTCGCCATTAAAAACTTTATTCAGCAATACCCGACGCTGCCGCCGGCGCGCTCCCTGAAAACCCGCTTCGTCAACGTGCTGGCGCACCGCGAGGACTGGCAGGGCATTCTGAGCTTTAGCCCAGAAGCGCCAACCCCGGTGCAGGCGCGCTGCAACTGGCTCTACGCCAAATGGGCGACCGGCGCGCAGCAGCAGGCGTTTGCCGGCGCGAAAGAGATCTGGCTGCGCGGCACCGCACTGCCGAACGACTGCGACCGACTCTTCTCTGTCTGGCAATCCTCCGGCCAGATGTCGCCGATTACCGTGCTGGAGCGCATCCGGCTGGCGATGAAAGCGGGCAACGACAGCCTGGTGAGTTTCCTGGCGAAAACCCTGCCGGAAGATTATCAGACCATCGCCAACGGCGTGCTGATGCTGCAGAACGATCCGCAGACGGTGGTGAGCTTCGCTCAGTCCGTCGGGCCGACCGACTTTACCCGTCAGGCGACGATTTACGCCTTTACCCGCGTGGCGCGCGCCGATATGGAGAACGCGCGCAGCATGATCCCGCTGCTGGTGCGGGCGCAGAAAATGGAGGCGGACGACGAGCAGGCGCTGAAAGAGATCGTGGTCTGGCGCATGATGGGCAGCGATCTGACGTCGGAGCAGGCGCGCTGGCGCGACGGCGTGGTGATGAACAGCCAGTCGACGGCGCTGATCGAACGCCGCGTGCGGCTGGCGCTCTCGCAGCACGACCGTCGCGGCCTCAATACCTGGATCGCGCGGCTGCCGCTTGAGGCGAAAGAGAAAGACGAGTGGCAATACTGGCAGGCGGATCTGCTCTATTCCCAGGGCCGTAAAGAGGAGGCGGACGAGATCCTGCACAAGCTGATGCAGGCGCGCGGCTTCTATCCGATGGTGGCGGCGCAGCGGCTCGGCGAAAAATACCCGATACAGATCGACGAAGCGCCGAAGCCAGACAGCGCGACGGTGCAGGGGCCGGAGCTGGCGCGGGTGCGCGAGCTGATGTTCTGGGGGCTGGACAACCTGGCGCGCAGCGAGTGGGCCAACCTTATCTCCAGCAAGAGCCATGTTCAGCAGCAGATGCTGGCGCGCTACGCCAATGAGCAGGACTGGTGGGATCTCAGCGTGCAGGCGACCATAACGGCGAAGATGTGGGACAGCCTGAAAGAGCGCTTCCCGCTGGCGTGGGAGAGCTTCTATAAGAGCAATACCCGCGACAAAGGCATCGCCCCGAGCTACGCCATGGCGATTTCGCGCCAGGAGAGCGCCTGGAACCCGAAAGCGCGTTCGCCGGTGGGCGCCAGCGGCCTGATGCAGGTGATGCCGGCGACGGCGGCGCATACCGTGAAGATGTACAACATTCCCGGCTATGTGAACAGCAGCCAGCTGCTGGATCCGCAGACCAATATCCAGATCGGCACCCAGTATCTGGAGTATGTCTACCAGCAGTTCGGGCAGAACCGCATTTTCGCTTCCGCCGCCTATAATGCGGGACCGGGACGCGTGCGCAGCTGGCAGAACGTCAGCGCGGGCAATCTCGACGCGGTCGCCTTTATCGAAACCATTCCCTTCTCGGAAACGCGCGGCTACGTGAAAAACGTGCTGGCCTATGACGCTTACTATCGTCACTTTATGGGCGAGCCGGACAAGATCCTGTCAGACAGCGAGTGGAATCGCCGTTACTAGCTGTGCTATGCTTCCGTACTCGTTAGTGAGTACGGAAGCCTGTTGATGACGCAATCTCCCGCCCGGTCGGCGCAAAATTCCCTTTCTGAAGATAACTGGCGACGCTTTATCGCGCTGATGCAGCAGGCCTACGCCGATGACGTGGCGCTGCCGTTACTGCAGCTGATGCTGACGCCGGATGAGCGCGAGGCGCTCGGCACGCGCCTGCGCATCGTCGAAGAGCTGATGAGCGGCGTCATGAGCCAGCGCGAGTTGAAAAACGAGCTGGGCGTCGGCATCGCCACCATTACGCGCGGCTCCAACAGCCTGAAAGAGGCGCCGCCCGAGCTGCGACGCTGGCTGGAAGCGCGTCTGGGACGCGCCGACCTTAACGCTGATAAAGCGGATGAGTAAAAGGGCAGAGCGCCAGGATCAGCGCCTGATGATAGACGCTGGAGCGCGTCAGCCGCCCCTGCGTAAAGGCGCCGATAGCGCCGCCTTTCTGTTTGATATTCTCCACGCCGGTGAGACGGGCCATCTCCTCGCCCAGTTCGCGTCCGGCGCGTAGGCCCTCCAGCACCACCGGCGGCAGCGTAAAGCTGGCGGATCGCGACTCGCCGCGTTGCTCTGCGTTTTCCACCACCATCCAGGCAAAGGCGCACTCCGCCTCAATACCGGCCTCAATCGCCACCCAGAAGTCCGCTGCCGGTTCCGCCCGACGCGCATTGGCGACGCGCTGGCGTGCGCCGGTTCGCGTTTCCGCATCGCTCAGCGGCTGCGCCGCCACGCCGCTATCGACCTCGACCCCGCGAATATGGCAGGATCCTTCGCCGAAAACGTCGCTGAACGCCTGAGAAATTGCGCGAATTTTTGCCGGATTGATGGTGGCTGCGATAACCTGGTACATAATCTATTGAACCCTTTAGGCAAATTTGTCGCAGTATAACGGAAACTCAGCATGCTACAGGTCTATCTTGTTCGTCACGGTGAAACGGTATGGAATGCGGAGCGCCGCATTCAGGGACAATCCGACAGTCCGCTGACGGAGAAAGGAGAGCAACAGGCCCATCAGGTGGGCGAGCGCGTAAAACATCTTGGCATTACCCATGTTATCGCCAGCGATCTGGGCCGCACGCAGCGCACCGCCGAGATTATCGCCGACGCCTGCGGCTGTACGGTGACGCTGGAGCCGCGCCTGCGCGAGCTGAATATGGGCGTGCTGGAGAAGCGTCCGCTGGACGGGCTAACCGAGGAAGAGGAGCGCTGGCGCAGCACGCTGGTGGACGGCACCGAGGATGGCCGTATCCCGCAGGGCGAATCGATGGCGGAGATGGCGGCGCGCATGCACGCGGCGCTGAACGCCTGCCTGGCGCTGCCCGCCGGCAGCCGTCCGCTGCTGGTGAGTCACGGTATGGCGCTGGGCGTTTTGATCAGCACGATTCTCGGATTGCCGGCCCATGCGGAGCGTCGGCTGCGGCTGCGCAACTGCTCGATTTCGCGCGTCGATCATCAGCGCAGCGCCTGGCTGGCGGAAGGCTGGGTGGTGGAAACGGCGGGCGACGTGTCGCATCTGGACGCGCCGGCGCTGGATGAGCTGCAGCGCTAATAAAAATGCCGTCGTGATGACGGCATCGTTATTAGCTCGCCTGCTGGCGACGGATCGGGATGAGATATTCGCAGCGGATCTCTTTCGGCGGCTCGGGGCGTTTTTTGCCGCCGTGGGTATAGAAGCGCTCGATATCCTGGCCCTGACGGCGCGTCAGGCCGAGCGTCGGCATACAGGTGCCGTAGAGCAGCAGGATAAATTCCTGTAGTTCGTTGCGCGGGCCGTTGTAGGTGAACTGCACATAGTCACCCGCTTCCAGCAGCACGCTCTGGCCGGAGTGCAGGTTGACCGCCTGGTCAGACGGCACGGCGGTGGTGTAGAGGATCTCCTGCTCGTCATCCTTCTCCTGGCTGGCGCGCACCTGATGCAGGCCGTAGAGCACCGGCGGCACGGTGTCGGTTTCCAGCAGGAACTGCTTCCAGAAATGAATGCGCATTTCGTCGCGGTAGCTGGAGATCTGCTCCAGCGTGCAGCTGTAGGTTTGCGTTTGTCCGACCAGCACGGTTTCCGGCAGGGTGACGAAGGTCGACTCCGGCATGCTGTTGTCGTCGAGGCGAATCGGCGGACGAATGCCGAACGAGTTCCATTCTGATGAGCGGCGATACCACGCGGGCGTCTGGTTAAACTGCTTTTTAAAGGCGCGGGTAAAGGTCTGCTGGGAGTCAAAACGGTACTGCAGCGCGATATCCAGAATCGGGCGGCTGGTCAGACGCAGCGCCACGGCCGCTTTCGACAGGCGACGCGCGCGGATATAGGCGCCGATGGCATGGCCCGTTACATCCTTGAACATCCGCTGCAGATGCCATTTAGAGTAACCCGCTTTCAGGGCAACATTGTCTAGTGAAAGGGGCTGATCCAGATGGCTCTCCAGCCAGACAAGCAAATCTCGAATGATACCGGCTTGGTCCATAAAACATCCTCATACTCTCTGGGGCGCGGCTAACGCGGTCGCCGAATAATAGCACTAATTGCACATCAGGCGTGGGCAGTTTTGTTGGGAGATTGTGCCATGTCAATGTGGGATAAAACCGGTTCTGGTTTGGTCAACGCGGACAATTGCCAGTACATTACATGCTCGTCTATTAGGTTTGCAATGGTAACGCTATGACAATATCTCGCTTTTTCGCTGCTTCACTCGCCACGCTGCTGCTGGCGTCACCGGTTCTGGCCGAGGAGATCGGCTCGGTAGATACGGTATTCAAGATGTTCGGGCCTGACCATAAGATCGTGGTGGAAGCCTTCGACGATCCCGACGTAAAAAATGTAACCTGTTATATCAGCCGGGCGAAAACCGGCGGCATCAAGGGCGGCTTAGGGCTGGCTGAAGATACCGCCGACGCGGCGATCTCCTGTCAGCAGGTGGGGCCGGTGACGCTCAGCGACGCCATCGTCAACGGCAAAGCGCAGGGCGAAGTAGTGTTTAAGAAGCGCACTTCGCTGGTGTTTAAAAAGCTGCAGGTGGTGCGTTTCTTCGATCAGAAGCGCCATGCGCTGATCTATCTGAGCTACTCTGACAGGGTGGTGGAGGGATCGCCGAAGAATGCGCTGAGCGCAGTGCCGATTATGCCGTGGCGGGAATAAAAAAACGCCCTTCTGGGCGTTTTTACTGACGGCGGCTAAAGCTCGCAGGCGGGTGAGACGGACCGAGCTGGCAGGGATGCCGCTTTTTGCGTCTTTGCGATCGGGCCGTCTTACCCGCGCTGGCACCGTGTCAGCCAACCCTCGATTCCAGCAGGTTTTTTATTCCTGCAGATCGCCGCAGAAGCGGTAGCCTTCGCCGTGAATGGTGGCGATGCTTTCCGGCGTGTCCGGCGTCGACTCAAAATGCTTACGGATGCGGCGAATAGTGACGTCGACGGTGCGGTCGTGCGGCTTCAGCTCGCGGCCGGTCATCTTCTTCAGCAGGTCGGCGCGGGTCTGGATTTTGCCGGGGTTCTCGCAGAAGTGCAGCATGGCGCGAAACTCGCTGCGCGGCAGCTTGTACTGATCGCCGTTGGGGCTGATCAGCGAACGGCTGTTGATATCCAGCTCCCAGCCGTTGAACTTGTAGCTTTCCACCTGGCGGCGCTCTTCGCTCGGCATCGCCAGATTCATAGTGCGCGACAGCAGATTGCGCGCACGGATGGTCAGCTCGCGCGGATTGAACGGCTTGGTGATGTAGTCATCGGCGCCGATCTCCAGACCAAGGATCTTGTCCACTTCATTATCACGACCGGTCAGGAACATCAGCGCCACGTTCGCCTGCTCGCGCAGTTCGCGCGCCAGTAACAGGCCGTTTTTGCCCGGCAGGTTAATGTCCATGATCACCAGGTTAACATCATTGTCGGTGAGCACCTGATGCATTTCAGCGCCGTCGGTTGCCTCATAGACGACATAACCTTCCGCCTCAAAAATACTTTTGAGGGTGTTACGCGTGACCAGTTCGTCTTCAACGATAAGAATGTGTGGGGTCTGCATGTTTCGCTACCTAAAATTTGCCAACAAATCGAAAACAGGGCGTACGCGGGTATTCAGGCTCGCTAAAAAGCGCGGTGAGTGGCGCTTAACCGTTGTACGAAATTATGTTCTTGATACACCATCTATCAACGTCAACAACAGTGTTAGCTCAGCCAGTCAGAATGAATATTGCCTGCCCCAGGAGAGAATCTTTTGGCGCATATCCTAACCGTATTAACAGCAACCTAACAGCACCAACAACAACCGATAAGCATAAAAACAACGCTTCGTTGACTTATATCAAATGCAATTGTAGCACGTTAACACTTATGTGAAAAACTTCTCTTGTAATGACAGCTTAGCTCACAAAAAATATCAATTTCGCTACATTTTTACATTATGTATACGCAAATGATAATTGCACAGCGCCCGGCGCTATTAACCTGATTAAAAACATCTTTAACGCTTTAATTTGCTTTAATGCCGCGTTGGCGCCCATTTCCGATGCATAAAGTTATTTATTAAAATTTAACATCCTTAACAACTTCTTTTCGGTTCTGGCAGGATCCCGGCGTTGGTAGCGGCGCGTGTTACTATAAGGCGCGATTTCTAAACACAGATGGAATAATGATGCGTTTTCCCCTCATTCTGGTTTCTCCCGCCCGGCCGGAAAATATCGGCGCAGCGGCGCGCGCCATGAAAACCATGGGCTTTAGCGAGCTGCGCATTGTCGCCAGCGACGCCTGGCAGGATCCCGCCGCCCGTCGCGTGGCGCACGGCGCTGGCGAGATCCTCGATAATCTGCGCACCTGTGCGACGCTGCAGGAGGCGCTGGCGGATATCGACTTCTCCGTGGCGACCACCGCGCGCAGCCGCGCAAAGTTCCGCTACTACGCCACGCCGCAGCAGGTCGAGACGCAGCTGCTGGAGAAGCGGCAGTGGGTCAACAGCATGGCGCTGGTCTTCGGGCGCGAGGATAGCGGCCTGACCAATGAAGAGCTGGATCTAGTGGATCTGCTCACCGGCATCCCGATGGCGCAGGATTATCCCTCGCTCAACCTCGGTCAGGCGGTAATGGTCTACTGCTATCAGCTTGCCGCGCTCAATCGCGTGGCGCCGCCCGCCGCCGCACCGGCTGACGCGCAGCAGCTGGATGCGCTGCGCCAGCGCTTCGACCGCCTGCTGCAGCGGCTTGAGGTCAGCGACGATCGCAAGATGGCTGACTGGATCGATCAGCGTATCGGCCTGCTGGAGCAGCGCGACAGCGCCATGCTGCACCGGCTGCTGCACGACGTAGAAAAAAAACTTATAGATAAATCTTCCTGAAAAAGCGGTTTTTGCAGCGGCTGATCGTACAAAGCCCGCAGCGGGCAAACGATCCGGCAAGAATTCCCCTGGCCAGCACGCAGCAGTGCGCAGCGGCGAGAAATTCGCCGCCGGACAAATTCGTTGACTTGACCGGCGCTTTGCTTTACTTCTGGAAGGCAGACAGACTTAAAAAGACAGACAGAAAAAATCTCAATGCGTAACTCAACCAGCCTGAACATCACCATTATTACCACCACCATTACCACCGGTAAGGGTGCGGGCTGACGCATACAGGAAAAAAAAGAAAAAGCCCGCACCTAAACAGTGCGGGCTTTTTTTTCGGCAAAAATTCAGGAGAGCTTTAACATGCGAGTGCTGAAATTTGGTGGGACCTCGGTAGCGAATGCGGAACGTTTTCTGCGTGTCGCTGACATTCTGGAAAGTAATGCGCAGCAGGGACAGGTTGCCACCGTACTCTCTGCACCAGCGAAGATCACCAACCACCTGGTGGCGATGATTGAGAAGACCATCAGCGGCCAGGACGCGCTGCCGAACATCCGCGACGCCGAGCGTATTTTCGACGAGCTGCTGCAGGGGCTGGCGACGGCGCAGTCGGGCTTCGACTACGACGGCCAGAAAACCCGCGTCGATCTGGAGTTCGCGCAGCTGAAACAGGTGCTGCACGGCATCAGCCTGCTCGGCCAGTGCCCGGACAGCGTCAACGCCGCCATTATCTGCCGCGGCGAAAAGCTCTCTATCGCCATTATGGAGGCTCTGCTGCTGGCGCGCGGTCATGAGGTCACGGTGATCGATCCGGTAGAAAAACTGCTGGCCGTCGGCCACTATCTTGAATCGACCGTCGATATCGCCGAATCGACGCGCCGCATCGCCGCCAGCCAGATCCCGCCGCAAAACATGATCCTGATGGCCGGCTTTACCGCAGGCAATGAGAAGGGCGAGCTGGTGGTGCTGGGCCGCAACGGCTCCGACTACTCCGCCGCGGTGCTGGCCGCCTGTCTGCGCGCCGACTGCTGCGAAATCTGGACCGATGTCGACGGCGTCTATACCTGCGATCCGCGCCAGGTGCCCGACGCGCGCCTGCTGAAATCGATGTCCTATCAGGAGGCGATGGAACTCTCCTACTTCGGCGCCAAAGTGCTGCACCCGCGCACCATCGCGCCTATCGCCCAGTTCCAGATCCCGTGCCTGATTAAAAACACCGCCAACCCGCAGGCGCCCGGCACGCTGATCGGCGGCGAAAGCGAGCAGGATGAGAATCCGGTCAAAGGCATCACCAATCTTAACAACATGGCGATGTTCAACGTATCCGGCCCCGGCATGAAAGGCATGGTTGGCATGGCGGCGCGCGTGTTCGCCGCGATGTCGCGCACCGGCATTTCCGTGGTGCTCATCACCCAGTCCTCCTCGGAATACAGCATCAGCTTCTGCGTGCCGCAGAATGAGCAGGCGCGCGCGCGCCGCGTGCTGGAAGAGGAGTTCTATCTGGAGCTGAAAGATGGCCTGCTCGATCCGCTGGAGGTGATGGAGCAGCTGGC
>Ga0157362_1001276_pt1 | contig 10450 bp, 1 predicted proteins | sample AttlaeALBM3_FD_111480 | JGI IMG/M metagenome (GOLD analysis project Ga0157362, IMG submission 111480) | Fungus gardens microbial communities from leaf cutter ant in Ribeirão Preto, State of São Paulo, Brazil - Atta laevigata ALBM3 | ecosystem: Host-associated > Fungi > Mycelium > Unclassified ... | reverse complement strand
TTTCAATCGAGAATAACTTTATGATGCAGACACAAATCGACTAATGTTTCTATGGGGTTATGTTGACAGATGCCCAAGTTTATTGTATGACGTTTATGATCTATTTATTTCGACCACTTACCGCTAAAGCCATTTATAGGAAAACGGCGGAAACAAAGTTGTACACCTAATGTATACATATTTATAACATTAATAATAGGAATTAATATACTATCTCATTCTTTTTGACACATCGCTTTATAGATAGAACAGACTAAACTAAATCAAAAAGTTCTATATCATTTTGAAATCTTTGCAATAGTTATTAAGATAAATTTTTAAGGTTAATTTTTAAATATAATCACCATATATTCTTCTGGCAATACTTTCAAATGCACGGTTATTAATCGTTATGCTATGTGCGGGAAGTTATTTATTACAAGCTGTGTGATGGTTACGTACATCAGAAAAACTACTCTGTGCATTTGACAATATAGATAAATATGTTCGGCGATGTTTAGAAATTAATATTTTGCTAATTATTATAAAAATTGCAAAATATGGCAGAGGACTTTTCGAGAGTTTAATTCGATCTACTTATCTATAAGCGATGTCAAATGTTTGAGATACTACTATATTATGAAACATTTTATCATTAATAAAATTTTATCACTAATAAAATTTTATTATTAAAATAAAATTTTCAATGTCTAATTATATGTGAAAATAAAAATTTTTATCAATTTGATTTTTTTTTATAAAGAGAGTCTTGAAATTTCAATTAAAAGCCATAAACTTATTGCTCATTTCCTATAAAATGTGTTTTCTTTCAATAGCTTACTATACTTTTTAGGCATAAAGAATTGAAGATAGGATTTATTTCTAATATGGAGATTTCTAGCGTCATATATGCATACGGATTAATTTAAAAAATTATACCTTAACACTTTCATGCACAGAATAATGGGATTAATTACCCAATGCCCAATAGAAATCCGAAAAAGTGGCCAAAAAAAAATTAACTAAAATTTTACTTTAATGAGATTTATGAAAATATATGCTAACATAAGGTTTTCGACATCGCTGAATATGAATCTGGATTCCAAATTTCAAAATAGCAGACTCAAAATGGTAAACAAATTTTTGGATCATCAAGAAGAATCTTTATAGAGTTTTTAATAAGTAGTCCCTTCGCTTTTCACGAATCAGGCTGCTTCTTTTACTCGAGTCTCCTCGCAATGCCCACTGTCGGTTGTAAATTGTTGGTTGCGCTTATCTGATAGAGGAAGTTTAATGTAATTTATAAATTTAATCAAATTATATTTAGAAATAATTTTGGATACTGGTTCTATTTGATGTTACTTTTTAATCGGACTTACAGTTGGAAATTTACCATATTTTAATTTGAATTGAATCGTCACTTTGTTTATCCTATGCCCTGATAAAGATAATCCACCAGTGTGCCTTGGAATCTGTCCTTTTTCCTAGATAAATCTGCCATTTGCCAAATCAAACGCGCCAAATCATGAAGCAAAATCACTTTGCCTTTTTTGATATTCCGATCATTTTTCACACAAAGCTTGATTCAAATTGATCATTTGTTGTCGATAGCGTTCAGTATTAATGGTTTCGCCGCAGGTTTTAGCAGCTCATAATAAATCACATCTTTCTGATTCCACCAAACACAGAGCATTGTCTTCCGTCCATAATACGATTTGGTCTTGCAGTCGATGTCGATGGTTCGCCTGGAGTTACCCATGATCTTTTACGCTTAAGATTCTCAAAATATATCCACTTTTCATCACCAGTCACAATTCGATGGAGAAATGACTTTTTTTGTACCTGGCGAGCAGCATTTCGTTGGATGAGCGTCATCCTCATCCAACAATGCTTGCAATTCGCTGTCTTCAAACTTTTTCGGTAGTTTTCCACGTTCTTCGTTTCTCACGTCAAAATCGCCACTTTTGAATTTTTTAAATCACTCAAAGCACTGTGATTTACCAAGAGCATGCTCATCGTAAGCTTCGACAAGCATTTGATGCGATTCTGCAGCAGTTTTCTTCAAATAGTAACAGAAAATTAATGCTGTCCGCAAATCGTAGTTTCCAGGCACAAAATTCGACATGTTCAACGCTATTACAAACTATACTGTTATATGAAACTTGTATTGTTGTGAGTTGAAAATCTTTGTCAGATGTCAGAACAAGGAAATAGCGTCAATGGCGTCTGACGGCAACTATATTGACAGCTATGGCTATCTATTGGTAAATTCGAGTTTTATATTTACATACCTGGACCTATCCTATAAAAAAGATGCTTTTGTGAAAAATATTATAAAAATTGTGTCAAAATTATTATAAGTATTCTATTTCACTTTAAAGGTCTTCACTCTTAATGTTTGAATGTTTGTTTTCATTAAAAAAAAATTTTATCTAAAAGAATTATTTATTTTTTAATAAATAATTCAAAATATATAGAGCTGAAACGCGAGTCATGCCTTTTTTACATATTTAGATATGTTTACATTTTTATTTATTTATTTATTAAAAATACATTATTTTACAACAAAATAAACAAATGCATATTTTAACTTGATTTTTCCTATTTGTTCCTTGTTGAAAATTACTCATACACATTGTGCTCAAATAATTCAACTTTTTGTAGACTTCAAAGTTCTAGAAGTTTTTTTAAAACTTCATATCTAAATTACTAAATTCTGTAGTCATTTTTTATATTCATTTCAAAAGTTATAATTTTTTAAATCAAATGCCATTTTTTCCTAACTTATGAGTTTTTCGATAGTTATAAATTATATTACATTTTATTATTTTCTAAAATAAAGTTTAATGTTTATTTTCTAGAAAATTGAAAGTATGTTGGTAAATTTTTAGAGATTTTTTAAATTATTCTGAATAGTTGCGAAAAACGGATTCTAGTGGCTCCCGTTTATATGAATGTAATACCAATTGTACCTTGTATGATAAGGATTAATTTACACAAGGTTAATACATACAATTACAATTTCCGGTTTCAGATTACGTGATATATTCCCTGATATATTATCCTTGTAGGAAATGAATAATTGAAAGTATTTGAGAAACTTTGCACCAGATTATTATCTTATATTTATTTAAACACTTCATAATTACACAATTTTTCTTAATAAACGGCTTTATAGTCACTTGGTATTATTTAGAAATTACGCACTGGGCGTTACCTAACAAGTTCGCGTATACGCGTATATCCTATTTCGGCTTGGAATCTCGAGTTTAAGCTTAATTATTGCTTTGTATTCGCGTTTTGAATTCACAATTGTGTACGGATTTACTTTATTTAGCCTAATAGAGTTAGGCGTCTTTCCGCGCTCGCGACATAAAGGACGCTGATGACGTAATAATCGACACGATTTACCGCATTCCGATTTGATACGTATGCGTGACTTATTTGCACACGTTATATCGCTATGAGACGTTAATTATAATAATCGCACGGAATTCTCTTTTTTTGAGCAATTCGTTCTGGTTAATGGCTGGTAAAAGACTCCTCAAAAATGACTGTTTTCACCTTTGTTGCCTTCTTATTGGACCTAATTGGCTGAATTCTGACCACGTGATGTCTGCGGTTAATAACGACTAGATCCTTCCAGATAGATTGTGATATTCCTACTTCTGCCCAGGTTTGGCTCGAAAAAATTTTTCCATTGTTATGCTCGTAACTTATTTCGTCTGCTTAACACACAATAAAATACTTTAAATATTACAAAATTAATTTCTTAATGGTTATTTTTCCTTTTTATCTAATAATAATTATCACATAAAACTATAATTATCACGAAACTTTTTCATTTTTTGGATAGGAAAATTCAATATCTTATTTATTCATTATAGTCTATATTTTATTTTATTTATTAAAAAAATATATTATTTTTGTGCTCTGCATCTGCATCTAACTGCTTTTATTCACAATATTGTCCATCAAAAGCAACCTTTACCCACTTTTCGGGTAATAAATGGATTCCGCAATAGAAAAATTCAATTTCTTTCGATCCAGTCATCGAGCCATTTTTTGATATCTTCAAATAACTAAAGTGTTGCTCAGAAAGACCATATTGCATCGACCGAAACAAATGAAAATTTGAAGGAACAACATCTGAATAGGGCGGGAGGGATAAAACATCCCACTCAGATGTCTTCAAGATTTTCTTTACTGGTTCTGCAACATGTGGCCTAGTGTCATAAAGAAGAATAATTTTGTCAATTTTGAAAAGAATAATTTTGTTTTAGGACGTTTTTCTTTGAATGCTCGATTTCAAATTGAATAGTTGACGTTGGTAACGTTCAGCATTGATGATTTGATTCGGTCGCAGCAAGTCATAATATACTGACTTGATATCACCAAATGCATAGCATAACCTTCTTTCCATGAATATTCTGTTTTAGCGTTGATGATGGTTTGCTGGGACGCACAATTTCTTGCGCTTAGGATTGTCGTAACGAATTCATTTTTCACCAATCACAATTCGATGCAACAACTTCTGTTTTTGCCTTTGAAGCAGCAATTCACAAATGGCTAAACGTTTCGTTTCTTTTTCAATTTAGGATTCAGTTTCCTTCTGAATCATTCCTATTACTTCTAAATCGTTTGCTAACAGTTGATTCATCGACATTTAATATTTTCGACAAATCTTTGAGCGTTTGACATGAAACTTCTTGAAGTAATGCTTCCAATTCTCCATCTTCAGATTTTTTTGACTAATCAGAGCGCTTTTTGATATTCATGTCAAAATTGTTGTTTCTTAACTTTCAGTCATATTGAAATAGCACAAATACTGACCTCTCCTTATTAACAACGAGAATTAATTCAAGCACCTAATACATAGCTTAACTGCCAAAGAGTTGGAATATATATCGAAAATTATTTTACTATGAGAATTACATAGATCAATTGTGGGATAGATTACCCGAGCATATAAAGGCTGATTCCAAAAAGTCAGTAATCGGCGATGTTCAAAACACTATATAATTTGCCCTGTCATCAAATATCAATCAAATATCGATAATTCGACTTCATTTATAAAAAATTATGTCATATGATGATTGTCAACTTTTTATTGTCAACAATAAAAGGCCACGGCCTTTTAAATCACACGAATTGCATATTCCCGGATAATTTTATGATCCAGCAACACACTTAGAAGATTAGAGACGATCAAGGCATTAATCCATTGGACGCGGCGTATCGTGATCACGGCATAGCTTATTTGTAGAGTGAAGATCTCGCAAAACGACACATAGTCGTGACAAAATACTTGCTGGAAAGGCATAGAAACGCATTATCGCGAAAGACTCGATTCTTGGAAAGAGAGCTACTGCTCAACCGTTTGAGTGGCTATGAAGACCAAGACGAAAATCGATATGAGTTCGAAAATGAAAAAGAAGAAATTAACAAAAAAGTGAATACTCTCGGTAATAAAACATGTAATATCTATTCTATCATTACTGAGAATTGTCGGCGCGTTAGTCGAAGGCGCGGCAAGTGTCGCGAAAGTTATAAACGAAAACAAAGCCGCACAATTGAAAGAACTGAAATGTCGCATCGCATAATCGCATCATAGAAGGTCAGGAGTTTATCTTGTTACAAGTATGGACGAGCAATCTCAACGGAAAAAATTTTAAAAATAAAAAAAAGGTACAAATATCAAAAATATCAAAAGTAAAAATGCCAAAGGGTAACTAACAACATACAATTGCAACAATTAGCAAAATGTATTCCATATTTTAGAGATATCTTTGTGCGTACTAAATTACCAATAGGGAGAGTACTAATCGAAACGAGAGTAGTATCATAAATTTTAATAATGCCAAGGGATCAGGTTCGTATTGGGGGGGGAAGGGGGGGGGGGGGGAGGAAAGAGATCATGCTCTTTATATTGATAATTTCGATCAAATCTTCGATCGCCGAAGGATTTGGTACGATATCTGAATGTGACGCAAATCGAGTATAATCACACGCCTTATCAAAGTACTGTGTCTACAATTTTCACAGATAATTGACGATCAATTTAAGAACTAATATTGCACTGTTTCAACTCAGTATTCATTCAAAAATATCACTGACGTTTACATTGACGTAAAGAATAGTCCTCACGGCATGCTATTTTCCGGCCATAGATTTGAACGATGGCGATTACTACGAACTCGGTCTGAAAGACTTTAAAACTTACCATACCATATCTAATGTAAATTCATCGAATAATAAATTTTACTTTGACAAGGAAATTATCATTTCCGAAATTGTACAAAATACGTAACATAAACGAGTAAGATGTGCAATGTCGTCCCAACGATGCTGCGAGAGAGAAAACGCTTTACAAAGAAGATGAAGAGTATTCATTGACTATTCACGCTAATAACAATACAATGAAGAGCAGAAAAATGTGCTTATCGAGTAAATTTTACCAAACCCAATAATATTGGATTATTGTTGGGATTTTCACTGAATCGCGTACTAGAGCCATGACAACGACATAAATTGGACGTATCAACGTAAACATCGTAGTGAGTGCAACCACGGGTGCATACGGCAAGTGCGTGCATGCGATACATGAATTTTCATCGAGCCAAAATATAAATTATCGGAAAGATATTCATTTTCGTCAAATTTTTTTGCATAAAGTATTTTTTATTACATTAAAAATTTTTTATTTTGTACTGCTATGTCGTTAATTTTTTATGATAACTCTTGGATTGAGTAAAATAATGCAATTTTGTAATATAACATTTTAAAGGAAAATTTAGTAAATATTTACTACCACACTTGGCGTGGAAAAATTTTGTATAGATACATATTTGTTTCAGAGGTGTGAGACATATCCTATAGCCTCTCTCACATAAAAGTCATCCTCATTTTCCTGTGATGCACTCTGTTCACGCTACTGAGGCGACCAAATATGCCGGGATAAGCAGTCCCCTTAAATCGGCCAATAACTACGGGTGGAAGAGTCAACGTAAAGAAGACATTCTATTGTCTTGGAGTCAAGAAACCGGTTCCGAAGGTGGATGAACTTCTATAGACAATCAATGGCATTATTAGAATACAGAAGGCCAGAGGAAACAACTGCATTCAAGATCTTCACGGATACTCCCTAGTAGTCATCATGATAGGGTTCAAGGTTAAATATTCCGGAGTTTTTATTCCTCCATTTGGATCCTGAAGGAGGGGGAGACAACTTTGAACAATGTCATGGGCAAAAAGAACTCATCAGAAACAACTAGGATAAGTACATGGAATGTGTGAACCATGACACAATCTGGCAAGATCCATAATGCTATCCAAGAAGTGGAGAAGATAGAACTTAGCATCCTTGGAGTCAGCGAGATGAGGTGGCTAGGTGCCGACTGTGATGTAAGCAAACACAGAGTGTATTATCCAGGAACATCTAACAATGAGTAGGAATGGTCAACGGAGTGTGCAACAAACTTTATACAGTCTCGGAACGACTCATGTTGTTCCAGATGAATGCATTCCAATGACCTGCAAAGATAAATATTTTCCAGATGTGAGCTTGATTACGGATCATAGCGAGAAAGAGGTTGAAGAGTTTATATGCAGATTACTGCACTGCTGCGAAAACTTCCAAAACAAGTTTCTGACAATAGTCATGAGAGACTTCAACGCGAAGGTGAGCAAAGGGCGCGCGGAAGAATCATGGAATCTGGGAGAAAAGAACGGGCAGGGGGGAGTTGAGTGTTGCGGAAGAACATAAACTCGTCATAACGAATATCTTTTTCCGCTACCCCCAAGGAAGTTGTACACTTAAAAGTCACCGATGGATACGGAGGAAAACATACTTAGAAACCAGATTGATTATATCTTGGTCAACAAGATATAGAAATGCATTCTCCTCTGTTAAAATATATAAGGACGGATTTGCAATCGGATCACAATCCATTTGTCGGAGTCTTCAAAGTGTATAAAGGAGATCTGTAAGAGACCGAGATATGATCTTCGGAAGCTCAAGAATGAGGTTATAAGAAAACAGATGCAAGCTAAGTTGAATGAGCATTATAGACCTAGCGATGAACTGAATTGAGGACGAGTTGAAACCAGCTGTAACTGTAATTCTGTAATTGTACCATTAAAAAGCTGCTCAGACCGGAGAAGATGAGAAAGTAGATGACGAATGAAATTTTTCAGCTAATGCAACAAAGGCGCAGAAGTAAGAACAACAATATATAATGATCTCAACAAAACAGTAAAAATTAAGACAAGCAAAGCAGAAGAGAAATGTTCCGACATAAAAAGGTTCCAAGAGAGATTTGACAGCTTTAACGTGGAAAGTAAGAGAACTGACAAGAAAGGCGAAGTCAGGGCGACCAGAGTAATCAACAGAAATGGATATGTCATCATTGATAAACAAGAAGTATTGGACAGATGAAAAAGTTAAGTGGAAGAACTAACCTCATGTGACAACAGAACTTCCTTCAACTCGACTCCAGTGCAGGCTCTTTGAGTCTCAAAGAGGAGGTGCAAGTAGCAATCACAGCGCTGAAGGAAGGCATCAGGATCAGATGGGGTGTAAGTAGAGTTTATCAAGGATAAGAAACATATGGAGTGATTAACAGCAGTGTTTAATCATGTCTATCATACGGAATGTATCCCGCAGGAATGGCTCAAGTTAGAGTTCATTGTTCTCCCCAAAAAAAAAGTTAAGAGATGTAGTGATTACAATACAATTAGTTTGATGAGTCACTTGCTGAAGTTATTCCTGAAAGATCCACAGAAAAATCTATAGGTTATGCAAAGAACAAATGGCCCCTACTCAATTTGGTTTCAAAAATGCACTTGGAATTCGGAAAGCTTTGTTCAGCATTCAAGTCCTGTTCTACAGGTGCAGAGATATGAGCTGTGATATGTATGCTTGCTTCAAAAAGTATTCGATAAAGTCCAACACTTAAAGAGGTGTAGTAGAGGTGTTATAGAGAATAGAACTGAATAAGAAGGACATGAGAGAAATCATGAACCTGTACTGAAACCAAGAAATTGTTAAGCTACAAAGAGAGAATACGGAGCCAATTAGAATCCTGAGGGATGTAAGATAGAGCTATATAATTATCCCTTCTCCTTTTTAGCTTTTATTCATATTTTGAGGATCTATTGAGAAGATTTTAAGACAGGAATATACAATTGTTTTCGCGGATAACCCAGCGGATTTGCAAGATCTCATGGTACAAATTACGCTAGTCAGTCAGCAGGTTGGTCTAGATATTAATAAAACCAAATTAATTATCAGTGAAGATTATATCCCGTGCGATCACTTTAACATTAATAGGAATCATATTGAAAGAGTTCACAAATAGACATATCTGATACCAATATCAATGAACAGTGAGATCACTCACAGGAGATTAGATGTCGGATAGAGAAGTCCAGAGCTGTCTTCAATGGAATGTTCTGAAGAGCCGAAGATTTAATGGACATCAAGGTCATACTCCTGAGATACTACGTTTTCTCGGTTCTCTATTATGGAGTTGAGTCGTGGACTTTGACCAGTTTGACAGAGAAGAAGCTGAAAGTCTTTGAGATGTGCTCTACTGCAGAATGCTGCGAGTATCATGGACACAAAGGGAGACGTCGAGATCCTGCGTCGGATGGATAAAGAGAAAGAGGTACTCAACACTGTTAAAGGCTGCAAGCTGCAATACTTAGATCTAGACACATTATGCGAAACGAGTCTAAATACCAACTGCAGTGCACCCTTCAGAGCAAGATGGCAAAAGAGGACAAATAGAAGATGGATATCTTGGTTGAAGAACTTGAGGACTTGATTTGGGAGATTGATCTCGGGATTATTCAGAGCGGCGACTAATAAAATAATGATAGCCTAGATTGTAACTAACATCCGGATCGGATAGGCACAACATGAAAAAGAAGACTTGAGTTCTATTTTTTAAATTAAAAGTTATGTAATCTTGAAACGTTTAAAAATAATTTCATACTGTTAATTAGTAAGCAACTTAAATGTTTCATATCATTTTTGATATAGTATATATACTTCTTAGAATTTTCTAAATTGGCGTCAGTTATCAAATCTTTTATACGTTAAATAATATACGTGTCACTTAAAAAATGCTATTTTTACGAAATTATAACTTGACTCTAATTTTTTATATCAAATTTTTTATACAAATAATATATGCTATTTAAATTTTTAAAATTAATTTGATACTATAGTTTTTTTCAAGCAGCTTATCATATTTCATATTTGAATTCATTTTTGATATTCTTTTTTGTACATATCACTTAAACTCTTTTTATGGTATAATGGCTTTGTGTTTGGGCAGCGCACATATACCAGGTGTACACAAGTATGAAATGACGATTTTTTTCCTAAAAAAAACACATTAAATTCGGAAGAATAATAAAAAGAGATTTATTCAAAGTATGCTCCATTGCTAGTTACACATTTTTC
>Ga0157362_1001275_pt1 | contig 10450 bp, 8 predicted proteins | sample AttlaeALBM3_FD_111480 | JGI IMG/M metagenome (GOLD analysis project Ga0157362, IMG submission 111480) | Fungus gardens microbial communities from leaf cutter ant in Ribeirão Preto, State of São Paulo, Brazil - Atta laevigata ALBM3 | ecosystem: Host-associated > Fungi > Mycelium > Unclassified ... | reverse complement strand
TTGAGTTCCCTTCTGTGCCCTAGAGTATTTTATTATGATTACAAAGCAAAGAGACAACAAAGAAAGTGAGACAAAGAAAACCTCCGAATTCCCAATTCTAGCAAGGCCGTAATGATGGTACGGTGCTCCTCCTGGACACCAACTAACTGCTCCCAAACACCCTGATCCTACTCCGGCGATTCCTCCTTGCACTATGATCGGGCCTTGAGCATCTCGACGGACCGTAGACAGAGACGGCGGTCTTGAGCCGTCTTGTTCTCGCGCGCATTTTCTTCATCTAATCTCCTTACTACTCCTCTTCCCAGCTTCCCAGTCCTTCCTCCTATCTCTATGGTTCACTTCTCCTCCTTCTACCCTCTGGTTTCCTCCTACTGCCACTACGAGGCAACGTCGCGATGGTGTGACCTTCTTGATCCTGCTATAATTAGCCATCAGTGATGATGGCCCAAATCTGATTGTAACTCTTCTTTAAATAGGCTCTCCGACGGCTGTGGCATGACGTCGCTCGGGTCGTGTAATCCGCTCTAAGTTCATTTTCGCCCTCGAGAGCACTTCTAGAAGGGAGATCTGTTAGGGACCCGATACGGGGCACCTGGGTAAGCGTCTATGAGGCATATGTAGCGGTGGTCACAGCCACTACCCTGCTACTCGAGCTAGATACTCAAGTCCACGACTAGGCGTCTAGAGGAACATTTCTGGGGGGGGCCGAGCTCGTCTCTCGAGCTGGTTATTCCTTTAATTAAGGTTCAGAATGTCACTTAATTGGCCTAAAAGTTTGTACGGCGTAACAGTGCTTTTCTTTGAGCAGGCTGCTCAGTAAATTGTTGTATTGTTCTTGAGACATAATGGTAACGCCTCAAGGAAGGTATGGAATTAATGGTTTTGATCTTACTTAATGCTACATCTACTGGGGCGCAAGATCTTCACCCAGCTAGACACCTACTGCCCTACTGACTACTGCCCTAATACTATGGTTAGACTATCACTCCACAGGGGAGATCCCTAATCTAGATGGCCCACTAGTGGTAACCGTCACTCCTCTGTGTGTACCAACTCACAATAGAGCGCAGCACGAGGTTTATACCAAGAAAAGTACAAGTAATCTACTCAATACTACTCAATTGCAAGGTCAGGTCTTGAACGCAATACCTGAGCTTGGTACTGTGTCTCCACCTGCAGTCCCTAACTGACTGCAAAGTCCCCTTAAGCCAAGGGCCCAGCTATATATAGAGGTGGTTACTGATCGTGATGATCAGTGACCGAGAGTTGATGTGAAATGAGAATAAGATTGAGCAAGGTCCAAGGTGAACGGTGCTCTAGATGTGGAATCGAGTTCTAGTGTCAGAGAGCCAAACTCTGTGCCGGAATTAAGCCAACTGCTCTTTGTTCAGCATTAGACAAAGAGAACTCGATAGAGTTCCCGTTAGATTTTCTATACTACTTATACAACTACTACATGGTCTGTGCACTATTTTCCCACACCTATCATGTGACTCGTCGTGTGACATCATGTGATGTAATGCTGTGACTTCCTGTCATATGACTGTGACTGTGTGATGCTTCTGATGTGACACTTTCCTGCACTTTCTTCTGTGTAGTAAGTCCAAGATAAAAGAAAAGAAAAAGAAAAGAAAAGAAATATAGATAATGACTTAGCCGTTTTGCCAAGTCATGACAAAAATCTAACGAGAACTTTATCGAGTTCTCTTTGTCTAATGCTGAACAAAGAGCAGTTGGCTTGATTCTGGCATGGAGTTTGGCTCTCTGATATGTCTTTTTCCTTTCTTGTCTAGGGAATCTTAGATGCTGTTTCCATAGCTCCCTGAGGCTCTTTGTTACTCCTTTGTTTCTAATTGTGGTAGATCAGTTTTGATGCTGTTCTATTCTTAGCCATCACTGATTGAGTGATGTCATATCCTATTCTTATTTCTTGCCAGGCCACTAGTCCTATTTCTTTGTGATAGATGTCTTTCCAGACTTTTCCACATAAGGTTTCTTTTTCTGACTAAGCTGTTATTCTCAGCAATAATGCTGTGGGACTGTGGGCTCAACTCCACTGGTTCTCAAGTGATTGGCCTGTCAGTGGTAGTGACCTTATGTCCCCAGGTATACTGCTAGATAGTTAGGTAGCTAGCTTTGTTACTAAAGTCCTCTGTGCTTTCCCTGCCACCCAGTAGGTGATTCTCTCTTAGTCCTAATTTTGGGATGTAAAGTCACAAAATTTGTTTAATTTTAGGCCTGAATATATTTCAGGCCTTACACCATAATACATACTGCATGCATATGATGTGCACACATGTGTTATTCAGTCTCACTTAGTCAGCTGATTGGGTCATCATTCCATTCCCAAAACTCTCTGAACTATTTAAGTATTACCATTGGTTGTAGTTATCTTAGCTTTGTTCTTTCTCAGGTAGACTCTACTCTTGTTTAATCACTTTCATTCTTTTCTCTCAATAAATCTTCTTGAAATCCAGAAGTGTAGAGGTGGGCACAACTTGCTGTTAAGGCCAAGCCCCCTGGAGTTGAACCTGACATAATATGAGATACTGAGCATTGTCATGATTTGATATAATAGCTCAGTCAATATTTCTTTTCTTTTCTTTTTCTTTTAGTTTCACAGATTGGACATGCAGGATCTGTCATGCTCTGTGACCTCATGACATATACTACTATGTACACACACACCAAATTGCAGCCCCCACTTAGTCAGCAGATTATGTCATCCTTTTCCTCTCCCAAATTACCTATAGTATTTAAACACCATCACTAGTCATAGTTACTTAGTTTTGTTCTCTCTTGGGAAAGCTCCTTCCTGTTCTTACTATCTTCTGTCCCCCCTCAATATATCTCTTGATCCCACTCAAGGGGGCAGGTGTAGGAGTTAGACAACTAATTGTTGAGACCAAGAATCCCCCTTTTATTGGGACAGAACCTAGGAGCTGATCCTGACAGGATTAATTAGAGCACATGGGACTTTACAAATAAAAGTAAATAGTGAAAGGTGTATAAGTAGTGTACGAGAATTGAACAGGGACTCTACTGAGTTGTTCTTGTCAACTTGGACTGAGAGGGTTTCTAAGTCAGCTAGGCCAAGTTACTACAAGTATTTTGAGATAAAATGTCATGAGATATACCAGCAGACTAAAATATCACCAGCCTTTAAGCAATTCATCAGCAATAGACTATATCTATAAATAGTATATGACTCTTACATAAGCTGTAGTCAGGTGATTGTAGGAGATAGGTGCACTATGTATTAGTAGGGCAATTCAATGAGAAACTGTATTGAGTTCTTTTTGTTTAAACCTCATCAATTGGGTAGAGACTCACCTAAGTCCATTCCTTAACATCAAACTTGGATTGTGATAAGTGAGAGGTAAAGACTTGAAATTCAATGCTATTGTGGAATTTGTTGAGTGGGGGTTAGGTCAGGTTAGGTTATACAGGAGCAACAAAATGATCAATCAACAGGAACGGAACAAAGTGCAAACAATGATGATCATTCCTCGATTAGTGGCAGTGGATATATTTATATGTGTTGTTCTTGTTATAGACGCACCAGGAATGTGAAATGCAAACCTGTGATGTGCTGCCAACAAGATGGTAACAGTAACAGACTAAACTACCACAAAAACTAAATCTAAGTTATTTTTTGTCTCGATCACTTCCAAATCACCCCAGCAAACTCTTGCTCTTACAACATTGGCATTACCGAGGTACACACGTGAGGGTCAAATCAAAATACTGATTGAGGAACAATCAATGACTGAGAAGCCAAGCATTGATTGAGACATTAATCAATGATCCAGGAACTGAGACTGGTCAACAATGTTTGCATGTTAATGCAAAAGTTTTCACAATAGCAGTGAGCTCGAATTCAAACTCCATATTCTATCAAGGACAAGGACGCCCGATTCTGGGACACAACCAAGTGCGATGGGTCATACACACGGTATTCGTACATTTCACATATTGATTGCAGCATGGCTTTGAGTCCATTCTTGTGTCCATCACATTTAGAATTGTCTATTAGCAAGCTTACTGTCACTGATCATCACTATTTGCACTTTGTTCCGTTCCTATTGATCAATCATTTCAGATACTTTTGCCAAGCCTCGGATGTCGTGACCTTGCCGGAATATGCTCTAGCCATTTATGGATAGACGGATCAAAGCTCCATACTATGCCTTGATGGCACCCCTGTAGAACTAAGAGACAAGTACCATATATTTTACCGGAAAGTTTCTGGCAGTAATAAGTGCTCAGTCCTGCTGGTTTTTCCAGAGTTATTATAATGGATGGTAAAGATCCAGAAGCAGTTCTTGTCGTGGAGATACAAGTAATGAGGTTTGTGCCTAAAGAATAGTATAGTAGATGGTAAGCATTGAAAAATGCACTAGATATGTATTGATCTTACATCCAAGATTGGTACAGGAATTTATTCCAGACCAAAATTCAAGATTTGCACTACGATCCCTAGATTCTCTCGTGGAAGTCATCCATGATTCCTTGCTTCCCCATTCTTTACACTTTGCTCACCATTGCCTAACACTCGGTTCCTCATTTTTTTCATTGTCGGCTTATTTCCCGGCCAGTTGATTAGTTGATGCGCATTGTTTGTCCCTTATTTACAGTTGTCATGTTTTCATCGATAAATTCACTGCGTGCTGCACTTGCTCACATTGCGCTGGTACTGACAGGTAGAACCCGTCAACTTCTCGCTTATTCGATGCCGGAGACAGTGCTCATTCTCATATTCATATAGACACGAATCTTCAATGCTGTCAACACTCCAATATATCTTTCCACCATCAAAGGCATGCTCGAATGCTTAAAAGCCTGATACCAATCTGAGAATTCACGTTACAATAATGCTGCCAAGTCGATCACCAATTTCTCCGATTATCGAGAATTCAATGATTCTGACCACCGAGTTACAAGCTAGTGTCGAGGCAATCAAACGAACCAAATTCCTGCCAAGAAGTAGGTGAGCATTTTCGATCTCAATGGTGACATAGGCAAAGAGCATTTGAGAGACACTTACCATGCCGATGACTTGGTTTCGTGCCTTGGACTCGTGAGAAGATAGTCTTCATCGAGGACAGTAGCAAGAATGTCTTTGTCTATGGGACCATCAATGGTAGAGGCATTATGGAAGCCGAATGCGCAGGGAAGCTGAGCTGAGGGCACCCTACACCACGTTTACCTCCAAAACACGGCCGTCAACGCTCGAGGTATCTTGCCTCAAAGTACTTGTAAATCTCACCCGATTTCTCATTCGTTCTTGAAAAGGCCTTAATCACCGGGTACAGAAATTTTAATCATCTTTACCATCATGTCTAATACCTTTATGGATTTTTTTCAATAGGTCAGTTGTATGTTTCATTGCCCATATATCCCTCTCCCCAAACTCAATGCAAGGCCTCACAATGGATCGCATGAAAGAATGTATTGAATTGAGAATTGTGATACGGCTCGTGAACAGCATTACTCCAGATCTGGGTACATGTCGTGGTTTTGTTTCCCTCTGTCTTGGCTGACTGTCGTCTTAGATTTGAGTTGATTGAATAATCTGAACCTGTACACACTTAGCCCCGACTGTCATTCATCCATTTTCTCTAACAAATCTCTTGTTTCAGACATGATACACTGCACCTCAACCTCAGGATCGATCACTAGCAAAGCGACTGCTACATGCTTGAGGCTGCTGAGTCATCCCTCGGTGCTACCACCGACTGCTGCGTTTACTATATCTGAAGGTCAACTGCTCTTCGGACTCTAGTCCCAGAATCAAGCATGTCTAAAGTGTGTACGACAGCGTCTATTTTCTTACGTATCAGCAACTTCATATAAGCCTTTCTTTATTCCTAGATCTTACATCCATCGAATAATGCTATGTGTAAAGTGTGGGTTTGACAAAAACCCATGACTACTGCCATTGTCTCCAACAGGGCTCATCTGTCCCCACAGCTATCTTGTTTTTGACACTTGCAAGCTCAAAACGTCATCATAACTTCCCTCAAACCTTTAGTAGGCAGCCCCTCAGACAGAAAATATCGTGTTTCTTCTAATCTATGGTGCATTCCGTCTCTTGTCTCTAAAGGTGTGTCTGTACTGAGATCGTTGGGCCATTTCCCTTACTTCTACACCAAGACAGAACTGGAAAATATCAATGCTATGAAGGCTGCCTATCTGTGAGCAGGTGATGCTCAAGCACGTCTGTCGGAATCACTTTCCTTCCTCTACATCAACTCTTTGTCTATGGGACGTTTTTTTTGTATTAGAAGTCAAAAATACGTCGCTCAATTATCTATACATTCGCCATCTGTTTCAGCAAGTCGAATCAATTCATCTTTATTGGAGAAATAATATTGATGACGATTCTTTATTTGACATCCTTTCAGCAGCCCCACAGTGAATTAAGGTATCTTTTTGTGTTGTTATACGAGCTAACTAGCTCTATAGTAGCCTAACTTTGAAGTAAGGTCATGTTTCCATGGTTTCCTGGAACGTCATATGAGGTCCAGGACTGAAGATTTGAGTCAACTCAGCTATCTAGACGATCGTCACTATCTATTGTGCTCTTGCAGGTGCATGCAGTCAGGTGAATATACTTTTTTTTTGCAGAATTTGTTGTTTTGATTACTGTGTATAAATTACCAAAAGTGGTGAAAACGATCAAGGAAGGATTGAAAGTACTAAAGCATAAACATTAGTCAAACACTTACAAAATAATAACAATGATATGAAATGTACAAAAAAACCAAAGAAGTAACATTTTGTCCACAATGAATGCCAATGAAACAAAGCACCAACACTGGTCACTTGTTGCTCAGACCCCTCGTTGTTGTACAGATTGGTCTTCCTTCAAGATCCAAGATCCAGTATGCTCTGACAAGACCGCTTCGTCACTTCCAGGGCAGCTTATCTCTGAATAAAATTAAAGTCGCTGGCTATAGTGTATATCTCATATATCAATTTCACATTGTTTTCCCCACTTTTGAAAAGAAAATTGAAGACCACGCACATGAGAGATATTGTAGTTGTGTGCAAAGTGTATATGGAGTATATGTGCACGTGTACACTGATCGAGACCTCTAATAGAAATTCTGGAATTGACATGTGCAGCCCGAGTTGGGGGGGGATGAAGTGATTGCCGAACAGACTGGAGAATCAGTGAATTCTTGGGAAGGTGTTTGAGTTTCACTTCACGAGGGCCAGTCGGACTTGCATTTGGTGTCATGCTAACATCTTGTGTCGGCCGGAAGTCATCTGTTTCACGTTGATGTTTGAAAAAGTAAGCGCATTTGATCTGCTTATGTGCAGCCCTCTTAGGCACCTCGCGTCTCATTCAGGAAAGGCAAACCAGTCAGAGGGCCAGTGAGAAGGATCTAGCATCAACATCATCAGCTTCAAGATTGTATATAAGCTCTCACCTCAAAGCATTGATTTGGTTAGCTACATAAATGTTGCAACAAAGGTGTATACTTCTTTGTCTTCAAATCTTTCAATACTAAAATAGATAGATAAAGTCCATTGTATTGCCTCACTTTCATGTCTGATGTCTCTGGTTTTATCCTGCCTGCCTGCTGCTGCAGTTTCTTCACCTCTTCGATCTTTTCGTTCAAATGAATACTGATGATCAACATGGACAGCGTTGGAAATCAAATAATGAATTCAAAGCTGAACTATCTCTGAACTTATCCCCTTAAATAATGCTCTCGACTTGAGGAGGATAGCACTGCCTTATAAGCCAACACTCATTCAAAATCTTGTTCGTCTCACCAAAAGACAGGACAAATCGGAACGTCATGTCTAGAGACTCAACGTTTTCTCATCATCAAAGAAGAACGAGTGCATTCTCTTGAGATATCATGTTAGATATTATTATATCCTATCGTTTTCATGACTCCCAAGATGACTTGCCTTCAATGCACTCACTTAGGAATATCTCTCATACATTGACAAGGTCTACCACAGCAAAAACATTCTGTTACCTGTTTCAAATAGAATGAACATCTTCCCATTGACCCTGGTGCATCGCTGCCCAGCAACAGGGATGGAATACGTCTTTTGAAATCTTCATAATAAACCCATCCACGTCCTACTGTAGTTTATTTGTATAATAGATGCAGTGGATACGGATAATCAAATCGTAGTCGGTAGAACATGTCAAATCGTCCATGATGCCAACGAGAAGCTCAAAGGGTGGTTTCAAACTCTTTACTCTGGATTGGGCGACGTGTGAGTGGACGTAGTGGGGAAAAAGTATCATAGATAAAGGAGGGATAGAAGCTGAGACAATGGTGGGATTGAGAGAAGCACAGGACTCAGACTGGGGATGGGCTTGCAGACTTACGAAAGGCTAGTGGCAAAAGATGAGCACGGCTATGATAGCGCACGACGAAAAAATACTCAATGTTAAAGATGCCTTATCTGCGTGTCCATCAGCTCTTGGTCGCTTTTCTGATGCTCCCTGCACTATGTTTGTGATCGTAAGCGTGGTGAAAGCGAGACATTGAGAATCATCCAGTTGAGATGGCTGGGGATCAGCATCAGGTTAGTGACGCAGGGCGCAGCAGTCACACACAAAATTGAAGAACACAAACAGGCAAAGTTTCCAGAGGCCATAGCCGAGGCTCGCAAATGGGATGGCATAGGAGACATCAACCCACTACTAGCCTGTAGAACAAATTGTCGTTGGAGTAGAAAAAACATCGAGGGTTGGAAATGTCATCAGCAAAGACGAAGGTATACTCATTACCGCCAAGACTAGAGCGTAACAAGGGCATTGTCAGAGGCGTCATAGTCGACGGTGTCGAGTATGTTGAAGAGGACAGGTGGCATTCATATGAATATTGTGTATTTTGAGATGTGTCCTTGTAGAAGTTCATGATGAAGTGCGAGATAAAAACGGCGAGGGAGGAAGAGAATGCTGCCATGCAACGGGTTCGGGATGGTTTGGGCCATAGTCGTGGAAGAAGGAGGAGGTCGTCGTCATCAATTTGGGATGATGAGGGAGATGAGAATCGACCGGATCGCTACCCCAAACTGATACTACGTTGTCAGAGGAGCGTATCTGCCATGAAATCGTCCATGTTGTTGTCGCAGTAGGGAACTATGCTGTTCTGTGCTGTGCGCCGATGACAACGGCGTTGCGGGATATGTGTGCAAAGTGTACATGAGTATATGTGCATGTGTGCACTGATAGAGACCTCTGGAGTTGACATAGGCAGAATAGCGGCTGGAGGCTTGGATGGCAACAAAACTCTTGCAGTTGACGACGTCTGGTATTGTGGTAGGTGGTTAGCATCATGGATAGCTAGATGGTGACATTGACGGACCAGAAGGATGGTTGAATGTAAATGCCTATGTACAAGGATGGTGGCTGCAGGAATCAGTGAACTCTTGGGAAGGTGTATTCGGACGTGCCATGTCTGTTTCACGTTGATGTTTGTCAGCTTCAAGATCTTACACAAGCTCTCGCCTGTCTCTTGGAGGACCAGTTTTGGAATTGGTCCTTTCCTAGAGTACCAGTTTTGGGTTTGGTCCTAGCCTGACTACTTACTTTGGTAGTCTCATGTAATCACATCAATCCTGGGGTACTCGATTAGGTATCTCGCGGGTTTTCGTGACGTGACACGTCTAGCGTTCAGCCAAGGACATCTCATGTCGACTCATGTCGAACAAAAAGTTTGAACTTCCCGAAGGCTCCTTGAAACGTTCCAAGAAGGGCTATGAGGAAATTCATGTTTCTGCCCCCAAGTCTAAGCCTGCTGCTGATGGTGAGCTTTTTCCCATCACTGCCCTCCCTGCTTGGGCTCGTGCGGCATTCACAGTCCCTCGTCTTAATTATGTCCAAATCAATCTCTATCCAGTCGCTTTCGGAAGTGAAGAACCAATTCTTCTCTGCGCCCCTACAGGCGCCAGAAAGGTGTGTTTCTAAATGCATTTCTATTCCTATTTGTTCGTGTCACTCATACTGATCACAGCCCAATGTTGCCATGCTCCTTGTTCTCGACGAGCTCTCCAAGTGGCGAAACGAAGATCCAGGCGAGTTCGATATCGATGGGGTCAAAATCGTCTACATCACCTTTGATTACCTGGTTGCACAAAAGCCACGTTGGGAGAGGTTTTTATTTTGTTACGATAAAGTATTCAAAGCCATGATGGGGCTTGATTTGATCGATGGTCAGTCAATGCGATCTATCCTTGGCATATTTCTCATGAGTTTTCAGGTATAGCTCCACTGCTCAAATTTGAGGTATACAGTTCAGAAAGTGGTTGCTCATCTGACTGGCCATAGCTTCGAAATGTTCCAATCGTGCCTCGCTCTGCTTCTAGTTTTGCATGGTGAGTTCGCATGCTAATAATTAGATATCTTCTAATCCAGCTGGCTCAAGACCAACGCATCGTCAACTACAAATGCACAGCTTATTTGTCGTCT
>Ga0157362_1001274_pt1 | contig 10451 bp, 6 predicted proteins | sample AttlaeALBM3_FD_111480 | JGI IMG/M metagenome (GOLD analysis project Ga0157362, IMG submission 111480) | Fungus gardens microbial communities from leaf cutter ant in Ribeirão Preto, State of São Paulo, Brazil - Atta laevigata ALBM3 | ecosystem: Host-associated > Fungi > Mycelium > Unclassified ... | reverse complement strand
ATGATTATACTTTTGTCTTTTATCGTTTTTTCACATCTTTTAGATGTTTTTTCATTATTCTTCAGTATTTTGTGCTGTCTTAAATTTTATAGATCAAGTTATGAGTCTTAAAAATATTATTTTTATGATATCTTAAAAAATGACAATAAATGAATTTCTCTTAAAAGATATTATAATTATGTCTAGTTTCTGAATCAAATATAGCGGCGCATTTGCATGCTCAAATACCATACAACATAATAATATCTTGCATGAGAGAACAAATTGATATCATTTAGCATGATATCATAAAGATAAAAATTTCTAGAAATCTCTGAAACGAGATATCTTAAAGAATTGTTTTATAATAGTAGATGCCTCTGATAAATAATTATTATATCATTTGGATATCATTTTCAAGATAACTAAAAGTTGTCTTAAAGTTTTCATTGTGACAAGCATGGTGTCTGGATAATTTTTGAATAGTAATTATTGGCAACTATGTCCGTGAATAATTAAATAGTAACTAGACTGTTGGCGAATGGTTTTGAAAAGTAACTATCCGCGGTTATGTAATTAAACAAAATAGACGCATGTGATATTGATCTTACTCATTACTAAGTTGACATCAATCTTTGTGCATAAAATTCAACACTTTATATTTATTTGTTTGCACAAATATTTTAAGTAATGTAATATTTCAAAATAAATTTCTTAAATGACTTAAAAAATAAGAAATAAAAAATGTGACTACTGACTAGAATATAGAATATTATAAAAAAATAACCGTTTACATAATCGATAATTATTTAAATAACCGATTATTTTGAAATAACAATAACTGTTATAATCGTTAATAAAAAATAATCCATTTAGCCCATTCTTAACTAAAACATTATTTTTTTAAAATGATCACTATCCAGGATATTCGCGAATTGACGTATACTATCTAATATTACTAAATTTTTACGAAAATCACTAAGATGTAGTTACTACTTGTACCTACTATTTGCTCCAAGTAAACTATTCATGCTAATTCTGATTCATAATAATGAATGTTAAATTCCTGTAATTACTATTCGTTCCAATAGTACTCAATAATAATGAATAGTAAATGCATAAATAGTTACCATTTGCTCCAAACAGTGGATAGTGATGTCTCATAATACTATATGATTATGAATTATATATATATAGTTTTATTATGAATTATATATATAGTTTTTTGAATAATTATATTTCACAATAGTTTTTAATAGCTCTTTGAAACTATTGAAGAATGTAACTATTCAGAACTGTTCAAAGAATTATGTACGAATGTCATGTGTGTAGTAATGTGGGACATTCTTTACTACAGGCATTTACTATTCATTACTGTATAACAAATGATAAATGTCTGTAGTTACTATTCAATAATAAACTTATGATTCTAACAAATATTAAATGCGTAAATAGTTACTATTTGCTCCAGTAGTAAACTATTCATATTTTCAATAGTAATGAATGGTAATATCAATGACAATGTGAATAGTTTTCTGAATAGTTCTAAGTAGTTATTTTTCAATATGAATAGTTCTGAATAGTTCTCAGTAGTTCCTTTCCATACGGGCTAATTTATATTTTCATTATTCTGCATTTAAAAGCATTAAGGTAATGACATAAAAATAAAAAAAACAATAGTTTACGTAGCTTCATTCTGGCATATATTAACATAAAATATTGAATTACTACGTAAACTATTAATTTTTTTTATAATCGTCCCTTAATATTTTTATGAACATAATAATGAAATGAATCAACTGATGGGAAAAAAATACATAATTGCTAATTTAAAAAATTATTCAAAAAAATTATTCATATTGCATACGTTACGTCTAGTGGACTCTATAATTTCTTCGTTTCGCGAATGTTCAATGAAATAATCAGTTAGGATAAAGAACGAACAGAAAACTCGAACGTTAACGGACACCGATCAGCGAACGTGATAATATTTAAAGAACGTGTCATTAGAAATCTTCCCAGATATAGGAAGAATAAGCAAAACATAGTTACTCAGAATCGATCCATAGCAATAAAGTTTATGGTGCCAACACATAAAATTATAAACCATAAAGGAAAAATACTGTTTAAACACATTCGGTTTTTATACAAAATCTAAACGCGGATCAGAGATTCTGTGTAGATAAAAACATATATTTCCAAATTCGTAAGAGCAAGTTCAAGGGCATTTTTTCGTCAACATCAGATAATTATTATAGTAAAATGAAATGCAGGATGACGAAACGTAGTTTCTAATTTTTTCTTTTTTTTCTTTCCGAGACCGATAGTCATAAACAATATCCAACTCAAATAAATACTGACTAGACGAGAAAACGCACATGTGACTAATAAAAAGAGAAATCGATAATTGGCCAAAAGAGAAATACGAAAACTCACATAAAGACAAAATAAGTCACAACGAGATCGTTCAGAAGAAATACCCTTCCCTCCAAAAACGGAGAAAATAAAAATTAAGCTTATCCATGGGTGATCGTGAATCTTGAATTTTAGAGAAGATGATGTCATATCATCAATAAACGTTCAAAAAAACTAAAATTTATAGTGCAGGCGGAACTGATTCGAAGGCGATTTTCCAATTTCAGAACCAAAAATCTCTCATCGAGGGAGAAAATTCCTACCAATCCGAATCCACTATTTTCCAACTTGAGACATTCTACGAAAGAATCATCTTCCAAAATCTTCTATCTTATAAATCAATCACCGCGAGACAATCAGTCAAATATGTACACAAATCGCTGATACAATTCGACTCTATAAAGTAGTTCGCAGTCCGTTCTGAAATCTTAGAATCTGTGCGCGACCTTTTAATCGAGTGATGAACATCATGATCCCCTTGGCCTCTGACATCTGGTGCGAATATTCCGAGAGTAGAAAATTGTAAGTATCACGATTTATTTGTTCCCGAAATTAAACTAACTCTCTCTCTCTCTCTCTCTCTCTCTCTCTCTCTCTCTCTCTCTCTTTTAATCTAAAGTCTAAGATCTCGTAATCGTATCCCTTGTGTTACAAAAATTGCATGTAATCCCGAATTGTAAGGATTAAATTCTTGATAAATCTTAATTCTTCGAAAGTTTAGACCAACGCACTGCTCATGGGAAACAGGTATTATAGCGTCCCTACGAGATACATTGATCCATATTCCGGAGCAAGAAAAAAGTGCGTTCGACTCAGAGTCCTTGCTTTTGTGTGGATATCTGCGAGACAAGAGAGTTTAAATGTTCTTCTATATCCTCACTATTTTTATTCTTTTGTCTCTTCATCTTAAATTTGAGGATTTGAACATAACACATATTTTTTTAAAGCAACTATTTCTTTCTTTTCATATCTTCTTCCTTTTCTATTTTTTCTTTTCATCAATTGATTCATCACATTAGTCTGTTCATAAAAGTATTAAGAAACAATTATTAAAAAATTAATAATTTACGAGTTATTCAACATTTTATGTTAATACATGCCAAAATAAAGTGTAAAATATCTTGTAAATTATTGATTTTTTTATATTACTACCTTAATACTTTTACATGCAGAATAATTAAAATCATGTTGTAAAAATAATTTTATTTAAAAAAGTGAAAGTGACCTTAAAGTCTCAAAAAATATGATCTTGAGAAAAATTTTTTACTCATCATATTGTAATATGTGCCCCTTCTATTCGAACAAAATCTCTTATGGTATTTTTTCATTTCATCATAAACAATAAAGATATTTTAATGATCAACTTACAGGAAACATCCTGTAGACTATATATTTTATGATTATAAGAAATATAATATTTATGATTATAATAATATTTATGATATTATAAGAAAATATATTTATTAGGGTAAAATCGTTTATTATCCTCCTAATATGAGATAGCGGATTTCTGCTAAACTAATAAGCGCATGTGTTTGGTTCTAACATGAACATGAGAATCTTCTTATTCTTAGTGTAAAATCTGTTTAATAGAAAATTCATTATTAAATCATTCGTGTAGGCGTTTGCAAAAAAAGCCCAGACACAAGACATCTACTGGACATCCAGATTTAATTTCAAACCTGGTCCAAACGTTCACGGACTTAATATAAATGTTTTAGAAACGTTCAATGTACAAAGTATGTTTACATAGATATTTTAAAAATGTTCATCTCATGCAAAAAATTTTCTAAATCTGCTCGCGACGTGTTGTTTTCGTTGACTTGACAAGTGAAATTTTTTTAAGATCGCACGAGAAGTTTTACTTTCGTTACCTTTACGTACGGTAACGAAAATTTATCAAATTAAAGCAAGCGGCAACCAACAATAGCAATCTTATCACTTGCTGCTCGCAGTGATATAAATTTGGAATCTTTTGTTTCCAGCGTGCAATCAGAGACCGATGGAAAGTAGAGTTCCCTAGAAAACCAGAGTCTGGCCATGCCTTAAAAATGGCGTGCGTGTGGAAATGTGTGTTTGCTCTTAATTGGTGAAATGAATGTATGTGCGTTCTCGATTGGTACTGCGATTGTGTGGACATGCCAATCATAAGAGAGGATGGAGGGAAGGCTAGACTCTGATATTTTAGGGACTCTAGTGGAGAAGACTTTTGAACGTTCCATGGATATCTCTAGAATATCTGTATTGTGTCGAAAATTTTCAACGACAAAAAAATCTATATAAATATATATAAATTTTTTGTCGTTGAAAATTTTTTTATAAGAATCATTTTGTCTTGATTGTAGTCTAAAATTTGTTTAATATATTAATTTAATCCAGTTTTAATCTATTGCGTCCTAAAATAGACATTTTTAAGAAGTCTAAAGTGGTAACACTGGATGCTTTTAAAATGTTTTTAAAATATCCATGGATCTAATCGCTGAATGTTTTCAATATATTCAAAACGTCCAATATACGTTTTAAATATATTTTTAAAACGTTACTGTGCTCTATAGGAGATTTGTGAAATTGAATGTTGTCAAATTTTATTGAGGTTAGAATTTTTTAATTATGTTTTATTATATAAAAATAAATATTGAGTAATAAAGTCTACATGCAGTAATAGAGTAAGATCGTATTTATAGGAAAATGTGATATAATTTATTTAACTGTAAAGATTAAATTTGGTGATCGTGAAACCGCAAGACGGTGAAGTCGTAATATGAAGTATTCGGGATATTTCTAGCTAATATGAGAACATCTAAACAATTCAATATCCCAAAGCTATCGAACGATATATTAAAAATGATGATTCTATTATTGTTGAGATTTCTCATACACATACACTCACATACACATCAAAAAATTATATAATTATTATGTATAACATTTGAATTCTTTATTTTTATGTATATAATATAAAAGCGAGTATAAAAGCTTATCTTTATTATTTCCTTACTTTCCTGTTATGAAATACTCATATAACTCTTGTATCTCATATTAGGAACCTTTTTTTTAAATGATTAAAATTGGCATTTTTGCTAAAAAATTTCACGTACAACAAAGTATAACTACTGTGGATTGCTAACTTTTGACGATAAAACTTAAATATATTTACCACAAATTTGACATAAAGGTAGAAATTGAAATTGCAAATAAAATAAATTACAAGTTTTTAAAAAAGGGTATATCATAATAGACGACTTTACCCTAAGTATTTTTTATTTATAATGACTTATTAAGTATTTTTATCGTATTTACTACATATTATGCATACATAATTATATATTTCATAATATGTGTAATAAATATTTATAATTAATATGAGAGAGAATAATCGCCAATAATCGATCAAAGTTAGATGTCCTGAATATAATATATATTCTTAATTTTTAAATTTAATTATCTCAAATGTGACTGTGCGCCGAAACGTTTTCATACCGTACATAAGCCACAATCAATCTGAAATGTTAATAATGCATCATATCTGAGATAATTAAATTTAAAAATTAAGAATATACTGTTGAGATTGAAGATGCTTATCCTACAGATAATAATATAAAATTATCTGATCTAGATTGATGTAGGGTGAAATAAACAAAAAGAATAGCCGAAATATAATGATGATAAGGAATTTAGAATCACAAAGTATTGCAGGAGTGGCGAACCTTTTATTTGTAGCGTCTACGCGCACACAATGCACGTACACACAATGCACGTACATACATGTACACAAGTGTGCAAATCCAACCGAACAACCTCCACGCGGTGCACATCGGATAATGCAAATTCTAGCAGTTTAATTTTCATGAGAGGGAATGAAACATTTTTTTGTTTTTTTGTTTCTTATTATTCACGATTAAAACAATATATTAGACATGGTGGAAAGAAGCAAGATGAACCATTGCGCGTAATGGAGGCAAAAGTGCAGGACATGACTTGTCAACCAATCACGGGTCTCATTTTATACGCAGATTAGATTTCAAGCGTTCACAAATGATTACTAATAAAAACACAATATTGGAAACTAACACAATGATATATTAATAAAAACTGTTAAAATATAAAAATATTATAAACTTTAACATTATTATTAAACAGAAATGATACATTTGCAATTTTTTGTTTTTGACACGAATGTATCAAAAAACTGCCGCCAAAGTGCAATGAACAGCCATATCGAATTTTCATAAAATGGATTCCATTGGCCCACTATTTTTAGGCTACTGAGCATCCACGGGAACGACTCACTTTGCTTCTTTCCATAATATTATGCCTATTCATTTTGCATCGCTCCTTAGATCTTTCTTTTCTTTTCTAATGAGTCGATCTATTAGACTCATTGCTTTTCTTGTTACATTTTTTTCTTTTTATATTTTTCTTGAATCATGAAATGATCGTTAATTACAAATTTGCAAATTCTTTAATGATTTTGAACCACTATAGACACGTGTAAAGATAGTGCATTCATGGACTTGCATCGCTTTCATCTTTTGATAAATTCTAGGTTATATACATTTAAGAAGTTTTTGAGAAAGTTTGGTAAAATGGCAAGGTTTGGTAGTATGTCCAGAGAAATTGTCAAAAAAAAAATCTCAATCATCGAAAAGTGCTAAATCTCCTATGAATTCAAATTCAAAATGTAATAATTCATAAATGATTTAAGATTATATACTTTTTTGGAAATTATGAGGCCTATATGGATATTTTCCTCTTAGTTTTGTTAATTTTTAATTCAGCGGGGGAGGCCAAAAATAACCTTTATTGCAATCTCTCCTCTATTAAAATTCTAGTAGATTTGACTACAAATCTAATAGGTACTTTAACTTAACCAAAATTCTGGATCATTCATTTTCCACTAGAATTCCGGTTGATTCAATCAAACATTTTTCTCCATATAATGTGTTAAATCCGTATTTTTTAGAATGTACATTCAATAAGTACATAATTAATTGTTAAAACAATTATACTTAATTTATTCGATTTTAATCAACAATTTTAGTCGTGTTATTAACACAACAGTGAAGCGACTTTTGCAGTTTTATAAATGACATTGCCAATTAACTTTTTTTGTATATATCTACATATGAAAACTTACCGCATTTTCAAATTCTTTTAATGAAAATTGATAATACAGGCTAAACGCAAATCTCTCTCTCTCTCTCTCTCTCTCTCTCTCTCTCTCTCTCTCTCTCTCTCTCTTTCTCTTTCTTTGTTTCTCTCTCGTATGCACGCGTACGAGAGATCAATTCGAGGATAAACTTTTGAACGTATGAGCAAATATCGCTCTACACGAAACGATAAATGGAAAATAATTTCTTTGTTAATAAATCTTTGTGCACAATTGCAATAAATTTATCGCAAGTACCATGTTATATCATGTCACGATACATGTATGCGCTTAAGGATACATCTTTACACGATATAGAGAAATAATATGCCGTTTTATTTACATGCAAAGCAACAAGAATGCACTGGAAATAATAGTAATTATTCTTTATTTGACTGCTTTGTCGACATTATTGAGTACGCGAACATAATTGGACATTCGAATAAAACGTAATTACCTTAATTTGTACTACAATAAAATTCCCTATACGTGTTTACGGCATGACACGTAATTACTATGGCTCATCTCCATCGTGTTTTAACATTTGCAATAGATTTTAGCAAATATCGTGTTTTAACATTTGCAATAGATTTACCGCATCCCTTATTTGTTGAATCCGATTACGATCATCCACTCTGTCAGAGCGGCTAATCAACGCCATAATAAGTGTTTGTTTTTATCAATGCAATTGCCGGCCAGCCGGCCGGCGCGACGCGTATTCCGAGAGATTTCAACGCGTTGGATAGCAATAATATTGTAACGTTTTATTTCCCTTTTCCGTTGCGCGTTTCATCATTATTATTTTGCATTTTGTACGAGTTACATGGAGAGCGCGGTATAGCTAATTAACGTTTCGCGTACGTTTCTATGATGGCGTACTGTTAATTATTCCTATCCTGGGCCATAATAAATTTATCAACAACCGTACATTATTTAACTCGTGCACTAAAACTAGATCTGACTCTCTTGCGTTCAATGTGGTATCGTATTCTTTTTGCCATTCAATGTTTCAATTTTCCATATAATTCATTTTCATTATAATATTATTTTCAACGAGATTGTTTATCTGATATATTTAATATTTAAGATATCACAGTGAATGCAAAATATATTCGTACAAGAAAAAGATTGTTAAAAACCTTATTTTTTAAAAATAAATATTAATTATTTACTTATAATATAGCGTATAACATTCTCCTTTGTAGCTATCTTAATGTATCGAAAACAAAAAGTAAAAATAACCTAAAAACTATTCATAAAAGATAACTTTCTCGAATATACAAATACTTTTTATGTGTCCAAATACAGTTCCAATTTTTTCGTATATTTACATTACATAATATATTTTAATTATCACATATATAATAAAATTTTTTAGATAAAAAAGATTTTTGAGGAGTATAACAAAAACAAATAAAATAAAAAAAATCTGTTTATTTTTTTGTTAGCAAACTATCTGGAATCTATAATTGGATTCACCAAATCAAAATGAATGTCTCTGTCAAAAATGTCAAACAATTCAATTTTCATATGTGTATGTGTTATATATTTGCGAATTATTATTTGTATTAAAATATATTTAGTATTCCTTTTTGTCATATATTTATTTTGTCATATAATTAATATAACTAATATGAATTACAGATCTAGCGTCTGTGTTAGAAATTTTAATGTTAGCTCCGGAGGATTAATATTTATTCTCTAAAAATAAAATCTTTTAAGAAGATAACATTTTCCCTATAAAAATACCTTGTACGCTCACTGTACACATCCATTTTGTTGAAGGATATTGAAAAGTACATATATCTTGTAAATAAACATTTTTACTTTCATGTAAGTGAAGAAAGATAAGACTGAAAAAGAAAATACTGGCATGTCAATATTTCAAGACTATAATTATTTCACTCGCTGGCATAAGGGGAAAATAATCGATCGATCACGAAGCCGGGACGGTACGCTGACGGAAATAGATCTGGCAGTTGCCTTACGCCAGTTCCGCCGATCGTGTTCGAGCGGTTGCAAAATTCATATCGGGATGATGACGTCGAAGTTTTCTTAATAACGGAATCCAGAATTCCGGCTGTTTTACGAAGTAGGTCGGTGCTTCGCGTGATTTCCTAGGTCGTATCTCCATTTCCTGCGCTCGCGCGACTTACCCGTATCTATCCAACCCGCCGCTTGGCTCGGAGTATCGGAGTTTCTCTCCTCCGGGGACATAATTTCAAAATAGAAGCTATGCTCCCTTATAACGTTGAGATGTACCGTGTTTTAATAAGACGATCGATAGCGCGAATATACGCTTCTAGCCGCGTTACGTCCCTTTGATTTTGTCCAACTTGCTCGTACATTATTTCAGATTCCATCTGCTGAAAATTTCCTTGTCATTCCATGATCCCTGAAGAATCTGCTCCCCCCCCCCCGTCGCTGTCACTTAAAATGTCCGCTAAAATGCACATGAGGCTTCGTGTAAAAACGTATGGTATGTACGCGACGAAAAACTTTTCTCGTATATCAAGGCGATGTCAGCGGAAAAAAAGAAAACTTTTACGCGCTGCACAGTTAAGTCGCGTGCATATCTGCGTGTGATGAATGAAATCAACCAACGAAGTTTATACAAATTTCATTCTGAGAGTCAAAAGAATTTTTCTAATCAAATAGTCGAATAAAACATTTTACAAATACTTTGACTCGAGCGGTTCGCATATTTAAAAAAAGTGCAATATCAAGAAATATTTATTACAATACATATTCGCTAATTATTCGACATATTGAAAACCTTTCCTTCTCCCTCTTTCTCTCTCTCTTTCTCTCTCTCTCTCTCTCTCTCTCCGCATATTTAATTAAAATATATAATATTTAAATATAATATTTAACCAACATTTAAATATAATTATCTTTCTATCTCTCT
>Ga0157362_1001273_pt1 | contig 10456 bp, 8 predicted proteins | sample AttlaeALBM3_FD_111480 | JGI IMG/M metagenome (GOLD analysis project Ga0157362, IMG submission 111480) | Fungus gardens microbial communities from leaf cutter ant in Ribeirão Preto, State of São Paulo, Brazil - Atta laevigata ALBM3 | ecosystem: Host-associated > Fungi > Mycelium > Unclassified ... | reverse complement strand
TGCTCATCAGCGATCAGTGCTGCGCTTTCGATGTTTCCCTCTGCACGATCATGCAGGCGGATAACGCCAAGCTTGGTGCTGACAGCTTCAAAATACTGACCGTCAGCGACATGGATAAGCTCCATGGAGCCACCACCGATATCAGCGACAAGCCCATTGGCCTCCGGCAGACCACACAGCACTCCTCGCGCGGCATAATCTGCTTCTTCTTCTCCATTAAGAACACGAATGGGAACACCGGGCATGCGGGCCCGGATGGCCGCCACGAAATCCGGGCCATTTGTGGCGTCCCGGACTGCTGCGGTGGCAAGAACTTCAAAAGGCTCGGCGCGCATCGCACGAGCCACCGTATGAAATCGCCCCAGCACATCCATTGCCAGCGCAACGCCTGCCTCGTTCAGTCGGCCCGATGCATCAAGTCCCCTGCCCAGCTTGAGCGTAACCTTCTCGTTGAAGATCGGAACAGGGTTACGTGTGATTCCCTCGAAGACAACAAGCCGAACAGAGTTTGATCCAAGGTCAACAATGGCGGACCGCTGTGCAGGTGTGGACATAGAAACTCAGTCTTCCAAAATCCGGTCGGGCCGTTCGCGGGGGCGATGAGCCTCAGGGAGGGCCTTCTCCCGCGCAGCCGAACCCCGACCCGAGAGAGAAGGATTGTTCATGAAATAATCATGAGCTGAGAACGGGTGTGCCCCAGGTGAGACGCGATGCCAACGCCCATCTCGCGAAAGCGTCCAGCTCTGCATGTTGTCCTTGATGTCCATTGTCATGATCTGCCCGAGAATCTGGGCATGAACCGTGGCGTTTGTGATCGGCACCATGGACTCCACACGCCAGTCCATGTTGCGAAGCATCCAGTCGGCAGAGGAAATGAAAACCTTCGCCTTGTGCGATGGCATCCGGTGTCCATTTCCAAAAGCGAATACCCGTGCATGCTCAAGGAAACGGCCTACAATCGATTTGATTTCAATGTTGTCGGACAGGCCGGGAACACCCGGTCGCAGGCAGCAGATGCCGCGAATGATGCCAATCACCTTCACACCGGCGCGGGAGGCCTCGTACAGAAGATCGATCAGTTCAGCATCAACGAGGCTGTTCATTTTCAGCCAGATTTTCGCAGGCTTGCCTGCCTTCGAAAACGCAATCTCTTCACGAATCAATGATTCGAGAGTCGAACGAATAGTGATGGGCGAGAAGGACAGCGCGTCCATTTTAGCGGGCGTTGCATATCCGGTCATGTAATTGAACAGACGTGCCGAATCTGAAGCCAGCTTTGGGTCGCAGGTAAAAAAGGACAGATCCGTATAAACGCGTGCCGTGATCGGGTGGTAATTGCCTGTTCCGAAATGAGCGTAGGACCGCAGCACCTGGCCCTCCCGACGAACAACAAGGCTAAGCTTTGCATGCGTTTTCAGATGCGCGAACCCAAAGACAACCTGCACGCCTGCCGATTCAAGCGCACGTGCAAGGCGAATATTGGCCTCCTCATCAAAGCGCGCGCGCAGTTCAACCATGGCCGTAACGGATTTCCCCGACTCCGCTGCCTCGATGAGCGCCCGTACGATCGGGCTGTCGCGTGAAGTGCGATAAAGCGTCTGCTTGATGGCCAGAACATTCGGATCAAGAGCTGCCTGATGGAGGAACTGCACGACCACATCAAAGCTCTCGAACGGATGATGGACAACAATGTCCTTCGCCCGGATCGCGGCAAAGCAATCGCCATCATAATCAAGAACGCGTTCTGGAAAGCGCGGCGTGTATGGAGGAAACACCAGATCTGGCCGGTCATCGACGATGAGCTGCTTCAGATCTACCACACCCACGATATCCGGCAGCACCGCGACGTCTTCATCCGCAACGCCAAGCTCTTCGCCCATTTCACGGCCAAGCGTTTCAGGCAGTTTGCTGTCTAGCGCCAGATGAATGCCAACCCCCCGACGACGCTGCTTGAGCGCCGTCTCGTAGGAGCGGACGAGATCTTCCGCCTCATCCTCAAACTCGACATCCGTATCACGGATGATTCGCAGAACACCCGCGGCACCGATTGCCAGCCCCGGAAAAAGACGGTCTGCAAACAGGATGATCAGATCTTCAAGCAGAACAAAGCGCGCCTGATCCGGTGTCTCATCCCCTTCCCGCACCCGCGAAGGCAGCCGCATGAAACGCGGTACCTGCGCTGGCATGAGAATCAGGCCGTCCATCACATGCGTGCCAGTCCCGGGATCTTTCAGGCGCATGACGAGCGCCAGACCCATGTTCGGAATAAACGGCAACGGATGTGAGGGATCGACAGCAAGCGGCGTCAGGACTGGAAAGATGCGCTCATCAAAAAGAGTGGCAAGCTGTGCACGATCCACCTCATCCAGCGAATCGGGCGGCAGGATAACGATGCCGGCCGTCTGAAGCTCTGCACGCAGACCCCGCCAGACGCGCTGCTGTTCCTGTAGAAGATACCGCGCCTTGCCACGAACCGCAGTCAGCTGTTGTGCGGGCGTTGCACCGTCCGGGCTACGAATGACCGTGCCTTCGCGGACCTGCCCCACAAGACCCGCAACACGAACCGAGTAGAATTCGTCAAGGTTGCTGGCGCTGATGGATAGGAAGCGAACGCGCTCAAGCAGCGGATTACGAGGGCTTTCCGCTTCCTCGATGACACGCTGATTAAAATCCAGCCAGGACAGCTCCCGATTGATAAAACGTGCCGGAGAGGTTGGCATGTCTGCATAATCGGCAGCATTGCTGACAGAGGTCCGGCGCCGTCTGGCCCGCGTGGCCCCTGCGCTGATTGTCCCTTCGCTCGGCTTGCAGACCGTGCGGCGCCGTGAAACGCGAGCGATGGGTTTATCGTCTTCAGTAGCCACGGAAACCTTACCCAAGTTATCATTTATCGAAACAGGATCATGTGCCCTGTGTGGCGTGTCAAACGTCTGTTTTGTGTCACAACATCAGATATCTGACGTCAGGAGGTCTGCCAGGACCTCTTGTGCAAGCGCGCGCGTGATTGGAACGCCACGAGCCAACGCTGCCTGATCAAGTTGTTCCACCGCGCAGACAAGCGCTTTTCCGGTGCGAGGCAGGTGCCGCCAGAGCCAGTCTGTCACAGGCTGGGATACAACGAGTTGACGGTCCGCCAGAAGAGAAAGCAGCAACGTCGCGCGCAGGGCGTCTTCGGGCTCACCAGTTGCGGTCGTGGCCGTGGCACGCAGGCGACTGGCCAGATCGGGCAGCATGAAATGCGTGCGTGATGGCGGCAGACGTCCCACCATCAGAACACGCTCTGCATGGGAATGTGCATCATTGAGCAAATGAAGCATCGTGACCTCATCTGCGGGCGAATCGGCGTTGTCGATGGCGAGATTACCCTGAACCTGCAGGCGCGCGCCCGGAGAACGGACAAAAAGGCGCGCATCAACCACCGTCGCATTGTGTTTTGTTGCCCACATTGAAAGCAGGTGTGTTTTCCCCGTTCCAGAAGGCCCCCACAGCCATAATCTCTGATCTGGCCAATGTGGACGCGCTATCCAGGCCCGCGCCGCCGCATTGGACGGACCGGGAATAAAGCGCTCAACCGTCAGGGCACTGCTGCGCTGCAACCCAAGCACCAACTGCTCCGCCGGGATGGTCTTTCCGATCTCCTGTTCAACCATTGCAGACCCTTCCCTGCCGTTACGCCTTCAAACAGGCGTTCCGCCCGCGCGCAGGATGCTCTAGAACGGCGACACGTCAACCAGCCGAGAGTTTCCGACCATGACCGACCAGCCCAATCTCCCGCAAGGTGCCAGCTATGCACAGGCCGGCGTCGATATTGAAGCCGGAGATGCACTGGTCGATGCGATCAAGCCTGCTGCCAAGGCAACGAACCGTCCGGGAACAATGGGTGGCCTTGGTGGCTTCGGTGCATTGTTCGATCTGAAGGCCGCAGGATTTACCGATCCCGTACTCGTCAGTTGCACCGATGGTGTGGGCACAAAGCTCATGGTCGCGATTGAAGCAGGCAAGCATGACGAAGTCGGTGTCGATCTCGTGGCAATGTGCGTCAACGATCTCGTCGTACAAGGCGCAACACCGCTGTTCTTTCTGGATTATCTCGCCACGGGGAAGCTCTCCATTCAGGATGCCGCAACCGTCGTGCAGGGCATCGCACGCGCATGCTCTGAGTCAGGTTGTGCGCTCGTTGGCGGGGAAACAGCCGAGATGCCAGGCATGTATGCGCCGGGCCACTACGATCTCGCAGGTTTCAGTGTTGGTGCGGCAGAACGTGGCAGCCTTCTTCCCGCAGGGATCCGCGAAGGTGACACTCTGATCGGCCTTGCCTCTTCCGGAGTGCATTCCAACGGATTCTCACTGGTTCGGGAAGTCGTGCGGCGCTCGGGTCTGAGCTGGAGCGATGCTGCGCCGTTTGAAAGCGGCAAAACACTCGGAGAAGCCCTCCTGACGCCCACAAAGCTTTATGTAACCACCGTCCTCAACCTGCACGCCAAAGGCCTTCTGCATGGCTGTGCACACATTACGGGTGGCGGCCTTCCCGGCAATCTCCCACGCGTGTTGCCGGAAGGGCTGGGTGTACGCATCGACGGCGCTTCATGGGACATTCCCGCCGTATTCAAATGGCTGGCAGCGACCGGTCAGGTTGCAGCCGACGAAATGCTGCGCGTTTTCAACTGTGGTATCGGCATGGTTCTCGTAACTTCCGAGCCAGAAAAGGTTCTTGAGGAACTGGTAGCCAACGGCGAAAGCGGCGTGCGTATGGGCGAAATCGTTCGTTCCGAAAACACCTACGAGCTCACGGCACCCGTCTCTTTCGCATGATCCACAAAACTCCCATCGCCGTACTCATCAGTGGGCGCGGCAGCAATATGCGTGCGCTCATTGAAGCATGCGCCCGCCCGGATTACCCGGCCCGGATTGTTCTCGTTCTGAGCAATCGGCCGGACGCAGGAGGGCTGGAAGTCGCACGTGAAGCAGGCCTTCCAACGATTGCCATTGATCACAAGGCATTCGGAAAGGACCGTGAGGCACACGAGATCAAAGTTGATGAGGCCATCAAGGCTTCAGGAGCAGAAATCATCTGCCTTGCGGGATATATGCGCGTTCTCACGCCATATCTGGTGGATGCCTGGCATGGAAAAATGCTGAATATTCACCCAAGCCTGCTACCGGCATTCCCCGGCTTACACACGCATGAAGCGGCCATTGCGGCGAGCGCCAACGAACACGGCTGCACGATCCACTTCGTCACAAGTGGCGTGGATGAAGGCCCCGTTCTGGCTCAGGCGCGCGTGCCCGTATTACCAAGCGACACGCCAGAAACGCTTGCAGCCCGCGTGCTGGAGCAGGAGCACCAGCTTTATCCGCGCGTACTGGCGGATGTCATTTCGCGCCTTCATCCGGGCGAATGACTTTCTGGAAATAAAAAAGGCGCGGTATGAACCGCGCCTTTCCAGAAACCCAGTCGAAAGTTCCGTAGAACTTACGGCAGGATTTCGGTCTCAGCGAAGAAGAATGCAATTTCGTTCTTCGCGTTCTCGAGGCTATCGGAACCATGAACCGAGTTTGCTTCGATGCTTTCTGCATAAAGCTTGCGAACGGTGCCTTCAGCAGCGTCGGCAGGGTTCGTGGCGCCCATCACTTCGCGATGCTTGGCAACTGCATTCTCACCCTGCAGAACCTGAACAACAACCGGTTCAGCAAGCATGGAAGACACGAGGCTACCGTAGAACGGGCGTTCTGCGTGAACCGCGTAGAAAGCACCAGCCTGCTTCTCGGTCAGCTGAATGCGCTTCTGTGCAACAATGCGCAGGCCAGCGTCTTCGAACACGGCATTGATCTTGCCGGTCAGGTTGCGCTTGGTTGCGTCGGGCTTGATAATGGAGAGCGTGCGCTCGAGAGCCATGTCTCATCTCCTGTCAGGGGTGAACGGTCAAATACCGCCGCTCCCCTAGAGCAAATTTCGCGTTCCTGATAGGTCTGTCGCCGTTTTTTAACTTTCCCCGACCGATCGAGGCGCCCGTGAGCCTGCTCACCATTACCGACCTGACCCTCCGCATCGCCGGCCGCACCCTGCTGGACAATGCTTCCCTCAGCGTGGACCCCGGCCGCAAGATTGGTCTGATCGGGCGCAACGGCGCAGGAAAATCCACACTTCTTGCGGCAATAGCTGGAGACATTGCTCTCGACGGCGGGTCCATAACGCTCTCTGCCCGAGCCACGATGGGCCGCGTAAAACAGGAGACCCCGTCCGGCGAAGCCTCTCTCATAGATACGGTTCTGGAAGGAGACCTGGAACGTACGAGACTGCTTCAGGAATCCGAAACCGCCACAGATCCGGCCCGTATCGCAGATGTGCACGAGCGCTTGATCGCCATTGACGCATACACCGCTCCCGCACGAGCCGGCTCTATTCTGGCTGGGTTGGGTTTCGATCAGGACGCTCAGCTCCGCCCGGTATCGAGCTTTTCGGGCGGCTGGCGCATGCGCGTGGGCCTTGCGACTGCCCTGTTTCTCAATCCAGATCTGCTGCTTCTGGACGAGCCGACCAACCATCTCGATATCGAAGCCACCCTCTGGCTGGAAAGCTGGCTGTCAAAATTCTCCGGTGCAGCAGTAATTGTCAGTCATGACCGATCACTGCTCGATAATACGGTCAATGCGATTGCTCATCTGGACAAAGGCAAATTGAGCCTGACACCCGGCGGTTACGATAATTTCGTACGTATCCGCACAGAACAGGCCCTGCAGCAGAACCGCGCAGCAGAACGCATGGCGGCACAACGCGCACATATGCAGTCATTCGTGGACCGGTTCCGTGCAAAGGCAACAAAGGCTCGTCAGGCGCAGGCACGCCTCAAGGCCCTGGAGCGCCTTCCACAGATCGATTCAGTGGTGGAAGACACCCCGACACGCTTTTCATTCCCGGAACCGCAGCCACTTCCGCCGCCGATGCTCAGCCTGAACAAGGTCAGCATCGGATATGGCGATCACGTCGTTCTGAAAAATCTGACCCTTCGTATGGATCTGGATGACCGGATTGCACTCCTTGGCCAAAACGGGCGCGGCAAATCGACATTTGCGAAATTACTGGCTGGCCGCCTTGAAGCCATGGCTGGCACTTACACGCACTCACCAAAGCTTAAGATCGGCTATTTCGCCCAGCATCAGGCAGACGAACTTGTTCTGAGCGAAACACCGATCGACCACATGAGCCGCGCAATGCCCGACGCGGTTCCGGCGGTCATCCGCGCGCAGCTCGCCCGCTTCGGCCTTGACGCCGATCGCGCAGAGACACGGGTTTCGGAACTTTCCGGCGGCGAAAAAGCGCGTCTGCTACTCTCCTTGTCCACACGCGAAGCCCCGCATCTTTTGATCCTTGACGAGCCCACCAACCATCTGGATCTCGATGCGCGCGACGCACTGATCAGGGCTCTCTCGGAATTTGAAGGTGCAGTCATTCTCATCAGCCATGACAGCCATCTTGTAGAATCCGTAGCGGACAGGTTCTGGCTCGTGGAAGATGGAACCATCTCGTCATTTGATGGTGACATGGCGGAGTATCGAGCATGGCTGCTCGAACGTGCCCGGCGTGCCCGCGCCGAGAATAACGAACGCAGCAAGGCCGGTGATGGCAGCGGCGAGTCACAATCGCCGCGCCCCTCATCCGCTCAGGCCCGTGCGGACCGCAAGGAACAGACGCGAGCACTTGCTCCCCTGCGCCGCAAAATCAAGGACGCCGAAGACAAGCTGGCCAAGATAGAAAAGGAAAAGCAGAAAATTGAAGCCAAACTCGCGGATCCGAACCTGTATCAGTCAGGAGATCCCGGCGAGATCACGTCTTTGAATGTTCATCTGGCTGCATTGAATGCAACACAGGGCACAATCGAGGAAGCATGGCTCGAGGCACAGGCTGAACTGGAGGATGCGTCCCAGTAATACAGGACTGCCCGGGAGAATAATGCCCAAACGCATGCCAACCAATATCCGTGCATGACGTTGTGCTTTCTTCTTACCGATCTTCCAGGGATCACATGACAGAAACCGTCATTGACCCCTCCTCTCATCACCCATAAGTCGTCTGCACCAGACCATCCGAGGTTGCATACACCCCATGCCCATTTCCTTTACCGATCCGGCCGAGCAAGACGAGCAGGATCCACGCGCACGAGAAATCGCCCGGATCGTGGCACTCCTGCGGATCGTCATCACCGTTACACTGGTTCTGCTGGCAATCTGGCTGATCGGAGATGTGCTGGCCGTCATCTTTGCGTCCGCACTCATGGCTGTGGTTCTGCACGGTCTGGCAAGGCTGCTACGCCGACACCTCAAATTTGTTCCCTATGCCGCCGCAGTTTCGATTGTTGCCGTAGTTATTTTTGCTGCAATCGTGGCTCTCGTCTGGAGCAGTGGACCAGCCATCGGCGATCAGTTTATTCGTCTGAAGGCAGCCCTGATCGCACAGTCCGGTGACATTCGCGGACGCCTTTCCCAGTCAACCGTAGGCCAGATGGTTCTTGATCATCTGCCAAGCACACTGGGTGGAAACGCAAACAGCAACACCCTGGGATCATTTGGCTCTGGCCTCGCCGGATCTGTCACAGGCCTGCTGAGCGGCGCCTTTGGCCTGCTGGGCACGATTCTCGTAATCCTGATTGCAGGACTCTATTTCGCACTGTCTCCAGCCCTCTATATCGATGGTGTTCTGCGTATTGTTCCCCCGAAGCATCGTGGTGCGGCTCGTGAACTCCTACTGACCGCAGGCTCTACTCTCTGGGCTTGGACAGCAGGTCAGGCTTTGGACATGCTCGTTGTGGGCATTCTTTCCGGTCTGGGTCTGTACATGATTGGCGTGCCCCTTGCCCTGGCACTGGGCGTTGTTGCAGGCCTGATGAACTTCATTCCCTATATTGGTGCTATCATGGGCGCCGTTCCGGCAGTCCTGCTTGGCTTGTCACTGGGAACCCATGAAGCGCTGTTCGTCGCGATCCTCTACGTGACCATCCAGTTCTTTGAGGGCAATGTACTCGCACCCTTCATCCAGCGCCGTGCGGTCCATATGCCGCCCGCACTCGCCATTCTTTCACAGACGGTGTTCGGCTCCATACTCGGCATCCCGGGCCTGATCCTCGCTTCTCCGATCACGGCAGCGCTGCTTGCAATGGGAGACAAAGCAACAGCTCCGCTTGAAGACGCAGGTCGCACACAGATCGATGTCGGTGAGCTGAGTGAAGAAGAGGTCAAGGAAGCCCGCAAGCGGAAAGAGGACTGATTTTCTATACCGCTCCGGCTCTATCAACGTAGAGGAGACAGGAGCGGGATCAGTTATCCGGAATTAGCCGATCAGGCTCTTCACGCATGAAGAGCCGCCTCCCCCCCCAAAAAAAAGGCGCCCAAACGAAAGGCGCCTTTCAATATCAAGAATTACCGGCGTCTCAGCGGACGCGCACGTCCTCAGGCAATAGGCCCGTAACATCTGCTTCCTTATAAGATTGCATACGGAACGGGCCGTTCACCATAGTCTGTATTCCCATCACGTCTGATCCATGATCAAACCGCCAGAGAGAGACGATTAGGGGCTCTTTCTCTGCGCTTTTCATAACCAGCACCACATTTGGGGTGATCTTATGCGGAGGCTTTCCCATTGCGGGCGGTCGCTCCCCAACGGGACCCCAGCCTGTCGTGTGGGACTGAAGCCAGAGATTGGCATTTTTTGCTTCAGAATCTGTCAGCACACGCTCGCCAGGCTCAGTCATTTCACCCGCAACAACGACGGGCAGATGCCAGGCATGAATAAGCGGCCAAGCCACAAACCAGACAATGCTGACCGGAATGAGAACAATCGCCGCAAAGGCCAAAAGAAGTTTTTGTTCGCGTCTCATGATGCCTGCTGCTCCGCCCACTGCACAACAGCATCCGTGACGCGCTTCACTTCCTGATCCGTCAGCTCCGGATGGATAGGAAGAGCCAGAACACGCTCTCCCAGACCTTCTGAAACGGGAAGGGATGCACCGTCATGATGCTCGGCATATGCGGGCTGATGATGAAGGGGTTTAGGGTAATAGACAGCCGTAGGTATTCCTGCGTTTTTCAGGAACACCTGAAGGCTGTCGCGTTCATGTCTGTCGCGGAGCAGGACAGCATAAATGGCCCAGGCGCTCTCGCTGTTTGGAACACGCACCGGGGACTGCACTCCATCTGGCATGGCCGCATCATAAGCATCCGCAATATCAGCACGGCGTGTCAGCTCGTCGTCAAATGCATCCAGCTTTGCGAGAAGAACTGCAGCCTGAATGGTATCCAGACGGCCATTGATGCCGATACGCTCCACTTCGTAACGCGTTTTGCCCTCTCCATGCGTGCGCAGGGAACGATAGAGAGCAGCGCGTTCGTCGTCATCCGTCAGGATTGCGCCGCCGTCGCCATATCCGCCCAGTGGTTTGGAAGGGAAGAAGGAAAGTGTCGT
>Ga0157362_1001271_pt1 | contig 10458 bp, 7 predicted proteins | sample AttlaeALBM3_FD_111480 | JGI IMG/M metagenome (GOLD analysis project Ga0157362, IMG submission 111480) | Fungus gardens microbial communities from leaf cutter ant in Ribeirão Preto, State of São Paulo, Brazil - Atta laevigata ALBM3 | ecosystem: Host-associated > Fungi > Mycelium > Unclassified ... | reverse complement strand
ATACATGGGCATGCAGAGGCAAAATACATCGACAAATACTCGCAAATATACATATATATATATACATATATATATATATATATATATATATATACATATATGTGTGTGTGCCAACAAGATCTATGACAAGCGCGACGAAATGGCTCTTTGGGCCCTTTGACAGTATTTTTATGGTCAAGCCTTGTGCGAAGGGCGAGAAATGGACATGAATCTGTTATGTATTCTGAAACACGTATCTCTCGAGAATACTAAACCAATGCGCGTGATGTTAAGCGGATCGAATGGTTTAAGAATTTAGCTGTTCTAATGCAGATTGAGCGACAAATATTTTTGTATACATTCGTGATAATTCTTTATAATCACAAGAAGATAATTTTGACGTTATCGACTTTACTAAAATTTGTATTTAACTTTCTAAAGGCAAGTGTTATGTGCAAGATTCTTCACTTTTTTTTTATTAAAAGCATAAAAAAATTGTTTTTTTCCGATAAGATGATACTTAGAGAGTTAAAGGATGTTGAACTATTTTTAAGGCTACAAGGCTACATAAACAAATTGGAATTATTGATAATAATTATCAGTAAAAAATGTGAAGAAGAAAAAATGTGAGTTAATAATCAAATCTCTGTTGATTAATAATTATTTTACTAAACATAATTGTTATTGCATTGATTGTATATTGAAAGAATTTAATAATTATTCTATAATTTAATAACAATTGCTTCTCTTCACAAAAATAATGCATATTACAGTCTATATATCTTTAATGACAATCCTGCCTTTTGAAGACACGTAGTAACAACATTCTTCATTTTACTAAGTTAGGAATTCTAACTAACTTTAGGTTTCTGCTAAGTTAAGGCAAGAGCACGTAAAAGCTCGACTCAACTACTCGAGTTTCATTCTTGCTATGTATTTTTAAAGCTGCAACACACGGCGAAATATTTGCAACTTTCATGCATTATGTACTTCTTTGGTACTACATATTAAGATAAAAATTTTGTGCAACAACATTTTTTTATAAAAATATAGTTTGAAATTATTAAATATCGATGTAAAAATAAAATGCTTTCAACGTAATTGAGAAATGTAAAATTGACAATTTTGCAAAATCGCGATTATATTATATTGTAATTTTTTTCAAATGAACGAATTTCAAATTTATATTTATCTCTTTTGATTAACTCACAATAATAAAGTTAACAAATATTTTGACACCAATTGGAATAAAAGAATCGTTGTTATTTTGTTTGTATAAAAGAATGGCGGAGTTTTATGTATCCTGTTGCAAGAATATTACATATTTTCCCAGAATTGTAATAATTATCTTTCTTCTTCATACTTGTACGTACACTAAAAAGCGCACAAACATATATAATGCTCGCGCCGCGGGATTTGATAGAACAGCATTAACCATTATCTGCCACCAGTCGTGACATGCAGCTTAACGTTTTAAACGAGCAAATTGTTTGCGCGTTTTGTAATAAAGTTTGCACGCGAAATAGCCTCGCAAATTTTTCATCTGCGTCGTTTTCGAGACTGCTGGAAACGGAATGATACTTTTAGGCATTACGATATGGGACAATCGTGCTGGCAGGTTGACAGCGAATAAATCGACGTCGAAATGTTTTCAATATGTAACGGAGAACACGAAACATTTTAAACGAGAGAGGAGACGCCGCTGCTGCATTTTAGCGTGAGTATGCGCCGTTTTGACGAATTTATGTCGCAATCAATTAAATTGATGTTTCGCATCTTGCGTAATCTCGTAATACTACGATAGAACATTTAACTTGCCGCGAGACATCAGCATCACTTTAGTTGTCATTCGCTCTACTTCGTTTTTTTAATTATTCCGTTAGACACGGATTTCGAAACTCAATTTTGGGTATACGTCGATGAAAATTCGTTATGTGTCCTGTGATATTCCTGTTTAACACGAAACACGAATTCAATCGTATTTTACTTTTGATAAAATAGATTTGTTTCGTTTGTGTGTAATATCACCATTTTTGGACGATATCTGCAGTAGAAAGCAAAATTAATTCTCTATTTTTTAAATCGCAAATTACTAGAAAATGAAAAAAAGTATTTCGGAATGCCATTTAACTTTACTGCAGTAATAATTTTTATAAAAAAGACTAGAATGTAATAGTTTTCGCGCGCGGGCGTAAAATTGTTTATCATTCGTATATAATAAAAAATATTTTGCATAAAAACGGTATAGTCAAGCTCTTGTTCAAATTTTTAGTATATCTGAATGTTAATTTAACGTAATATGATTGTTATTGAATTAAATTGATATTCAACATTTTTTAGTGTTAAAATGGCACAATTTATGAGTAATAACATAAAAATCATGTTTTTTAAAACATAAATTTTAAGATAAATGAATGAAAATATGTTAATTTAATGCAATATAAATGTTAATTTTAATACAGAAATATAAATTGTGTTACATTTTTTGTGTTAATTTTTTACACAATATTTATGTGTTATTTTAACATAACAATTTGAGTGGACCGTTGGGGAAATATATTAAATTTAACACAAATTTTTCAACTTACGTATTACGAAATTCTCAATGTGTATCACACAATATATATCACGCTTCCGCGGAAGGAAATATAAATTAAATTCGTTCTCGATAGGGAAATATTTGCTATGCAATAAGATATTCTTTTCCGATCGCGTTAATAGCGCGACATATCGCCATCTTTATGGCGTGTCGAGACAAGCTTAACCACGACCGAGCCGCGAAATCGATCTACGACAGCTGCCACCCGTAAAAAGGCAAGAGATCCTCCCAAGAAGAAGAGCAGAAGTTTTCGGCATTTTCTTTCGGTCGGGGCGATCGTTAAGCTCAGAGGCGGCGCTAATGCCGACGCCGGCCGTGCCGGGAAAGGAAAACTGCATTCCCGCGCGCCGCGCTTAATTTGCACCGTTTACCTCTCGGGATGCTCGTTTTTTTCATCGTCCCGCACGAACGCCTCTTATTCTCTCTCTCTCTCTCTCTCTCTCTCCCCCTCCCTATCTTGCCATCCTCTCTTTTTCTCTCTTTCTTTATGTTGTTGGCTCGGCTCGTGAACTTAGGCACCGGGAAAACTTAATCCTCCTCGCCCTTTTCGCATCACGCGGCTTCTCTCCCGCCAGCGGCCTTTCTCTGGATTTATTCCAGGTAAACTTGTTGGCCGATAAATATTTTCTTGTACCAAATTACCCTCCGTCGTAGCCACGGCGTCGTATAATGCAAAATGGTGCGTTAATAGCCCCCGTAGCCCTGTGTTTGCTTATACCGTAGTCAAATCTGGATGCACTTTCGGTCGCGCTATTATTGGATAAATTTTAAATTTTGAAATAAAACGTAAGCGACAGTTGTATATTAAATTTTCATTTACGAAATATAAGCAAAATATTTTCAAGCGCGTCGAATGTATTACGAATTTTTCTATCTGTATCTACGTATGTTGATACATATTTAATTTTAGGAGCGAATTTGTGCGAAAAACTCGTGATTAAAAAGATCCAATTTTACATTAACGGATTTATCCTAGTCAGTCAAATAAACTTTTATAAATTACGAAATAGCCATGAAGGAGATAACAAGTATTCATAAATATGATAAAAATTTCACTGCACATATTTATATAACTCTTTTTTTTCTATACACCAACTCTTCGCACGCGATTTTGCAATTTTTTTCATTATATGAGAAAGACCGTGTCAGAAATCAATGTACGAGGAATGTTAATCAAGTAGAACAATTTGAAGTTAGCTCTTACAGCATGTACATTGCGCGGTCAATTTATTAGTGCTTTCACAAGCTGTAAAATGCGCATTTCGCGGTGGATGTATGTCATGGTATATCCATTTGAAGCTGACTGCGGGCTGCAGAGCTGTTCAACGGACGCGTTTGCTTCGACATGGCGTTAATTGCCACATAGGGACCTATATAGGATATACAGGTTTGCGATCATGTGATGCGCTTAAACTTCGTCTTCAATTATCGACGCGCAGAATTCGCGAACAAGCTCCAATAGACAAACGCTCGATGTGTCAGAAACACCGCTATCTTTAGCCGTTCTCACATTATGATGCCGTCGTAACTGTCGTTACGGTAACGGTGATTTGCTCCGAATTTGATAGGGTCGCGATTTTAGGTTCGGTGAGCACTTACTATATCTATATAGGGAATGCGGGCTCGCTTATTGAAGAGCTATTAACTGGGTGAAACTCTCTGCGAAAACAGATGTAACGTTACATTCTCCTTATACTACAATATATACAGATATAAGTGCTTTTTTTGCAAAGATATATTTAAACAAAGTGATTGAAAGAACATAATTTCTTTAAAAGTATGCATTATTATATTTATGAAAAAATATTAGTTATGTATGTTATGTATGTTATATTGTACAATGAAATTCATATTTTATGCACAATAATAATGTAAAAATGTATAATTTTGTTATATTTTGCATATGATTTAATTGGCATTGTAATTGGCTAAAGTTGTTGATAAAAAAAAGCTAATAAAGAAACATCATTTACTTTGACTAGATTTCCATGAAAAGATCTTCCCAATCGCGCTTACTTTCATAAAAGAGGTAAATATCTCCAGAATGTCGAATAGAAAGCAGACAAGAGGCATTTCTATGGAGCTATTAAACGTCTATCACATATTCGACATGTATGTTCATTGCGCGGCCATAAATTATCGGGGTAATTCCTGAATAATCGCTTATTTCACGCAGCCATTTTCATAGCACGAAGAGTGTGCTGCGGCTCACTTAATTTACATAATTCACTTATAGCTTGCGGAACATGAATTCCCAGTAATTACGTCAATATGGCTGATATAATTTTAACTTTTGTTTGTATTCTTTGCGTATATTAGTATCACCAGTTGCGTGTCCAATTGAACGTAAAATTTATTACAATATTGTTAATAAATTAAAATGTCGTGGTTGTCTCTCTTTCTCTCAACATATAAGAGATAATTAATTAGCAAATAAAAACAAATTTAAATAAATATTATTATTATTAAATGGCAATTCTTACAAAATGTTATATATTATTTTGATAATAAGCAAATAAAAACAAATTGAAAAACATTAAAAAACTTTTTAGAATTAATTAATAAAAATTTGTTGTAACTTTTAATTGGAATTGATGTAATAACACAATTAATTATACTATCTCACTTAACATTTTTATACAACAGAACAATGTGATAAATGTCACCATTATAAAAAAATCTGTCAGTATGTTTAAACTCGGAAGTTTCAAGACATTTCCGTGAAAATCCGGATGGCACGGATTTGTCGCTCGGATAGTGCAAAGAGAAATTTTACTCGTAGCTGAGTGTCAACTTAGCTCTTATCCTTTTCTACTGCCGGGTCAAGGCGTTTCGTGATTAAGACCGCGGAAACTTTCGCAGAAAAATGGAGAGAAAATGGCAGATCCATGCCCCGAAACGGGAGCGGATGGACTTTCCACCTGTTTACATTTCCAAAATATTTGACACTTGATTCGCGCGCGCGATTCCTCCCGTTGGATAGCTCTCGAAAGTTTGCAACAAAAGGGTTGAAACGGAGAAGAGAAAGGAAAGGACGGTAGTTCGCTCACTGCCGCATCGGAAGTTCGCGACGTTGACGAGACGCCGTAGCGGAAAAACACATAAAAACGGGACGCCGAAAAATCGGCGACGGCCGAAATGGAGAGGGGCGTCGTAAGACAGAACTGGAAGAAACTGGATGACAGATAACAAACTTCGTTCTCATTTTTGTGCCGCTTTTCTTCGGCCACGAGTCATCACGTTTATTAAATCCTAAAGAGAAAATAAGCTTATACAGTACTATAATAAGAATAAAAATAATACCAAGGTAACACCAAGCATAGGTTTAAAAAAATATGACGCATTATTTTATTTTCTATTGATTAAGCAAAATAAAATTATTATGTCTTGCAATCCAAAACAAAATAAAACTATGTTTTTAGAAATGTTACAAAAATTAGATTGGGATCTTAAAAATAATATTTTCGAAATATCTGTTAATATATTAGAGGGAATACTTTAATTATTTATATTGGAAACACTATTTTTGCTTGAATATATTACATTTTCAATTTTATGTTAATCAGTGAAGTGACTCAATATGAAGGATTTATATAGAAATTATATGAAATGAATTAAATCTGCGTTTACGCACACTAATTCAGAAATTCGACACAAAGGCGATAATTCAAAGTACATTAAACGTATATAATTTGTGGAAATAACTATATGCTTCCGAGAATTAATTTGACTGTGAGTCTATAGGTTTCTTGTTAAATCATAATTCGAGTGTTAAATGAATTTCGAACAATGCGCTGTATCTGGTGGATGATTATTAAAAATATCGATAATGTTAAGACTTCATTTTTTATTTGTGAAATATAGTAGTGCTTTGGTAACTGATAGACTTTGTCTATAAACCCCGTTAAAGCAACTTTGAATTGAGTTTCGGAAGGGCGAACGTCGATTCAACATGCCTTTTCATCTTGCGAAAAGTTTCATGCGCTGCTTAATGGCGCCCTTTGGCATTCGCCATCGCTTTTGAATTATCGGCTGCTTTTGAGTAGCTACATAATCAATGTCAATATTTGTTATAGATAAAATAACACTTACATAAATTGTTACATAAAATAGCTGAGAAAATGTCCAGATAATAAAATTTCCGTAAACATTGATTATATAAACAAATATTTTACATATAACATATCTTCTTCTTTTATTAAATCGTCTAATTTTATTTTTGAGAAATAAAATTCTTAATTAATAAATTCTTAAACATTTCAAATACAATAGTAATGCACATACAGAACCTACTTTTTTTATAACTATAAAATTAAAGTTATTACACAGAGTATATTTTTTTCCTTAACTTTTGAAACGCTGAAATTGCAGCCAAAGTTTCTAATTTTCTATTTCACCACTGGCATTAACTTCAACTCAAAGTATACCACATGAAAGTTGCTTCGTTGAATTTATATTCTGTTTGTAAGAGTATGCCATATGCATTTACGTTTGAGTATACATTTGTATGACTTACTTTTTTTTTAAAAGATGCTCGAGTTGCTCACTGCGAGCTGTCCAGCAGTAAGGTCTTAATTAAAAGGGATGTTAACATTGTACAGTATTTGTATATGTATGAAATTTCTTTTCTCCGTAACTCCATAGTTATAAGGTTTCTTATATTTTACTTGTAGAAATACTGATGCTTATTTGATTATTATTATGTTTATACATACAATGCTTATTTTGCATTCTGATAATGTTGGTAGAACTTGGTGTTAGAAAAGAGAAAGTATTTATTTATATTATTTACAAAGAAATTGTATTTTCTGATGCTAGTACTGCTAATGTTGTAAAATATATAAGAAAAATTACGCATGGAATTGCAAACGGTGATAAAAATTATTATTTGTAACTTTCATAATTCCACGTATAAAGAATGTAAATATTATTCGAACTCATCATAGATGTAATTATTACGATTTTCTATTATCACTACAATTTGTACATGTTGGTATCAAGTCAGCAAATTTCTATGATTATTCCGTGGGTAAACAAACTCGCTTTGGCAACATTTCGAATGTGTTTTCCGACTACGTGGCGGTATCAGAACCGTCTACTCGAGCGTGTCGCGAACGCTCGCAAATGAATTATTTTACGTCTCAGGATACCTGTAGGTATTTCGAAAGCGACTCTATGAAGAGGGCAGGAGGGAATGCGGGAGTCGTACAATTATTCGAGGTTAAAGGACGACGTGATATATTGGGGCGAGGTCTCCCGAGGAAACTGTCATCTACAGCTAGGCAACAGTCGCGCGCGCGCGAGAGAGAGAGAGAGAGAGAGAGCTTGTGTCGAGATTCTCGCTTGAGTTGTCTCACCAACCGACAATCGGTGCAGTTTGAGTAATTGGATGCGATTTCTTTCTTTCCTTCCGTTTTTTTTTATTTCTCATTTCGAGTAATCGACATCATGAGGCGAAGTAATTTTCAGTCGAATACATCGCAAGGAAAAAATGATGTTATGCAGCAATGGCAAAATTACTAGAGCTTTTATTCATTTATACAAATTACTAGAGATTTTATTCATTTGTCAGCAATTGTTATTCGACCATAATTCCATTTGTAGAAAGCAATTTGTAAATTAGATAGTGGCAATGGCGGCAAAGGATAATGTTCTCGATTAAATAATTATGTGGAATAATTTTCTGTTAATTTTCTTTGCCGATATAAATTATCGTAAAAAGTGATTTAAAATATATTAATTTAAAAAAATATTATATAGTTTGTAATTATAATTGCGTTACAACATTCTTAAACCAATTTGTAAATTTAGTTAATAATCAAAATCCAAATATTTTATTTTACATTTTTAATTTAATATAAATATTTCTACATGATATTTTATCTTATTTCTTTGAGATATGTAATTCACAAAATTTGTTATTTCTTTCTTATAAGTTTTATTTCGGCACTATTTTATAGATACAAATTTATAAGATACTAGTAATTTTTCTCTATTTTAATTTTTATAATATTTTACCTATATTTATCGTAACGAAATATTAAAAGGAATATTATTTCGACAATAGCATTTAATATTTTATAGATTGCATTTTGAAAACAGTGCGGCAATAGCGTGACAAGATTTCGCTATTAACGATTACAATAGTGTGGAGATCATATAGACGATCATAAATCTCATTGATTATCGTCGATATTACATGTAAAAAGTCTCTCCATAAAAAAAAGTTAGTCGGCGCATTTATGTGAGAGGATCATAACTTTAAAGGAAGAAGATTTTAATTAAAGAAAAATAAGGTTATAATTAATTAATTAAAAAAATAAGTTAAATATAACAGAATCATGCAAATAATTGAATGTCTAAAATCAATGCATGCAAGAGTAATAGTAAAAGTCGTACTCCGCGCCGGAAAATTAAATATCTGAATTTGCAAATAGTGCAACAATTAAACTGCAAATCATCTAATTATGTCGGTAAATGTTAAATCAAACGTTCATTTTCTTCTGTTGTTTTCTTATTTTGGAAGATCGCAAGGTTTGCCAATTAAGACCGATAGTGTATGGTCACGTTAACCATTTATGAATCTTTATACCATTTACGAATTTTACGGATGCCCGAAGAAATAAAGCTCTTCGTTTGCGAGAGATCTTGGACGATTTATGCGCGCCGATTGAAAGTCATCCATTAAATTTGCATTTCCTCCATTACACGTCGATTCCCGAACAAAAACTCTTGTTCTGGCAGGAATTCTTTGTGTAACATAGTTGCATATCACCGACCATTATCCAACCATGATCCTGGAGATATTCACGGGGTGACCGAGTGCATGCAAAATAATTCTGAAATGGCCGTCGAAGTCGGTACGGCCATTAAAACGAAAATATCGAGTCTCTCCAGCGCTCCGTGGAGTCGTACGTTTTTTTGCATGAAACAACTAATGACTAATGACAGTACGGGCATTAGGATAAGTACCGGAAACAGGAAAAACTAGATTGCGATTCTTTATTCTCTTCGAAATAAGTCCTGGAATATCTTCTAACACTACGTGCTTCGCGAATAATTTATTTTATGGATATTACAGTGTGTTTTTCCTTTAATGCATTATTCCAGAATATATTAAAACAGAAAAATAATCTCGTGATTAACGCAAAGCGAACCTTTATTATTTAGTTTTATTGTACAGTTTTTACAGATAATAACTTTGTACATTTTATTTTTTTATCTTATATGAAATACAAATTGCATACAATTAATTTTATTAAACGAGAGATTAAATTATATTATTTTATAAAATTAATAAGTGGAAAATGGACTAGTAAATAAATAACACAAATAAAAGAAAGAATCTTTTATTTAATCGAAGTAGATTCTTTGTGCTTAATAATATTCATATAAATTTTTAAATACGTTTTTTAAGTCCAACAAACTGAATTAGAGAAGAGTTTATAGAATTGAAAAGTATATTTAAAACTTTACATGCGAATATGAAGTACCAAGATTCGCTTCGACCGAATATATAGAATTCTTTCTCTTATTTGTAAAATTAATTATCGTAACTCGTGTACTGCGCGAAAAAATCTGCATTAAATTGAATTACATTTTTACTTCTACATGGAGAAAAAAAGATTTATTAAAACAACTAAAAATTTTACTAATTCAACAAATTTACAGCCGTAATATACGGGCAGCCAGTTTTCTATATTAAAGTAGCAAAGTTGTACTGAATAAATTCACCAATTATATAGATAGGAAAAATTAGAGCACTACGATAACAATCATAATTTAAACCGTAGGAAGATAGAAAGCCAATGTGAGCCAGCACAGGTTGTTGGTGTGTAAGAATACCATATATTCATAAATAATTACGAAATTTAAACTCT
>Ga0157362_1001270_pt1 | contig 10460 bp, 10 predicted proteins | sample AttlaeALBM3_FD_111480 | JGI IMG/M metagenome (GOLD analysis project Ga0157362, IMG submission 111480) | Fungus gardens microbial communities from leaf cutter ant in Ribeirão Preto, State of São Paulo, Brazil - Atta laevigata ALBM3 | ecosystem: Host-associated > Fungi > Mycelium > Unclassified ... | reverse complement strand
TCTACAAAATGTGATTTTGTTGCAATATGAAAATACAATAATTAAATATATTTTTCATACCATGTTCTACTTTTGGATTGGCATCTTCGAAAATTTGATTAACGATCTTGATTCTTCTATGTGCCATAACCACTAATCTCAATCGATTTCCTAAATCTTGTACTTCATGTACTTGAGCAAAAGTTCCAATTGGATAAATATCATTTAAACTTAGAACGACATCAGCTTCATTTCTGTATGAATAAATGACATACTAGAATTGAAATTATTTACACTACATATCTCATTCACATAATTATTAATTTTGACATTATTTATGTCAATATAAATTAATGCTAGAGAATAATTTGAAGGAACTTACTCTTCGGATTTCTTCAAGAAAATTCCCACATAAGGCTGATTTAGCTTTATCTTTCTACGTATTAAATCGATCAGAACTGGATTACTAATTTCAATTAATTTAATAAATCTGGGAAATACTGGATTTCTATTGATAGCAATGACTGGTACATGAGGCCATACTTCAGGCACCACTACAGTTGCAGGAAGTGAAGCAGGATAATCTCCAGACTGTTCTCCATTCCCATCACTAAACAACACATATATATAAAATAAAAAACGATACATTCTCAAAAGTTAGATACAATATATTTTAGGTACTTATAGTCAATATAATTATAAGATATTGTTTCCTTAATACAATCGAAAGAAAATTAAGATTTTCAGAAAGAGAAAAAAATTATTTTTCAGACAGAAAATTATTGATTAAAGAAAAAATATTGTTGAAATGATTCTTAACATAATCATATGCCATTTTATTTCACAATCCTTGAAAAAATCACATTCTAAATTATAACGCTTTGATGATCTTCATGAAGTTATTTTTGATGATTGATAAAATAATATTTATAGTTGGTTCCTTCGTAGTAATTTCAAAAGTCCCAACTAAAGAAATGTAACAAATTATATGTAGAATATTTTTTTAAATTTTAATATGTTACATGTGAAAACTGATAAAGACTAAGTAAAAATCAAGAAAAAAACCTTTATTCCGTATATTAGTAAATTAACTGAAACGTTTATTACATTACAATTAATATCGTTCCTTCCTGACTTTTGTTTTAATTTAATAAAAATAATCTAATAAAAAAGGAGGCAATATATATTTTTTAATTGTCTAATCAAATTGATTGAAAATAAGTGACAGACAACCTGTATATACACTTTTTACACCTATTAATCAGATTATGATTTTTGTATACAATTTGCAGCGTTCAAGAAACATTCCCTGAACTAATACACTTTCTTTTTTCAAAAAAACATAACTGCTTAGCACATTGCTCTTTGATTTTATTTTTAATTTTAATTCTCTGGGAACTATATACTTAATCAATTTACCTCGGAGGATCTCGATCAGAGAATCTCTTCGTGAAAAATCTCATCGACGTCAATGCGGGGTGAATCCGAGTGGTTCTAAATAATCCTGACTTATAACCCGGGTATTCAGTTCGTGTCAGTCTGGTGTAAATCGGCAACGGTGTTCGATAATCCAAAGGCGACCGGTTTCCGTAGAATAAGCGCGTGGTTGCACTGCGCTGTCGCAGGATCACTGGCAATTTAGAACTCATCGCTATCACGAGTCGCATCCTCCGAAACTGTCGCAAATTCTCATAAATCCTTTTCTCTCGTATTATTTGGCTTCACTATTCTTGTAAGAATTATCGTGGCCGAAGACAAACTGAACTGGAGGCTGTTAGGTTAAAACATCACATAAACTAATGCATACAAGAATACGGAATTTAGTCCTAACCTAAAGGACATGGCCTTGTGCCATCTTACGTGATCTTGCGTCAGTTTTGCGTAACTTCGACACGTAAAGTTAAAGCCTTGTTTTTTGAATCGAAAAATCAAGAAACGGGAAACCAAAAGGAGAAAATCTTATTTCGAATCGTGCATTCGTGCGTTCAACAGAGAATGCTTGTACAACTGTTGTAAAATTCTTCAATATGATTGGTTTATACATTTAGATCCATAAGGAACTGAAAGTAAGAATCAATTGAAGAATTTTATAACAATTGCAAAGCTGCGCATGTTCTAATTTTTAATGTGCTACCAACTTCTTGGCTGTGTTCCAAATTTACTGCTACTATGCGACAGTTTATGTTATGTTACGTCACTGTAGATTTTAAGTACAGGCAGTCAATTTTGGAACATAGCCCTTGTACTGACAGTAAGCTAAATCTAATTTCGAATCATTTGGAGTCATTCGATATTTCACATATCGTTGAATCCTTTCAGTTTATATGATAAACTTTGACCTACCTTTGTGGGTCGGAAGTCCATTTAGGAAAGAAAAAAAGAATTCTTTTATGAATTCTGTTTATCTGTTTCAATTACAAAACGTTTATTCATGTAAATTGTATTTCTGTAATACTTTTATCAATTTTTGTTTTTTATATTCGAATAATAACGAAATTTTGTAGCATCTTTGAAACAGTTTTGTAGCAATCACACACATACACACAAATTTAAATTTTTATATAAATTATTAAAATATAAATTAAATAAAATATTAAAATATATTTAAATTTTTACACTGTAATTAGACAGTTACACTTAATTAGACAGTATTATTATGCAGCATAAAACTTAATGCATTTTTTCAGGATTCATGTCGTATAAGAAAAAAATATTTTATTTAATACTTTTTGAATTCTTATATTATATATTGCATGAAACTACTCTAATTAATAATTTAATTTAAATTATGTTTAGTATTTTAACATTTAAATTATTATAGTATATTTTTTATAATTTAATTATAGTTGAAATTGCTTAAATTAAATTTGATTATATATTTAATTATAAATTTATTTGTATAATATAAGTACATTTATAATAATTAAATATATTATATATAAATTATTAATAAAAATAATTTTCATGTAATGTAAAATGAAACTTATATGAAACTTATAAATTTATAGGATATAAAAGGGAAATAAAACGTAATTTCTTATTCTGGAAAGTTTAGAAAAAAATTTTATGCTGGATATTGTTTAATTAACTGTTGTTACTTACTTTTATAACTGCTATAATTTTTTATAATGTATAAAATTGTTAGATGAATAATTGTTCAAAGGTGAAGGAAATATATTTTATTTTTTTAAATTTCATACAGATATTATATTCAGCTTTTTATTAAACTATGGATAAAATCCGCGATATACGAATAAATAAAAAACCTTTGATTTCGCAATCTTCAAGTAATAGCAACCATTCATATTATAAAACACACCAATTTGTTGCAACAAAAACAAAAAACAATGAGAAAACAAATAATGATGATATTATTGATTACAAAAATATTTCACTCTCTATGACAGGTAAATTATATTATTATAGTTGCCATTAAAATGATACATACATATTTTTATTATTAAGATTCTGCTTAAGATACGAATTTGTTTCTATACAGGAGAAATAAGTTCAGGTTTCATACATAGAAACAATTTAACGAAAAAGCAGACTACTGATGTCATTTTTATAGAGGATACAGAAAACGCCGATGATGAAGAGTTTATTTCAAATATGAAAACGATCATTGATAAAAATTATAAAACGTAACATCAATTTTTTTAATTTAACAATTAATTTGCATATATAATACTTGCGTATGAACATATACTTTCTTATTTAAGTTTTAATTGATATGAACAGGCAAGATAAAGAAAATTATAACATAAGAGATTTGCAAAGCAAATCGTATATATCAAGAAAAAAAAAAGTGTGCATTCAGCGACGAAGATCAAAATCTGATGAAACGATTTAAAAAATCTGTCGACGAAAGGAAAGCTTCGTATACAGAAGTTTCACAAAAGTTGCAGCAGGCTGAGCACGCTGTTATTTCCGTTAGCAATCAGAATTGTTTAACTTACACTACTCCACAAATTATCCCATTTATAAAATATAATAACAGCAATATGAGTTCCAGGTATATATCAATTTAGATATTTATCAATCGATCGTTTGATTGTGAGTTGATATTGTTTTCAGCAACTCGAATGAACTGATTTTCCATCTAACTTCAAAAATGCAAAATAATGATGGGTTGATGGGAGAAATACCAGGAAGTGCAAAAACTGTTACCGAAATAGAAATTGAGCGGCTAATTTACAACGATATGCAGTACTTTACACCTCCTCAAAAAGACAACTTGTAATTCATGAACTTAATTTACATAAATATAAAATAATTTTGTAATTTACACTGTTTTTTTAAAACATTTCGTCGTATTAATAGAAAAGTTGCACATTTCAAAATTAGCAATTTTTTCAGTAGAACATTTTTAAAATTTTTTCTGAATTGGAACAATGTTTTAGTTAATATACATAATTTTATTTCTCTTTCCATGTTATAATTATATATACTTTCAATTATATGAGTTCAAAAATACAGCCACATTAAAATATAATGAAATATATAACAAAATTTCAATTCTTATTAAAATTTTTGATATTTTTCCATATAAACAATATATCGACAATATGTGTGTGTGGTATATTTCGATAAAAATATATATTATAATAGTCTTTAGGATTAATTTCTTATTATCATCTCAAAAATATGATTTTTTGTATTACTTGTATCATTTTTCTACGCAATGTTTTGTTAACAATTTGTTGTAGTATTAAAATTATATAAGTTGTATTTATTAAGAACATTTTATCATTTATTTAAGTATATAAACTAATATACTTACATGTTTTTGAAATTTTGGAATTTTTATTTCATCAGTAAGTAATCGATACTCCGAAAATAAACGATTGTAAAGAAAATTAAATCATTTAAATTAACAACATTTGATATATCTTGTTGTTATAATGTTGTAGTTTGATATACATTTTTTACATACATTTGTTACGTCGGTTATTATGTGGAATTTAAATATTCCCGCGAGATAAGTTGACAAAGTTCTCACCAGATGACGCGAAAATAATCATAACCTATCAAAGAAGCTTTTAAACACGTAAAGAGATTAAAATTTAAATGCGTATATTAAAAATGATTACTTCTATGCAAATTTAAATAAATATTTGTATACTTTGTACAGTACTATTAAATTTATTTAACAACGTCTGTTACAATTGAGAGATACTTGGAGTAATCAAAAGCAATGAGTGAATTTAAATTACATCATTTAATAGTTCAACTGATTGAATTATTGGGGTAAGCGGTAAAATTCATATTTTATAACTCGCAAAATTATGTAGATTTAAAGAAATTTGTCAAGTCATTATTTTACATTTATTTTAAATTACTTTAAATTATTTTAAATTACATTAATTTTATTGCTCGCAACAAATATGTATAATTTTTTAGTTCAGAATCTGCTCCAGAGAGACACTTGGAAAAGCTACAAAAAGAAAGCTTGACAACATTAAATGTGGTTGCTCCTCACAGCTGTATTCAGCACCTTGCCAAGATTTCATCCGTACCAGAATTATTTATACAAAAATATGAAGAACTAAAATCAAAAAAGTTAGTTGGGTTGTAAAGCAGATATTGCAATTTCCAGAAGAAAAACAACAAAAAATATATTTTTTCAGAGTAGATTTACTTGGTCCATTTGTACAGACTCTAGAATTGATATCTCAAGATGAGGAACTGAAGAAATACTTGTCAAGATCCCTACCGAGAGCCACGACTAGTTCTCTAAAGGATCCGACTATTACACAAGAAGACTTGCCAAAGGTCTTGTATAATATAGTAACAAGTACATAATATCTTTAATGAAATTTCCCTCAGTTATATAACTTAATTACTTTGTCTTTACATAATATATGCATACATATAATTTTTTTAATTCAATAGATTTGCAAAACTGTTATTAAAGCTGCTGTAGAAGGAGGAAAGAAATTAAATCAGCAAGTTTGTTCGATCAATAAGAAAAGTGATGGTACTTCAGTGAAGCATAATTGGGTAATAGAACGTCCACGAATAACTTGGGATTTTCACAGTGACACCACTGTAGCACTTTATCAAAGTTTGTAAATAATTTTTTCTCTCTTTCAAACACAAGATTTAAAAATGATGAAATGTGCATGTCTAAAATATTTAATTTTTTATAGAAGTTGTACCAATTGTTTCTCAGGAGTCTATCCTTCTTTGGGATATTTTATATTGTTTGAAAGGAATAGATGGATCATATATTGTTTCGGAACCATTAACGAGTCCTTATGGCGTTAAGACTTTCAATATATCATCGGATGTTGGTAAGAAAGAATGTTAAAAATTTTAATTTCGAGTAATAATTATTACAAATATGAAATTAAATGTTTTGAATTTTGCCGTTAGGTATATCATTTAAGCAATTAGCGCAACAGATATTACCTTTAGCTTCCTATTACTCCATGACAGTGAGATTTGTTGAAGAAAAGGTCTCACCAGATGATGGACAAGTCAATCATGCTTTGAGAGGAGCTATACGATCTCTACTGAAGGATTACTTGGTATAATAAATTGCCATCTACAATTTGATAAGACAAGTCAAAGATTTGATATATTTTTATCTCTATATTTTAATTTACATCAATTTTGTTGTCTTTTAGCTCTTTGTCGTGCAACTTGAAACAGAACACATTCATGGTAAATTAAGTTTGCAGAAACTATGGTTTTATATTCAACCCACTATGCTTACAATGTCCATACTTTCTCAAATTACATCCACAATATGTAAGGTTAGTCTAAAACATCACTTAATTAAATAATTTTAATTACTTTTATTTCTAAATATACATGTAGAATATTATAGAATATAAATTGTGTTTTCTATAACTCTAAAACATTAAAAGTATAACATTAAAAGTATAATGTAAAGCATTTGATATTAGGCGAACGCCAGAGGGGGCAAAGTATTGAGCCTTTTGCATGAGCAAACATTAAACAATGTCAGTGGTGAAGCAAAGTCTAAAGAATTGTGTTTATATCTGATGCAAGCGGCGAGCATGCCATATATGCAAATTTTAGAAAAGTGGGTTTACAAAGGAGTGATATGCGATCCATATCAGGAAGTTAGTATTAAGTCAATTTTTTTTTATGGTGTACATTATAAATACATTTATACTTATCCATTATTTATCAGTTCTTTGTAGAAGATAACGAGTTAATTCAAAGGGAAGAACTTCCCGTGGATTATTCTGCAGATTATTGGGAAAAGAGGTACACTATGCGATTAGAAAGAATACCTGTATTCTTGAATGAACATGCACAAACTATACTTAGAACAGGAAAATATTTTAATGTGATTAGACAATGTGGTATGTTAATGTAAAATAATATAATCATATTTATTATATTATTAAAAGATAAATAAAGCGTTGGTTTAATAATCGTTAATCATATTTTCGATCAATTAGTTTGCAAATTGTTAGTTTACAAATTATTTTATAACTTTAATAAATTTATATGTAGGTAAAACAGTGCAGTGGGGAAAACAAGAACCATTAAGTTATCAGTATCAAGGACAGAAATACATAGCTGCCATCGATAGGGCATATTCAGAAGCTGCCAGAAAATTATTAGAGGTACTTATGAAGGAAAATGATCTGATGGGTAGACTACGTAGTGTAAAGAGTTATTTTCTTCTTGCCCAAGGAGATTTTGTGGTAAGCTAATAATAAGTTACATGCTGTTAAATATTAGTTTCATTTTATTTATTTTATTAAAAATTTTATTAGATATTTATGTCATGTTTTTGACTTTTGGGTGAAAAGATAATTATAATTTGAATAGATATAATATTATAGATAATATTATATACATTTTGAAATAATAGTAATATAAACATTAATAAGAATTTAATATTAAAACTTCAAAGAGTTTAAAGTATAAAAGTTTTCAATATTATAATTTATATTTTCATCACTACTGTAAATACATCAACATTTCTTATTGTTTATGCAATTTTAAACAGAGAAATGAAATACAGAGTGACCCTAAAAAAGAATCATCAGACTTTAAGAGAATATAGAACAATAAAAAATAAGTCTTAATAAAAGAATCTTAATAAACATAAATCATTTTCATCGCTTCTTTGATGAATGATCTTTGATTATATTTTTTTATGCTTAAAATTGAATTCGTTTTCTTTAAAAATGTTAAGAAGCTACTAAATATTTATTTCTCAACATTTTTATTACTCTTTATATAATAAAATATTTGTCTAATTTTCCATTAGGTCCAATTTATGAATCTTTGTGAGGCTGAATTGAACAAGAGTATGTATGATATTGTTTTACATCGTTTAGCATCTCTTCTCGAAGTCGCTTTACGAATGTCTACTGCAGATTCAGATCCCTATAAAGATGATCTGAAGCCGGAATTACTTCCATACGATCTACAATATCAAATGTTCAGAATACTCTCCATTCAAACTAGAGATGAGAAAGGTATTTCATTAAAAGTATATACTTACCTAGTTATATTTAAATAAAAAAAAATTAATATAATAAAAATTAATCTTCCTTGCAGAGTACTGCTTTCAAGCAGGAAAAGTTTTGACCGGTTTAGAAGCTTTCGTCTTCAATTACGATGTTAAATGGCCAGTTTCTTTAATTATTAATAGAAAGGCCATAGCTTGTTATCAAATGTTATTTAGACATCTGTTTTATTGCAAATATGTTGAGAGACTCTTATGCAGGTGAATAATTTTAACAGATTTACGATTTATATCCATAGCAAAATTTTAAAATAAGGAAAATAAAATAGTAAAATTTTTTAATTTGATGGATTATAGAGTATGGATCAGCAATAAAATAGCGAAAACTTTCACGCACGAAGTGGCTATGGCTTACAGACAGGCGTTTTCATTACGACAGAGAATGCTTGATTGTGTACAGCATTTGGAATATTATATGATGGTAGAAGTCGTGGAACCAAATTGGTTAAAATTTATAAATAAGATGAGCAAGGTGATGATTAATTTCTAATTTTTATTTAGAAAATACAATATTAATTTTTTATGTCAATAAAATACATAATTTTATATTTGACTTTACATATTTATTTGATAAACTAATATCAGGTTAGTAATGTTGATGATGTACTGAGCGTGCATCAAGATTTGCAAGACAGTTATTTGAAGGAATGTATGTTAACGGACCCTGATCTTCTTAGCTGTATCACCGGTGTATGCGCCATATGTGTAGAATTCTGCAATTTCATGCAGGTGAATCTTTTGTTGTATATTTCTTTCTAGTAATTATTTAATTCATTGCATGTATAGAATTATAACTAACGATCTCTTTCTTTAAGTTGCGACTATTATTTTAATTGGATTCGTTATACCGCTTTACTTATATTAATACGTAATACATTTCTGAATATACTAATACATAAATTTTAAGTCTCATGTTCTTTCCCTTGTATAATAGTTTTATATAAAACATTTATGTAGCAATTTAAACATATTTTTTATAGATTGATTTAATATTTTCCTTGAATTGTGATATTTGATTTAAAGCTATTTTTAAAAGATAAAATTTTATTTATAAAATAAATAACATTTAAGAAATAACTAATAAAGATATATAGTGGGAAAGAAAAAACTATAATGGTTGAGAGTTTGATATATTCAGTTTTGATATACTAAGTGTTAATATTCTACTAATGTTAAGCGTATGAGCCGCTACTACATTGATGCTGAATTGACATCCATGATCGGTACCTGTCAGGAAGATATCTATGAATATGAGGTATACCTTCAAAGCTTTAAGCTCGTCCGAATGCATCTCTGTAGTCTTAGAGTCATGAAGAGCATTTCTTTGCGGATGACATCTTTTAAAGATCATTATTATTAAGAACATGTGACTATGATGTGTATATATATGTATATTATTTATTTGCATGTTACAATTTATATTTTATAAATATTAATCTTACCGAACACCCTATATACGTATAAAAAATATAAAGATCCTCTAATCAGAATCTGGACATGGAGACAAATATGGCGGCAATATAGTTCTTCAATGTAGTTCTTTATTATAATTCTATGTATTATAATTTTATTTATTGCAGAGTAAATAGGAAACGGCATTTATGGCGCATTTACAGCACGTTCAACTTTTTCACAATCCGGCCGGACAGCCGAATTGTTCGGCCGTATGGTCGGATTGTAAAAAAGCGATCAGATAGGCCGGATACCAGATATCCGTTGCATCCTTAAGTACAAAACAATATTATAGTACCTTAATATTTGTTATTTTATCTTAAATTATATATATTTCGTCATATTAAATTAAAAATCTATATTAAAAAATATTGAAACATTACATCGCATGAGTGTGTACACTGTACACTGTAGTGAGTTATAATTTATAATGATATGTATTTATATTCAATTTTAAGAAAGGATAATAATTATATTTTTATAATTAATCGTAAAAGGCATGGTTCTT
>Ga0157362_1001269_pt1 | contig 10461 bp, 7 predicted proteins | sample AttlaeALBM3_FD_111480 | JGI IMG/M metagenome (GOLD analysis project Ga0157362, IMG submission 111480) | Fungus gardens microbial communities from leaf cutter ant in Ribeirão Preto, State of São Paulo, Brazil - Atta laevigata ALBM3 | ecosystem: Host-associated > Fungi > Mycelium > Unclassified ... | reverse complement strand
AATTAAAGAAATATATTTAAAAAACAAGAAATGTTATTTATATCCAAAAATTTGAGATTATAAGTTTTGTTTTAGAAATTCATTACTACAGTTTACTATTCTTTCTTTTGATAATGTGGTTTGTTTCATAGATTTTACGAATAAATACCAAGTATAATGTGATTTGGGTTCTGGGACACAACATACCTGGAGAAATTAATACTTATTGTTATATATATGATACATTGCTTCCTCTGAGGCAATCTACAACAGCACCAAATTTCCCTACATATTTACCAAGTATCACAGAGGAGTCGCTTCCAGAGGAATTGTATGCAGATAATATACATTCATTTACAGATCCCACGATAGAATTTAAAGAAAAATCTTAATTTTATATATATCTGTATGACATTAAATTAAAAAATGTATAATTGTAAAATCATTTACAAAGTTTACATGCTTTTTTTCAAACAATAAATGCTAATAAATCAAAATAAAATCATCGAATGATGGTCGAAGTTGTACCGAATTTCCGTTGAAATTTTATTGGTTGTCTGCTCCTTACAGAAATATCCATACTTATCAATTATGCTAGCAAAGAGTAGTGATCAATTGATTCATTTATTTAGTAATCAATATCATTATAAATTTAACATGCCTAAAATATACACGAATTATTTTATAAAAGTAATATCGCTAACCAAGACTCGTCCTGAGTTAGAGTGGAGAGCAGCATGATCAAGCACGATAGATCCTTTTTTTTCCATTAACTTAACATCTTATTGTGAAGTTATTCGACTTCTAGAATAATTTACTCACATACGTTATGTAATTAGCTGCGCTCAGCTAAAGACTGCTAATATGCGTTTATCATATATTATAAAAGAATAAAGGTAACATACATGATAAGAAAAGGGAAAGAAAAAAAATCAAAATTCAATGCTCAATTTAGTGATTACCAACTCCTTCATTCCATAAACTAGCTTTCTTCCTTTGTTTTGTTCTAATTTTCCGAATACGGAAAAGTCGATAAATCACACTGTATGTTTGTAAGAACAAACGCAATTCATTGATTCAATAGCAGTAAGTTCATATTGCTATGCTTTCATTGGAATAGGAAGGAGATGTAGAAATAGGAAAGAGAAAGCAAGATGGCTCCGTGTTGGAGTTTGTCGGGGGACGGCACGATCGGATAAGAAATGGAGACCCTCTCAGAATTTAAAACCTTCACTCGGAATACTCGTCGTCTGATCAAACTCAAAAGCTCCTTCGTGCGATGTCAATGGTGCATCATCCGCCTAAAAACAATGAGGTAATTATATAAAATTCATGTTAATGTTATTAAAAGCTATAATATCTCACCTCTTCTGAAAAGTATTGCTCGATAATATCGTATGCTAATTTGTAAATATCTACATTTTCATGGTTTTGTAATGCCTCAATCTTATCCAAACCTTTAAATAAAAAAATATACATATAAACACACATACACATTTGTCTTATTAAATTTGTTTCATTCATATATATGGAAAAAAAAACAAATTTATTGAAATAATAAAGCATATTTACCAGCACATTCCTCAATCATGTTAGCCAAATGTTCAACTTGCGATCCAGCAAGTTTAAGCATATTATGAATTCCGTCCAATACCACCTGTACAACTTGAGTATCTTTACAAGATAAAAGATCACAAAATGGACCAATAACACCCTCTTGTATAAGTCGTGCAACTTGATCTCTATTACCACTTATCGTAAGGTTACTAATTGCCCATGCTGCTTCCTTTTGTGTTTGAAATTCACCCTATATAAAAACAAAGTGTAAATAACAATATATAACAATATATAGTTATATTAATAATACTTCATTTATTTATATAAGGCAATATATTTACTTTTGCTAAATTACGAATAATGAGTGGTAACAGTCCTGCGTCTATAACTGCTTGTACTTGGGATTGATTACCGGCAGTAATATTTGAAAGAAACCAAACTGCTTCTTTACAAATTTTCTCTTTTGGATGAGTCAATAAATTTGGAAAATGCGAAAGTGCATCACAATTTAAAACAGTTTGTGTTTGCTCATCCGTACCAGTCACAATATTGCCGACTGCTCTGAGAGCAGCAGTCTGCACTTTGACTTCTTTGTGCGAAAGAAGTGGTATTAAACGGGGTACAACACCACTGTCTATAACCATTTGAATTTGCTGGTTACCACCGTCAGTTAAATAACTCAAGGCCCATACAGTGTCAACAAGAATCTAAAAAATTATTAGAATTAATAATAACTTTTATATCAGCAAAAAATGAAGTAATTAAAATAAATAAAATTAGTACTTTATTATATTAAAAAGTGCAATGGAAAAATAGTTCTATGAAATAAATGATAATTTTTGCAGTTTTTTTTAGATTAAAAGATAGACATTAATCAGTTTCACTATAATTAAATTATTGGCAATAAGTTTATATCTTCCTTTTTTATAAATAAAATATATTTTATAAATAATATTTTATAAATAAATATTATTTAAATATTTATATAATCATAATACTTACATTAACATCATTATGATGAATAAGCATATTTAGAGCAGGTAAAATCTCATTTATGGTTTGAACTGGCGGTGGTGGATCTTTATTCCTACATAAGTTTACAATAACCCACGTTACGTTACGTAGAAATGTAATAGGTATATCTGGTTTAATAAATGTTAGCAGTGGTTTTACAACACCAAGTTTAATAACATAGTCTCTAGGTACTGGACCATCTCCAATAATGTTACCTATAATAAATAAAAATACATATAACACAAATTCCTTTATTACAATATTTAGAATCTATCATGTAAGAATTAGTAACATATTTTTAAAAACATATTTTTAAAAAACATATGCATCCTAACTTGAATAGTACTTTTTTAAAAATAATTATGTATCGTACCTAAGGCCCATACTGCTTGTTCACATACGTTTTGTTGACTTGAAAGCAACAAATGTAAAAATAGTGGTACTGCACCAGCAGTAACTACAGCTTGTGTTTGAGCCGATGTGCCACTTGCAATATTTGTTAAAGCCCAGGCTGCTTCAAATTGTAATGATGGGCTAAAATGTTAATTAATAAAATAATTCTATAAAGTTCTACAATCATAAAGATAGAGTTTAACGCATGCACAAACTAAATTTTAAAAAATATTTCCAAAATTATAACAAACAAGTAATATGATAAAGATATCTAAAAACATAAGAAACATATAACATAGTTTCACAAAAAATTTTTCTTACTTGTTATGTTGTTCAAGACAATGAACTAAGATTGGTAAAATACCACTATCTATCAACGGATCAATAGGTGGGTTACGATCTGATGATAATAATTTCCTTGCTGATTGCACAGCTTGCAATTGTATTGTTGGATCTAAGCTACCTGCTTTTGCTACCAACTCTTCCAAATTGATTTTCGAAAGCTGTTTATCAATGTCATCTTCATCTACATGAAAAAATAATATACATTATTAATTAAGTAATATTTCAACTTATTGCATAAAAAGAGAAACTTTAGTTTACCTGTTGAATCTGTGATAGGTACGTTTCTTCTTTTTTGTAAAGTTTCTTCTCGTTTATTTTTACGTAGTTCTACTGTCACTTCATTACGTCTTCTTCTCATTTCCTATAAATATTAATTTTAAGTTATACAATTGTAACATATCAGTTACAATTATATGTAATATGTCAGTTAACATATCAGTTTTCAAAAAATGGCTAATTCAATTCATTAGTTCTTAACATTTTAAAATACTAGAGTATCAATAACAAAATTACACCAATAAAAGAATAGATATACAATTATATTCTATATGACTTTTTTATTAATCGTTTTTAAAAATAATTTTATGATGTAGTATATACATGCAAATAAGAATTAGATGAACGTTTCTACTCTTTTAAATTATGCATCTAATTTTTAATCTTGATATATATTATTCATAATATATATTAAATTATAAAATTGTTATAAAATTTCTTTACTGAAATAAATAAAAACAAAAATAAAAATAAATATGAAAAAAAACAGGTTCAAATCATAGAAATAATATTTTTCTTAATAAATTCTTTATAAATTTTAAAATATTAGTAGCATCAAATAAAAAATCTAAATTAATTTGGAGTTTTATTATTATTTCAATTATTATTTCAAGTATTATTTCAGTTAGATTGTGTTATCCAAAAGTAATCGATGCAGTCATATATTTGAGATAAATTTATTTAAATACATATAAATCTATTATTCGAACACCTAAGGTTAACTTTGACTGTAAAGGTTAACTTAGTGAAAAAAATCAAGTTTATTTAAATATAAATTGATCATTTTAATATTATACATAATTCACTTTACATAACTGGAATATATGGGATAAAGATTAAATAATTTTTATATATATTTTAATATGAATATATAAGTCAAAAATTTGTATAATAATCTCAAAATAAACAAATGTTGAGAATACAATGTATATAACAAATATACATAACTTAATAAAATAATATTATCAAACTATTATAATATGGAAATTTGAATATAATTATAAAAATGAAATAGCAAATAAATCAATAAATTATAAAAGAAACAACGTAAAATAAGAGAAAAGACAAGAGACTATAAAATGAGAAAAAAGTAAGAAACAGAAAAGGAAGAAAAAAATGAAGGGATAAAGTGGTAATGTGAGAAATAAGGAAGATGGAGAGAAAGATAATAGAAGCAAAAAGGAACAAGACAATAAAAAGAAAGAGGAAAACAGGTGCAGAAGGAAAAGGGAGAAATCTGGAGGAAGACGAAATAATTCGCAGGTATAAACGCATGCATGCACGAGTTCAAAAGGGAGGAGGGAGGGGGGGGAAGTGATATCGTGTGGGATGGCGAATCGTAAGAACGTCTCGTTCCAAAAATTTTCATCACACGAGAATTATTTCCTCGTGGAGAAGCAATAATAATTCACTCACCTCCTGGTCTTTGCCTTTGTTCTTAAACACCATCATTCGGTTCTTGTTCAGCATTGCCTCGGCCGCCATTTTTTCAATAACCAATTTCCGTGCTCGCGTAAATCAATGTGTGCCGGCACGCGGCTGTTCGTTGAACGTTATCGTGAAATGTATATCGCGTAGTCGCGTAAATTTCTGACCGCTTCTAAGTGCCTGGTTGTGCTACGTTACCTGTTCCACGATCTATTCCAGTCTACATCGACTGAATTGCACTCCGACCCGACGAGTCACTCGATGTGGTGTACATACGTAGATACATGCGTCAATATGCAATATCATGCATTAACGCTCGATCGCGTAATAATTAACACCGTCGTGTAATACAGCACCGTTCTAAATCTTTCGTGGCTCGCGAGCTCCTTTTTTTCCCACGATTAGAACCAACGACCAACCAACTGTAATTGGCGAGCAGGCGGAACGCCGAACAGGAACAGATCACGAATGTTTCCTAGCGTTCCCAAAAGAGCGTGAAAGGACGTCGGCGATTGTCACGAAACAAGAACAATGTGCTCCGAAACGCTACATTTATTGCCCACTGCCTAAAGGTATATCTTCATGAGCTGCTAAAATTTTTTGTTCGTTTTGTTCTCTCGTGGACTGTTCGGAGTCGCTCCGAATAAATCCAGCGTACTTGAAATGTACAATTCACACTATGTATGACATTCGTCATACGACATCTGACATTCATTGTTAGAGTATGAATACAAGAATTGTCGTAACACTTACTTAGAGACTTAAGTTGTAGATGTAAGTAACGCATAAGCTTTGGCGTGATGTATGATTCATTGCCATCTCTTAGAGATACGGCAATAAGTTCTACGACCAGAATATCAAAAGAAGCAACACAAGGTCATTTTTTTCCATGACAATGCTCCATCACATACGGCAAAACCGATTCGGGACACGTTGGAAGCACTCAACTGGGAAGTTCTACCCCATGCGGCTTACTCACCAGACTTGGCTCCTTCCGATTAGTATTTGTTTGCATCGATGGGTCACGCACTTGCTGAGCAGCGCTTTGGTTCGTACGAAGATGTGAAAAATGGCTCGATGAATAGTTCGCGGCAAAAGGGAAAGATTTTTACTGGCATGGTACACAAATTGCCCGAAAGGGAAAACTAATGTGTAACTAGCAATAGAGCATACTTTGAATAAATCTCTTTTTATCATTCTTCCGAATTTAACATTTTTTTTTTGAGAAAAAAATCGTCATTTCATACTTGTACACCTGGTATATACTAAAAATACATCATTACACATGAATGTAGCAGATTCATACGCAAGGTGTGTTTCTTAAAAGAAAATACTACATTGCAAATAAATTTCAGCAATTTGAAATTTATAAGTTATATCACTTAATTTATATTTGTTAGAGTCTTTAATATATTAATATAGTTTGATTTTATTTCATTCTATATGTGCAATATAAACTTTGATCTAAACATTAACTAGCAAATTCTTTGTTTTCAAATTCGTAACCTCAAATTCAAAAGAAGAAAAGAATTAAAAACTTACTTTCCTCGTTAAATATTGTACATAATATACTCCATCAATTTCTATTTAATAGTATTTGTTTCAGCGTTTGTAGACTCAGACATTATAATAGTTCAAATATACTACAGTGTATTTTCGTGGTTCACTGTTCCTTTCGTTCGTGGTATTACTGAAAAGTTAAGCAGATTGAATAGCGAGTGTATGAGGGGTATCAGTACTAATAAATTGCGAAAATTCATTAAGATGCATAAGGACCTTTTACCGCGACAAGAAGTCGAATGTTGTTCATAACATCTCGTGTAAGAGTTGCGATACAAGTTGTGGGACAGTCTTGTCTTTTGTAATTAATGGTCCTGGTCCTCGTTGACGAGGTAAACTTTGCCAATCGTTTCCCAGACACCTCCAACCTTTCACAAGAGTTAAACAATAGAGACGGAAAGAACTAGAATTAGAAAGAGCGTCAGTCTCCTCCCCCTCTCCCCCATCCGGCAAAAAACCCTACGCGAACCGAGTCAACCCGCGCCACTTCCGGCCGAGCTATACTCGGACGCCGAGAAGGATGGAAGGGAAAAAGAAAAGGGAAAGTAAAAAGGAGAGCTCAGATTAATAGTTGCAAAAATTTTAAAAAGGAGAGAAATCTGCAGAAATTTTAATCTGAAGATCTATAAGCATAGGGAAAATGTCATTAGGATAGCAAGGAAAAGTTTTCTTGATAAATTTACTAAGGAGGAAATCTGCCGCGAGATAAGGAGCAATAAAAAATTACATGATTGGCATCCTGTCTAGGGTCACCGTATGTGTAGGCTGGGGAATCCATGTTTTTTCTATGCAAGCTGAAGTTTAAGTTGTAATGGTTGGCACGAAGTCTGTTAGTCAAGACAATCTCCTGGTGATTGAGTGACTTTTTCTGGTATCACGTCATATTATAAAGTAAGGCGTGTTGTCTTGTAGTTTTTGAAGTATTTATTGAAACGAGAAACTGACATTTTATTAGCTTTCAGACCAGAAGTAGGAAGTTTAAAGTTGTCCCTTCTCCCTTTTAAGATGGCCTCCTTGGCCATCTTATCCTATTTCGTTACCCGGAATACCACGATGAGCTGGGATCCAGGCAAGAATTACGTTGATGCTATAAGAGACAGTGAGGAAACACTTGATTCAGTGTAGGATATAATTAAGAATTAATAAGTCTATTGGAGCCAACAAATTCCAGGACATTCTTGGAGTTAGAAAAAAATCACTGCCTTAGAGTAACCAGTGTCCTGAATTAAAATAAGCGATTGGAGGATTGCCCAGCGATTGGAGGATTGCCTCTGCTGTAAACATGATAATTTCTGAGGTCTGTATCGGAAACTGATTCCGAGCTCCGGAAAATAAGTCACAGCCCCTGCGTGTCCTTACTCTTCCATTTTGTAGCCGTAAAAAGTAATGGCTGAGTTTCGGAGATCAATGGAATGTCTAAGAATTCCTGTTTAATAACACACTCAGCTTTCTTCTTGTTGTCTGAAATAATTTGCTTATAATGCGATCGGAGAGTAAAATCGGAGTAGGAAGTTTCAAATACAGGATGAAAGGTAGAGTGGAAGGTGTTATTAAAAGCATGTTTATTAAGGATGTAGTATTTATTAAAGAGGTAGAAGAATGGCGATACTGAGAGAACTTTTGATTTCTCTTTGGGCGACAAGGTCCTTTCTATGGAGCTGAAGCTGCAGATGACTGGATTATTATTCCTAGACATAGATTTCAATATGTATCTTTCGGATATAATAGCGAAGCTTAAGCAAGAGTTTGGCTTCAAATAGAATGACGTTGATGGGTGTAGCCTATCTGTAACCTAGGACGCCTTTAATCTTAACCTTTTAATCACTTTATATTGGAGTCTTTCTAACTGTAGGAGAAACTATTTCTTATTCTGAAGAACAAAAATCTGACAGTTATATTCGATGAATCCTCTAAAAACAGCTCTATGGATGGTGAGTAAGAGCTGGGCGTGGGAAGCCCATCAGACCTCTGCCAAAGCTGATAGGATGTTAAGTCAGTGATTTTCCTTTTTTGATGACTTGCTTGAAGTGATCTTCTCCCTTGAGCCTGCAGTCCAAAATAACGTCCAGAAATCTTATGTTAACGATTCTCTCCACTAAATGATTGTTGATAAAGATCTTGAAAGTAGAATCTTCTTTAAAGAAACGTTTTCTTGGAAAATAAGATCCAATTGGATTTGGTTGGTGATAATTCCAAACCTTTGTTCGAAAAGTACAAATAAATCATATTAAGTGAAGATAGGAGATTAGCAATAGCTTGTCTCGAAGAAGAGTAAACCACAATGTCGTCCGCAAAAAATTAGTTCCAGGATATAGTTGAAGATTCATCTCGCGAATACTAATGTTAAAAAGTAGCGAGCTGAGCGTCGAACTTTGAGGAGGATCCCTTATGTACAGAGTAAGCCTCGCTGAGATGACCCTCCTCAACAAAGTGTACACTTTTATGAGTAATAATGTTTTTCTATTTGTGAAGTCTTATGAGAACTCCAATTTTCTAGGTCTCAGAGAGGACCAGGGAGCACATTGTCAAAAGTGCTAATTATGTCCAAGAAGCCTACCGCGACGACCTCATTCGCCGTCGAAAACTTGTATGGATGTTGTTTGTAAGAATAACCAAGCTGTTTGTGCACAACCTGTTAGGTCTAAAACCCAGTTCTTGTGGTAAGATCTCTTACGATTCCATTAGCCACCACCAGTCATTGCAACCTTAAATAGATAATCTTCTCAAAGATTTTAAGGACATATGATAGAAGTGAGATGGAGCGGAAATCAAAATTATTCGCCTTCGGAATGAAGATGATAAGCGAGGTCTTCCAGGAAGGTGATATAGTTCCCTCTTCTAAAAAGTGGTTTAATAAGTTTAGTGAAAGTTCTTTGTATTTAGCTGACAAAGCAGAAAGCATAGCTGATTTGATCTAGACCCGGAGAAGAATTTTTTATAGATTGTGATAAAACGAGATTGACTTCATGGTGGAAAAGGGCGAATCCAGATCTTTGAAAACTGTTCCCTGATGTGAATGTCTTCTGCAATTATTGATGATAAGCTTTTGCCAATATTCGTAGGACAGAAAGGAGGACAGATTTTACCCTTGACCTTTTCTAAAAGCTTCTGCTTGTCATCTGAAATCGCACTAGAAGGCTCTGATAGATTACGTCTTTTGAAGATTTCAACTAAACGCCATACTGGTTAAACGATCACTGGTAAGAATCTTACAGTCTCTTACAATCAAATGATTTCACGAATTTCTTCTTAATCTTATATAAAATCTTAGTGCATGACACTCTTGCTTTCTTGAATAAAAGGAAATTTTCGATAGATGGGCACTGCTGATAAATTTTTGCGACATTTCGATTTAGAATGGCCCTGGAGCATTCTTCCGTCCAAGGAAGACTCTTCCTGTTACTGAGAGACGGGACTGTCTTGGGAAGTCAGTGTTTTTCGGGGAAGAGCAATTTTGTAAGGCTTCGTAAATGATCTGCAAAATATTCTTCATGCTTCAGTAGAGTTTATAGGGACCTTGCTGAAAAATTCTTCGGAGGTAGATAGTAAATAATGGTGTAATTTGTCAGCTTTGTCTGTAGGATTAATTTGTATAAAAAGACATGTAGACAAGAGAAGTGATCACTGTCAAAGGTGTCCGATTCAATAGTGATTTCACATAGTGGCGTCAAATCGACAGAAGTAAGATGATATCAAAACAGATTTATTTGTCTTCAACGAGGTAAGGAGCGTAGGATAACTACCATAATGCAGGCTCCATTTACATCTACCATGCTTAGAAGTGCCCTGCCGGGACGATCGGATTTGGAGCATCCCCAAGAGGGGATGCGCGTTAAAATCACCTATTATGAATGTGTTCTTGTTAAGAATTTGTGAAAGTTTATTGTACCATTCTTAGAGATATGTGTT
>Ga0157362_1001268_pt1 | contig 10463 bp, 4 predicted proteins | sample AttlaeALBM3_FD_111480 | JGI IMG/M metagenome (GOLD analysis project Ga0157362, IMG submission 111480) | Fungus gardens microbial communities from leaf cutter ant in Ribeirão Preto, State of São Paulo, Brazil - Atta laevigata ALBM3 | ecosystem: Host-associated > Fungi > Mycelium > Unclassified ... | reverse complement strand
TATTTTTTCTAATTTTTTAAATAAAAAATATATTTATATTAAATTTTTTTTTTATTAATGATTTTTTTTTTTTTTTAAAAATTTCTAATAATAATAATTTTTTTTTTTTTTTTTTTTTTTAATAAATGGTTTTAATGAATTATTTTTAATCTCTGTTCCACAATATGTGTTTAATTTAGATATTATTAATGCTTAATTGGTATTGGACTTTTCTCTGAAAAAAAAAACACTGTAATACATAGTAAATCATTTTATTCTTGTTTTCTAATGTTAAGTGAGGATGAAATAATTCACTTACACTATGTTTCTTGCTAGAAAACGTTCATTATGATCCATTATCTTAAATTAATTATAAGTTTTCTTTAGATCTATTAAATTCTGACATAATCAAATGTGACTTACACACATATAAAAACCAACCGCTATTCTTTTTTTCTAATTAATTGTTCTTAATTTCGATTTTTTGACCAATGGATTTGGAAAATAATGGTTGTGCTAACTTAAGATTAAAGTACAGCTATAAGAAATAGTAAAAAATTAAAAACAAATACGTCTTTTTATAGTGCTATTTAATTATTAATTAATTATTCTATTACCGAATTTGTTGCTCCAGCCGAGTTACAAAAAATAATACTGGTTTAGAAAGAGAAAGAGCGAGATCCGCTGAAAAAATCAAGAGCAATTAACAAAAAAAAATAGCAATTAATTTTTTAATATAAGTTGCGACTGTGCTGAAGTTGATCAGATCAACAAACATGTTTCCTTTTATTGATGTGTATTGTTAATTATCAATTTAGTAATTATCACACATATTAAAGAATAAACCAAGAATATTGATAAAAGAGAAAAGAAAAGTCTCTCTCTCTCTTTTGAAATATTTAAGTATGTTACAAAATCTCATTGTATATGAAGAATATTTAAAAAATTAAGACCAATCATATGAACATAGGTTTTCTAAAAGGAAAGACAAAATAGTAAATACCAAATAATAAGGCTCTTTAATATAGATCTTATTCTATTCTTATACACATATAATTACTACAAGATTGAAACGAATAAGATTGTCATGACAGAATACGAGCTTTTGTATCATCTCATCAAAGGATGTCACCATCAATATATTTCGTACGACTAACTAACGTTGTCAACTAACTAAAACTTTCAACAGATACTCCAAAAACATTTCGGCACCGTCGAACGTAAAAGAATGTTCTTAACAAAATAAACACGTATTCGAATTAAAGACTCTTAATTTGCATGTTCCAGATGAGCCATCCAGGAATGGAGAGTCTCGACATGCTGGATCCAGCAAATTCGATGACAACACTGACACCAATGTCCGAAAGCACGGGCGGTGGACCGGGGCATCACGCGGGCATCCACGGTCCCTCCGTATACGGCGGCATGAACGGTATGATGAGTCATCATCATCATCACAGTAACCTAGGCGGCGGTGGCGGCAGCGTGCCGCATCCGGCGCATCATCATCCGGCGATGGCTGCAGCGGCCGCGGCTGCAGCCGCGGCGGGTCTACATCCTGACGCAGATACCGATCCGCGCGAGTTGGAGGCCTTCGCCGAGCGATTCAAACAACGGCGCATCAAACTCGGCGTTACGCAAGCCGATGTTGGCAAAGCGCTAGCCAATCTCAAGCTACCGGGTGTTGGCGCTCTCTCGCAGTCGACGATCTGTCGCTTCGAATCGCTCACACTCTCGCACAACAACATGATCGCCCTGAAGCCGATCCTCCAGGCGTGGCTGGAGGAGGCGGAGGCCCAGGCGAAGAATAAGCGACGCGACCCGGACGCACCTTCGGTATTACCAGCCGGTGAAAAGAAACGGAAGCGTACAAGCATCGCTGCGCCAGAGAAACGCTCGTTAGAGGCGTATTTCGCGGTACAGCCGCGGCCGTCCGGTGAGAAGATCGCGGCGATCGCGGAAAAGCTCGACTTGAAGAAGAACGTCGTACGAGTCTGGTTCTGCAATCAGCGGCAGAAGCAGAAACGCATGAAGTTCGCGGCTCAACATTGACCCGAGGGTGGCTTGTGACAGCAAAACTGACCGTACCAGCTGCCTAGTCTCGAGCCCAAACCTGAACCTCTGACTGAGTTTCAGGGTTGGCCGTGAAGTGCCCAAAACTGTCAAGGCGGGCTTTCCCCGACTCCGCCGGTAGTCATCATCGATGAGGAGATTCCAAATCATTGTCGACGGATCAACGTCATCGGGATATCTATCTGCGGCAGTCTTTCGCGGTTACTAAAACGAATGGCTCGATACTACGGGCAGACGATACTATCGGTACACGAAGCTGTCACAGGCTGAAGAGTCGCTTGTTATCACTGCGCGTGTGTAATATGCTTTAAAACGCATATTCTGGAATCACCGGTTGCAGGGAGCTATTCTTGACCCGTTTCGGTTCGCGATTCTCTCTCCTCTTCAGCTAACACGATTATCTCTTGTGACGTTATATAATCGATGCAATGAAAACGCTGGTGACGCGTTTACGAATGTCTCACGATGGATATTATCGCGGTATCATAACAGTAAATATAAATTTATATCGCAATCAGTCTGATCCATCAAATTGATCACCGCGTTTTCATCCACAATGGAAGTTGTTGCAATACTATGATTTCTAATATACAGTGAGTCATTTCTTTTTATATTATATCTATTAATTAACAAATCTCTAATTGACTTTCCTTTAATGAAAATATTGAAGATATGTCTTATATCCTAATGTTGAAATAAATAAGCAAATTCAAACGCACATTGCGCCTCTTTATTTCGCTCGAAAAAACGAATGCGAGTGATATGCAGATAATGCCGAGAAAAAACACTGATCGCTGCAATAATGCATAACGCTTTCAACGGTATGCTTTTTGGAAAATGGAAAATTCTGCACTAGGGGGATATAAACGCTTTCTTCGTATTTTCATTTACATTAGCAGTAAGCATTGTAGCGATGGATTTGTGTTGGATAATAATATTATAGGACTACGTAAATATCGTCCGATTCGTGCGTTTCATCTGAACAGGATATATTTGTTATCTTTTTTTAAGACTATATATTGCTCATAACCCACAATACATGTTAAAGTTTTCTTTTAACTAAAATATACGCTGTGCAATATTTTTTAATTTAGCGGGCAAATTTTAAGTATAATTTTTTCTTGCAATCAATTATTAACTTTTATAGCTTAATATGATATTTTATTTTATGGATAATTCTTTTTTCATCAAGAGAAAACTTATATATTAAGTTCAAAAAATATGTAAAAATAAAGATTTGTTAGAAAGTCATTCAATATTACAATATCTTGAATTATTCGAAGCAGAAAAAGAAAGAGAAAATGTAGATTTGTATTGTGATTTTATGAGAATAATTAGACAAAAATTTAATTCAATTCAAATATTTCTATTATTATAATGCTTCAACTAATATTTTCTTCTGATCATCAGAAATAAAGAGCCTTCAAGCAATCCGAAGAACTACAAGATCAAGAAATACACTACCAACGATAGCGATAAAACAGTTTACGATGCTATTTGCCCTTCGACCCCTCGTCGTATGGCATTCGCGGTTGAAATCGCTGTTCGGCACCGATTTCACTATCATATTTCTTGAAAACCAATATATGAAATCCTATAATCCATGTAAAGTAAATGTACAATAAGAAGTATTTTATTTTTTTTTGTTAAGAAGTAAAAAAGTTTAACGAATTTTTATTAAGATTCATTTATAATATTTATAATATTAGATTTTGTTTATAATATCACTTTTTATGAATACATAATTATAATCATACAAATTAAGAGGTCGTAAGATCTTTAAGTTATATTATCATATTTTATGAAATCACATTGCAAATTATTTATCAAACAATCAAAATAATACACAAAGAATATCTAAATGTTAAAGAAAAACTTTCCAACATAATTCTTTCAATTCTTATAATTTCTATCATAAAAAATTTATAAAGTAGACAAACTAAACTAAAAATTTGTGTAAGTTTCTCTAATACAATGATATTTAAAATTTTCGACATCATTATATTGTCTGTTGATACGAACGGATCATCAATAAATTATATCCTTAACGCAATTACGATCTTAATAATTTTTCACTTTTGAGCTTGTAATATTTTACATAGTCACAAATCGACAATATTTATATCACAAAAAAACACATCGGAAACAATCGTAAATCACTAGGTCGCCATTGCAATAATTTACTGAGCAATAATCATTGAAGGCACAATCGATTGTCGGAGGATGATCCCGACGGGTTTGAAAAGCGAGAAAAAGGAAGAGAGAGAGAGCCTTTTCGTCGTTCGTTTTTCACGGACGAGCTTGTCATGACAAGTGAACGGCGAAGAGCAAAGATTACCAACGCGTCTTGAAAAGTACAACTCGAAACATAAAATATAAAGTACGTATTTGTTATAAAGACGACGCGCGGATACGTCGCGCCGAAGAAAAAGTGATATTAATCCTAATGAAGACGCTCAGTGCAGTGTAAACAGTGAAGAGAACGATAGTATGCATGTGAACGAGTGAATGTATGTTGCGTATGTAAGGCAGAATCAAGGAGTTGAAATTTAGAAAAAGATAAAGAAAAGAATAAATGAGAGAGAGAGAGAAAGAGAGAGAGTGAAATAATAAAAGAAAGGGAAAGAAAAGGGAAGGAGAGAAAGAAAGAGGCAGAGAGAGAAGGGAGGGGGGGGGAGAGAGAGAGAGAGAGAGAAAGAGAGAGAGAGGAACAAACTAACAGAGCTAAGAAAAATGTTTTACGTAGTGATATTGGACAATCAGTGAAAAGACTGTACCATATCATATTAAAGCAATACTGTAGTACGTAGTAAACGAATTAATTATACTCTGTTCGTATTTTTTATGATCGTCCGCGCATCCGCCATGCGCCATGCGCTGACTATTTTCGTAAAACGGGGAAGAGAAGAAAGGGCAGGAAAAAGAGAAAGAGAGAAACAGAGCGAACGACACAACGAGGGGATTGTTTTAAGTCTCGGTGCATATTCTGCTTTCAGACTCGACGATTAATAATAATCTCCTTATTGATCCGATATCAAGGATGCGATCAGCGCTTACGCTCTGGTCTCCACTTTTGCGCGAACCAACCAGTGTGCGCCAGAAAGAGAGTTTAGTTTTCCGGTTTTGTTTCCCGATATAAAGTATGGTTAATATCGGATGCATGGATAATCCGAAATCGATGGCTCTAACTGTCTACGTCTACATATATCTCTTTCTGTTCGCCGACATAAAGAATCTGTGACGACAACGAAATTCTCGAGTATGAGAGCGACATCCTCTTAACGGAAGGTAAGGCGCAATAGCGAACAAGAAAGCACGGTCAGTTTCGGATACGGTCGAAACGGTCGTGCTGCAAGTCGCGATTGTTAAAATTTTCTGCGCTATATTTTCTAAAGTTGGATATACGCCTTAATGATTCACTTTGCATGTAACTAAAAATACATTTCGATATATTATTTAGTTAAAATATTAGCTTTGCCCAAATAAAATTGAAAAAGTGTTCATATCTTACAAGTTCAAAACGTAATTTATTAAAAATCTTAAAAACTGTGTTGCACTTATTGAAAAAAAAATAATATAAAAATTTTAATAAATAAAGACAAGACAATCTCGAATGAGGATCGATACTTAATATAATATTAGAATTTTATAAAATCAATTATTTATAAATAGAAAATTACTCAAATTAAAGTCGTAATTCTGTAATTAAAATGAAGAGAGTTTGCTCGATTTTAGGCTAACATTGGAAATCCATTCTCTATATTGGCAGGTCGAGAAGGGTTAACCAATCAAAAAGTTGTCTTTAGAACCTTGACAGATAGAATAGGACTGAGCAAGTGACATGAGATCCAAAATGTCGGCTCCTCGTTTGATTTCAATTTGGTTTCATTTCAAGTTGAAGCATATTATCATTGAATTCTGTAATATTAATTAGTTCAAAATTTCTTTCATTATTATTTTTATTCTATAAAAATATACGATACGTAATTATATAATGAAATATGTGTTCCAGCAAATCCTATACATCAATTCATTCAATAAAATTAATTATTATGCTTAATAATTTTAATTTTTTTTATCTGTTTTAATTATTTTAAATTTCTTAACAAATACAGAAATCAACGATATAGAGACCTAATTACAAAGTTATCTCATAATTGGATATACTTTTCAATGATCTTAACTTATCAGTTACTTTCGATTAATTTTAATCTTACAAATCTGGTACAAAAATTGCAAGAAAATTTATCAAACGCGTGATCGTGTGTATCCAACATTAGAAAAATATTTTAAGTAAAGAGGATGAAATACATTCAGACAAACGAAAATATTAGTAATAGCTAAAGGTAAAAGTGAAAAAATGGTAGCAATTTTTAAATTGTACATATGTAAGAGGATAAGTATTTTATAGGAGAGTAATAGCCTCTATTTGCCATTTTACTAGGTAGTGGAGAAGAAGTTCTAGTGCAATATAGAAGTCTAGTGAGACGTTTAATATTTATTGTTTTCTTTCTTGCCTATGGCGCGTCCATTTTATCGGAGCAGTATCAGCAAGTTTATTAGCCTTTATCCACGGTCATTGAAAAACCTCAGAACCGCCCTGCATCGCGACCGTTTTTCTCGTAAAAAAAGGAATTATTTTCTTATATACGACAATTGCGTAATGTACCGATTCATTAGCAACATAATTGTATTAAGTATTTTCTAATCACTGCATCCCTTTAATTCAAACTTAAATCCTGACGAATTAAAACGTTATGTAAATATCGCGACAAATCATATCTTTCGTTGTTCCTTAATCTTGTTTTTTATATATCTCTCCTCTGTTTCTTGTATGCTTTTCTTTGTTTTCAATTCCATGAAAGCTATCATAATTATAGCCAACAATTATAAATAACGTTCTTGAGAGACACAATGTTATTGTTACGTAATAAAATTATGTAAATATGATTCGTAATTCTATGAATTAGATTAAGAATATATTTCACGCACTTGGACCGAATATGTATCAAAAAAGAGAGGCGCCAGGAAGTATATAGAATGGTATATTATAACAATATATACGCATTATTACTAACGTTAAGTCTCATAAAACTGACATTTATTACATACATCAAATTCATTAACAGATTTTATAAATTTTTTTATTTTCTGAAGCTGTCATTAAAAGTGTTTATGCTATAAAATTACATAAGAAAAGTTTCGACAGTTTTTTTTTAAAAAAAAGAGCTCATCTCTCGTTCTTTAACGACATTATTTTATCATGAGAAAATGGAAACAAGAAATACACAATAGTAAATAAATAAAAAATTATAGATGAAATTAATTGCCCTATTATATTGCGATATATAAATACGGAAACGTCCTTTGAAAATGAAATTCCATATACTTCCTATGTGTTGCCAAACTCTCAGAACGTCATTAATCACTTTTTTTTAATCGTATCATATCGTTATATATAAAATATATACAAATAATTTTTTCCACCTTACACCACATTGTATATTTATTAAATGACTTAATAAAACATTTATAATGGGTTGTGAGTTACAATTTGTTGCGCTTATACAACACATCATGATGAGTTTCAATCATTTAAATAAACATCATTGTATCATATGAAAAATTAGAAAATTATGCACTGCAATATTACGCAAGATGTTCCAGAATCATCACGTATCTTTTAAACCAATAATTCTTTGGTTACTTTAAAATCAATTTGATCTCAGTAAGAATATCGAACACTCGATAATTTTCAAATTAACAATTGAAAATAAAAGACGTTTCGCAACTGAATTTTATTAACTTTCTTAACTTATAAAACAGAATTTAAGATTTAATTCTAAAACATTAAATACATTCATGAGAAACTAAATTCAAAATGTCTCGATAAATTAATGAAAAATGATTTGTTCAAATTAGTTAAAAAAAATAAGATAGCAGTTGAAAGAACAAATTGTGATTTCGGGACATTCTGTATACATAAAAAGTGATGACTCTGGTACATATATTGCAATAAGAAAAAGTTAATGCCTCTATCCGTGCGTCATCATGTGCAACGTGAGCATTAACTTGTCAATGCACAGGTTTATAGTAAGTAATTATCGTTTAATAGAGAATGTTCTAACAACAAATGTTTACTCTCTCTTAAAAGGAATCTCGATTAATAATGTTTATGTTATTTAATATTTAGTATTTTTTAATTAAAAGATACGAGATACTTAATAAATAAAAATGTATGAAATATGATCCTGAATGATATTAAATGATTATGATTTTCTATTACATAATATAGATATTTTAGTTTTCACAAAATAAGCTATTTATGAGTAAGACTGTAAAATGAAATAGGAAATCTCCTCAAGCGCAAGTATAGCGCAAATATACATATTTAATACAGGGTAACGAGTCATATCATAATGTGTTTTATGAATTGTTATCGTCATGAAACTGCACTTAAGAGTCTTGCCAAATGATGCGATTAGGCACACGCGACGTTGGTAAACTACGTCGACTTGCACAGAGATTTGCGCATCTCCGCAATACGTTTCTATTGTATATCAAATTGTAGTTTAAAGAATCTTTCAACGGGGAAACTAATATTCCGACACATGTGCAGGTTTCTTTCGCAAAGAAAAAAATTTATTATTAGATATTTTGAATGAATTCTTTAATGCATCTATCATTTGAAGAGAGTGCTGATTGTTTAAAAAATATCATTTATCTCTAACGCTTTTAATCATACCTATACGGTCTTGAATGATAGAAAATGTGTTATACGTAAATATATAAAGTACATCTGGCTAATATTATTTAGAAAACAGTCACTGTAACTCATTGCTGCTAATCGATGGTAGTCATCGAGAAATTTATATTTCTATCTCATAAAGAAGTACACGAGATATACCAAGTTCAATTTATCGCAAGTTTAATTTTTGAAAACACTGATGGATGGATTGGACAAGATAATTTAATCATAAAAGCGCAAATGTAAAAGTCAGAGATATGGCGTTCTAAGAGATTCCTGCAGTCCCACACGAAAGATGAAATTTCCAGTATTTTACGTGCACTGTTAAGAAAAAACAGATATTCACAAAAATAGGTTAAAATGAAATTGACACAACATCAATCACTGCATTCCACAATCTTTTCGACTTATCCTAACGAATTGCCATAACGTGAATTATCTAACCGGACGATCTGTGGCGAAAAAAAATGATCGCGTTGTACCATCGCATGGTATAAACGCGTAAACAGTGAAGACTCTTATGTACGCGTGTTTATAATTTATTCATTTTTATGGCGATTGCGCGGATCATCAACCATCGCCCTAGATACCCGCACGGCATGATTTCAACCAAAAAGTATTAACGTCAAAACGTTATGACAGGAGCATATTTGTATAAAGAAATATGGAAACTAAATAATTAATATAAATAATTATTATCAACAATTATATATAGATTAAATGTTTATACATATAAATTGAAGGGGGAGAAAAAGCCAAAATGAATTGTTAAATTTAAAAGTCTTACTCATAGGTGTTCACGTGGCCAGCTTAGATAGCTAAATTCTACATAGAAAAAAAAACGCGATGTCGTTAGCAAATTTTAATCATCAATCATTTAATTCGTAATTGCCAAAGTTGATACGCAATTTTAACACTCTGATAACTTAAAAATTAGCTATATGCCATTTTGTGTCGGACGACATCGCGTCGATTCCTCGTTATTCGGTTCGTTAAGATACTTTACGCGTAAATATTTATAATATATAGAACAAACGCAACTCTCTCTTTAAAAACTATTTTAAATAGCATCGATACGATAACGTAAGAAAGAAGTAGAGCATATCTATCTTCCATTATAAGGAAAATCGCTTTCGTTCTACATCTATTCGTTCTACACTCTTTATCGAGCGTTCATGGCGCTTATCTATGCATTTACAGACTGGTAAAAATCTGAAACGATCGCGAATCGTCGTTTGTATAATAGAAATAACACTACATATTTATGTTTACACTATGCCTACGTACAACACATTCAACGTGTCCCATAATAATTCCAGATGTGTCAGAATATGAATCTATATGTGTGTAATAACGATCGACAAATCATAATCATAATTTCACAGTGAATTAAATTCTTATCAATCTATATAAATTGTAATTAAATGCGCGATCAGTGTAAAAGTGAAACGCTATTTATGAGTAAGACTGTAACTATCGCGAACGATATAATAATATAATAAAGACATATCATAAAAGATACTAGTTTAATTGTCTGACATTGTAGAAATTTCTATGTAAATATGTTGCGTGCAACTTGGAACAATGTTTCGAGGCTACGTTTATGTATAAATGAATCATATATCCCATAGGGCATGCTGTTTGATGTTAAATTCTTATCAAT
>Ga0157362_1001267_pt1 | contig 10463 bp, 8 predicted proteins | sample AttlaeALBM3_FD_111480 | JGI IMG/M metagenome (GOLD analysis project Ga0157362, IMG submission 111480) | Fungus gardens microbial communities from leaf cutter ant in Ribeirão Preto, State of São Paulo, Brazil - Atta laevigata ALBM3 | ecosystem: Host-associated > Fungi > Mycelium > Unclassified ... | reverse complement strand
TCAAGAAGATTCAAAAATTCACAAATTCTGTGCTTTAAAAACACAAATTCACTGTTTTAAAAACACAAATTCACTGCTAGTGCAAAGAATTTGTATGCTTAATTCTTTCGCCAATATCGTGTGAGAAAAGAAATCGGGCTAAACATGAATATCACGAGTGAGAGCCATACCAAACATAAACAACACATGCCAAGCTTGATTGTTGATTACAATCACACATTCTATTCGAAACTTAAATCGTAAGGCAAGGGGTTAATAAAACGTGAATTTTTTTTTAAAGCAGTGAATTTGTATAATTAAAGCAGAATGCATACATAAAGCTGTCTCTAGTCAGGATGACAGATATCTTAAACTCTAAAGTTTTGAACTTTAACGCTTAATAACTCTATTGAGTTATTAATACGACATACATTTCTGCTTTAGTTTTTTTTTGATTCAGGAGGATCAAAATAGTTTTTATTGCAACTCCTCTTTCTCCATTTGTAAAAGTTGATAAAATTATAAACATGATATCTAGTTGTGCCTACCAATACACATATACAGGCTATATAACTTTGTCTAAAAAATTTGTTTAAAATGCTTTTTTCGAGATTTTCGAGATGAGCAATTAAAATGAGATGAACTATATTCCAATCTGAACTATATTCTCCCATTTTATTCTAGAAAAGACAGCATTTGTGATGTCTTTGTGTAACACCCAGAAAAATGGAGCACATGTATCTAAATATATTTAGTAATTGTTTAGGGGCCTCACTTCTGATCCTGATAAAATTAGTCTCATTTGACGCGTTTTTGCATAAAATAAACAAATCTGGCAAAAAAGTATCGCTCTATCTTACAAACTGAGATATTAATTATTAAAGTTGACAAATATTCAGATTAGAAAATCTGTTATATCGGTGATATATAGAGGGATATGAGATCATAAGTGAAGATTTTTTTGTTTCAATTACACAAATTCTTTTTCAAAAATATTTTCTACTTTACAAAAAATTTTGTTTAAAAAAAAAGGAATTTTAATAAAAATATGCTCATTCAACGCGTTTCATTTTCAAATGAAAGAATCTGGCAAAAAAATGGGATCGGCCTCATAATCTCTCGGAAGGGTGTAATCCTAAACTTCATTTATAAATTATCACATTTTGAATTTAAATTATAAAAAATGTGTATTCCTATGCAGTCTGCGCAAGGAACGGCTACTTACCAATTAGTTGAGAGCGTGGAGAATAAGAGTGATTGGGTAATGAAGTCATTAGAGATTGATTGATTATAAAAGAAGAGAAGTAGAGGGATAAGTATCAAAGATCATGCCTTTGTGATTCATTTTTAACAAAGAATTAGTGTGTGAACCTTCGTAAAAAACGATTGTTCTGCGAAGAGAAGCAGTTTGGTGGATAGCGCGATCGAAAGTGAATATCTGTGAAGCTAACATTGTCAAAATTTTGACAAGTGAATGCGCGGCGTTCGCATATAAGATTCGATGATCTTTATTTCAATACTTCTAATTTAAGTGATTCATCTGCCTCAGCACTCAATTACATATGGGAACATTCCATCAGCACTGCCAACAAAGAGATCGGAGGACGTGAATCTTGTGTGATTCCTCGTAATCTCATCTATTACGATTACCCTAAAAAATCAATTTAATAATTGTGAGAGTAAGGAAAATCTTCCAATCATTGATGTCTCAGCAATACTTCTCTCACATGATACCAACAAAAGGATTGCGTCAACTGCAACGCAATGCAAATCTATATATTCAATGCCATCCAATTTGAATAAACATCTCAGAAATAATCCTCGACAAAAAATATAAAGACCACAGAGAATTCGGAAATAAAATTTAATCAAAATAAGAATAGCATACAAAAACATCGTAGATGGTACGAGGTTTACAAGATTCAAAAAGTCTAAGACACTGAAAATCGTTATTCGAATACGGACATCGTCCCTTTTACTATGCATGTACAAGCAATTATTAGCAGCACAAATACGATAATATACGAAGTGCTAATTAAGCGCATAATCGCTCAAATTGTCAAGATAATATAGTTAACACTCGGAAAATCGGAAAAGGAAAGATCTTCGTCCAGACTGCCATGATGGCGAAGTTTCTTGTTGTTAACCTGGACCTTGTGCGACGCGACCTTCGAGCTTTTATCCCCACATACCGAGTCCTAACATTAGGCATAAAAGATGTTTCTCTAGAAAGAGATGAAGAGGAGTTGAAGAAAGCGATACAGTCGCTTTATAAAATAATAAGTGTTCGCAGACTCAGACTCAAGCGCGTGCTTAAAAGAAACGATAAAATCGATTACGCGTCATCCCATACTGTATCAAGTTTAGTTAAATTCTTCCGAAGTACGTTCTTTATACTATAATAGACTTTATACTATAATAGAAGATTTTCCATCCAGCTAAAGCCCGAGAGTTCTACTCATATTACAGAGTCACATTAGTAAAATATGTAAGAGATGCATGCTTTGTGACAACATTCCATCAAAATAGCGAGATCTGCCATTAAGACTCCCAAGATTCATTAACTACTCAAGCAGCCATTTACCGCAAGAATGCCCTGAAATGCTAAAACAAAAAATGATTTTAATTCTTGCAGCAACAGAAATTCTCTGATAGGGGCGAAAAGGAGGGCAATAGATGAAATAGCAAATCACAGTCTTAGATCCTGGAGCAGCATTGGATTTTTCAAATTTTCCATTAATCAGGAGAACGAACAAGACTCAAGACAGCAACCTTGCCCATACTAATAGGTGTGCAGTTCTCAATTCAATTTCGCGAGTGAAAAATACTTAGATGTCATGACTGGCAATTGCGCAGTAACGCAAGCAACAAAAAGAAAGGTGGTATGCAAGATAGCATTCAGCAAGCCAAGAATCAATGTGTAACCTAAGGTGTCGGTAAAGAACAAAGAATGACTAGATAGAAGGTGCTCCTAATGGAAGGATGAAGCCCTTGTTATTATGCCATCCGTACAAACGAAATTTTTCTTTTTTTTTTCTACCTCTCTGATTCTATGCTGCCTTGCTTTTGTTAATTAATTAGTTAATTAGTTATTATTTATTAATTAATAGTTTCACATTATCCATTGAAAATATTTTAATTAAACATTTTGCGTGAATATTCCAAGCGAAAACTTATTCGAATAGTAGTATTGCTCTCTATCACGCTGGTACAACGTGACATGTGCGTCGACTAACGCGAGCCAATCAAAACACGCAAGACGCGTCCCATGTGTCTAACAATGAAATTCCAGAAAGAGATAACTCGCCTGGAGGCGGAGGAAATTATTTCTACATACTGAGGCCTTATCGCATTACTATCCTGCATAAGAATCAGTAAAAATTAATTTGATTAAAGCGTTTCAGTTTTAATAATCGCTTAAAATAAACATCAGTTATCGCGCCAATCATCGGCACGTGATTTTTCCTTTTATTATTATTATTATTATTCTTTCACTTGTTACGTTATTGTAGTGATTAATATCGATTATGTTTTATACAATAAATTTTACAATTCAATAATAACAAGATAGTTTGTTCAATAATAACATTCAATAATAACAAGATAGTTTGTTGAGACTCGTTTGATTCAACATTACATGTAAGTAACATAAGTTACTTTAAGACATTATTTTAAGACATAACTCTCCATTAAAATAATAACAATTTATTCGTATTCTGTAGCAAATTGGATAATTTGACACACATTACTTAAGTTTAGACACAGTCTTCAAAATGCGACTTTCTTATTAATTATTTTGTATTTACGTTATTGAATTATGTACAGAAGAGGATTTAATCACTGGAATCTTTGTTTAATAAAGTTTTGATTATCATTTTATCAACACACTAACATCCCAGTGTTGGTTCATATAAGCATTATATATATCATTAGATTTAATCTCTTAAATTTGCGATTATCACTCATTGTTTTGAATTGAAACACATTTCAGAAATACTCACAATATCTATATAATTTTTTCAGAATTTTCCATATATATGATTTTTAAAATATTGTAAGATTTGTATTAACAAAATCTGAGAAATTTTTTAAAAAGTTATAGAATTATACAAAAATTTTAAAAATTCTGAAATTTACACAAAAACACCGAATAAAACTTCCCTACAGTCAGCCCCAAGTAATTTCCGAATGACCTTGACTCTCAAAGAGGTCGGGAGCAATTTACTTGTACACTGTAGCAATTGCACACTGTCAGTCACAACGACTTCTGCCTAGGGAGTTATTTTTATTTTTATTTTTTTCTAACGCTGTGATTAGTTTATGCGTAATTGGTTCGTGTGCAATTGCTATATACTCAAAGAAATCAAGATTATTAATCTTTTTCATCGCTCGTTATTCATTAAAAAGTTATGAACAGAACAATCTTTATGAATAGCGCATAATTTTTAAATATAAGGTATATATTTCAGCAGTATTTGTTGGGTTAGATATGAATTTGGAATCGAATACGCCGGATAAGGATTAATTACAAGTGACAACCGTAATGGTAAGTTCACAATGTGTGTTTTTAATCTCAACAAAAAGAAAGGCAATACAATATCGAGCTCGGTGTGTACAAAAGTAAAGGCACGAGAGAAAATAATAAGTTGAGCGAAAAATACAAAATGGTGGTCATCTCGATTATCGCTGAAATCTACAATCAAGATCAATAAATAGGCGTCATGATAAATAGTTGTGTAAGGTGATCGGAAAATTTAATTCCTTGTTCCAATGCGCCTTCTCAAACCGCACGTCAGTATTATTCATCCTTGGCAGTCCCAGTCCTTCCAGACATCTCTCATGCGAAACAAGGAGTATCTTGATTAGAATATCTGCCATCATACGTGTCGTAGAACATGCCTTAGCTCCAATTCACCGGATGTAACCTTCTCACAAAGTGACATCGGATGTTTATATGTTTTGTTCGGGCATAATGAACAGGATCGAAAGCAATGTAGATTGTTAATCTAGAGAACAATTTCTCCATACTTGTTCATCCCAATTTCGTCCATCAGACTTCGTAAATAGATGACTTTTTTGTGGCTTTCGAGAAATTAACATACTCTGCTTCAGTAGACGATGATACGATAGTTCGCTGCTTCTAAGATTTCCAATCTCTCGTGGCTCCACGAGCCAAACGTCAGATCAAATGTTGCAGACAAATATCTCAGGACTCGTTTGGCTATCGACTAGTGCTCCGCCTGAGGATTATTCGTGTTGAGCCAGTCTAGAAACGGTGTTAGCGACATCCAGTAGCTATAGTAAGATACATCAGAGCGCCGATCAATTTACGATACGGCAACTTTTGAGAATTCGAGTCTCAAGTTAATGACGACCCACCATCGGACGATGTGATGGCATCTCAGAAAGTATGGCTCCGTTGCAATTTTCCATTCCATATCTTTTCAATAACGTCACAATGTAACCCAATATGTGATAACTAGATTACACCATCTTCTTGCTTAATCTCCAATTCCAAACAATATTTTGCAAGACCGAGATTCTTTATTTCAAAGTCTTGTAATAGTTAATTGACTCTTGATTTGCTGAATCCAAGCTTCATCTCATGCTGCTACAAGTAGATCATCAATATAGACGGTCACATGCATGATTTCAGAATTGTGCCAGCCGTAATAAAGGCATGGTTCATTCACGGTTGCTTGAAGACCCAAGCTTTTCAATTTTTGACTTAACTTGCCACTGCCATCCAGCTTGATCTAGTCCATACAAAGCTCGCTTAAGGCGACAAACGTCTCCTCCTTTCTCAATCATTTTAAACATAGCCTGAGCACGTGCAATCTCCAAAATATTCGACGTTTTAGCAGCACTTATTCTTCTAAGCATTTCCTCGAGCATCTCAGGTATTTCCATGATAACCTTTTTCTCGAGCTGACCATTGAGGTAAGCAGTAATAACATCATACTGTCAAATTTTTAGCATAAGTTCGGAAGCGAGAGCCATTATAGTCCGAACTATTTCCAACCTCGCAACCTGGGCGAATGTTTAATAACTCAATTCCAAAATGTTGACTCTATCTCTTGGCGATTAATCTAGTCTTGTGACGTTCAATCTGGCCATTTGGATATTTATTTGTTAATACAAGTCTACAGCCAATAACATTCTGTCTGTATCCGCCAGTTTTCTTATAATTTCCCATTTATCATTCTCTAACAGACTCATTATTTCATTTTTTACAGCCTTGTTCCAATCCTCACAATCCTCATCTTCAAGTGCTTGTTGAATAGATATATTTTAGCTATAGCGAAGACACTATCGATTGCTTCTTCCTCAGTTTTCTCTTCATTTGCCTTTATTAGGTCTTCGTTAGCTTCGCTAGATTTCGCCCTTCTAAATTCGGATCTGAATAACTTCTTAAATCGCCTTCTTGCTCCGATGTGAAAAAATCTCGATCATAAACGCATATAGAGTGCTAGAAGATGTAATTGGTTGAGTCGATACAACGGAATCCATCGGAAAAAAATCGATGTGTTCGTGTGGAGGATCCTCGGCAGACTCTTTATTTGACTTGATTGTGCTTTCCACCATTAAATTATCCAAGATCGACGAATCCTCAGAGATGTCATTTATCTCTTCCACAAAACGAATATCTCGAGCAATAATAGCAATTTTATGCTTCGATGGAATCCCGGAATCTTTTCGTTTCTTTGGAATATCCGATAAAAATACCTTCGTGCGACCGGGCCGATAACTTATCCTTTGTCGGATCCTTGTCTAAAACAAATATTTTCGAACCAAAAATCTTTAGATTATCGTAACTCACCGATTCGCCTGTCCATTTCTCGAATGGAATTTCTAAGGCGCCTGTTAGACATCGGTTGCGTATATAACAAGCAGTGGCAATGACGTCAGTCCAGAAATTCGCTGTCAAGCCTCATTGAAGCATTAAACATCTAGTCATATCCTGTAGAATCTGATTGAACGTCTCAACAATTTTTGCTGTGGAGTGTAAAGGATTGTTAATCTATGTTTAATATTTTTGACTACGTATTGGTCGAACTCGTACTTGCAGTACTCTCCGCCATTGTCCAACTGCAAATACTTTATCTGCCTTCCAGTTATCCGCTTCCACTATAGTCTGTATGATTTGTATGCCTCTAATACACTTTTCTCTTGTAGGAAATGAATGTCTTCCCATCATAGTCATCAATACAGTCATCAATAAAGTTACGAAATATCGTGTATCATTGGTTGCTTTACGATATGGACTAATAACATCTGAGTGTACAATCTTTAATGGCTCGATGCATGGACTCCGATCATTCAGAGAATAATTTTGTCATTTTTCCCTTTAAACACAACGATAAGTCGATAGTTTATCAATATTCTTTAGATTCACATTTAATGAAACACGGTCTCGAATCGATCGCGAGATCACGGGCATTTAAATGATCCAAATGATAGTAGATCCATTTCAACAATTCGGAATATCATTGTAATTGCGGTCTTCGCATATTTTACATCTTCGCAAACGTAATATAAATCTCCTTTACGATTCGCCATAAGTCTCACATTGCCGTCACAATCAACTACCCCGCACTTTTCGGCTATTAAAAGTTACCTTGTGTCCGTTATCTTAATTACTGAGACCAAATTCATACGTAAATCGGGTACAATGTATTCCGGAGCTGCACTAGTCATCTTTCTTGCTCAATCGCAGCGGTAACCAGAATCTCTTCTTCATCTTTGATTTCTGCAACAGCTTGATTGGTTAGGTTTAATTGTGATTCTGTCCGATCCGTGCATCCATTGAAAACTTTCTCCGTAATCATAAAGATGAGCAGTGCATTTACTATCAAGAATCTAGGATCGGGTTACTGTACCGCAGCTGTCTCCAAATGCTTCTTCAATACACACAGTCATGTGACAGATGACGTAATCATCAACAGCATTTGCCGATTACTGAGATTTTTCAGAGAATTTATTTTCTTTCTTCTTCGGACAATCCAACTTTTTGTGTCCTATAATGCTACAATCATAACATCTTACGATTAGGTTGCTATTGCTCTCCCTTTTCATCCATTTTTTTTCTTTTTGGACATCGAACTACTTCGATTTGCCTCTTCGCAACTAAAGCAGTAATGAGCTCTTCCCCAGCTTTTCTCAGCTTCTGTTTCTTCCAAAATCTTTACTTTCAATTCCTCTGCCCTGGAAAACTCACAATAAACAGTTGTGCGAGGTGACTGGAAAATTTAATTCCTTGTTCCAACAGTATTTTCTCTTGACAGGGGGAAGTGGGAGTAGACCTTGCTTCACGTGGAAAGTCGTGCTCCTCCTAGGAGTGGGGGGGGGGGGGGAGATCTTAAAGAGAATGCTTTGGAGGTAAATGGTGGGGACTCATCCTATGGGGGGATGGCTTAAAAAATTTATTTTTTTTTTCCCAGTTGTTTTTCTGGGAGGGGGGGGGGGGGGGGGGGCCCCTGGGGGCCGGGGGAAGGGCTCCCCCGCGGGGGGGGGGGGGGGGGGGGGGGGGAAGTGAAATGAGAGACGCTTCAGGTGAAAGCTGGCGTCCTCAAGCAGAGGGGAGATGGAATAGCAGTCGCTTCGGGTGAAAGTCGCGCTACTTGGCAGGGAGCGAAGCGATTTTCACCTGAAGCAATTCCCACTCCCATCTTCCTCTCTGCTTGGAAATGCACTACTTTCACCTCCCCCTATCAAGGGAAAATGTTGCTGAAATATTATATGTACCTTATATTAAAAATTGCGCGCTATTTATAAAAATTGTTCTATTCATAACTTTTTAATGAATAACAAGTGACGGAAAAAGTTAATGCTCTTGACCTTGATCAAGGATCAAAATCAAGATCACTCGAAGATCATTTGTAGCTAACTGTATAAAAGGAAAATTTTACCAAATTTCGAAAAATTATGAGAAAAATTTTATAATGATAGAAATTTTTCTCAGATCTTTATCTGAGATATAATTTTCCAAAATTTTTATGTACATTTCAGAATTTTTAGAATTTCAGTATAATTTTATAACTTTTTAGAAAATACCTCAAATTTTTTTACACGAATCTTACAATATTTCAGAATTCACATTTATGAAAAATTCTAAAAAAAATTACAAAAAAAATTAATAAACATTTTGAGTATGTATTTCGAAAATGTGTTTCAATTTGTATAAAAATTCCGAGAAATATTTTCAACAGGATTATTATCCATCTTTATTTTATTAAGATGAAAGGGCTTAGAGCAATAGCTGCTAGTTGCTACTTTAAAAAAAATTAAAATTACACAATACACGTTTCGATCTTCCATTAGATCGTTTTCAATATTCAATTACAAATAAAAATGACATCTAAAAATTCCTTACCGTTTGACGACCTGACCATATACTCATTTAAATTAACGTTAAAATTAATAGAAGCATACATGAAAATTTATTAATTATTATCATTAATGATACCTAAAAATTCCTATTCCCCTTTTACTTTTTCTACTTCACAAACTAGAATTAAATTTCATTTTAATGATAGCAGTAATAGGACATTTCAGCATATTCAACATTCATATTCAACAAAGAGAGAACAACAGATATTTTACTAAGAATCATCTTTTGTAAGAACCATCTCAGAATCATTCTAATATTGCAAAAAACGTGCGTGAACTTAAAATCAGCATTTACGATTCCGAATGCTAAAAAATTACATTAAAACTGACAAGGATGCACTGGAGACAACAATACATCACGATGTATACAAAATTTCTTGCTATGACGCCTCGTACATTGACCAAATGAAGGCAGTTAAAAACGAAAATTGCGGAGCAACATGTCTAACATTAATAAAAAGTCAGATTCACTATCATATCGACTCATCGGATATCACTCAATCATAATTTCGATTGGAACAATGTAAAAATTTTACACAGTAAATCTTGTTATAATAAGAGACTAACTTCTGATATGACTATATATAACTTCTGTAGCTAGATTCTGTATATATAACTTCTGTAACTAGATATACTTCTGATATTTTTATAAAAAGGTAATAGGTTAAATAATAGAGGGTTAAATGACACTGAATCTCTGCCTGAAATGTATTCGTCTATCATACAATCACTTTTCCCTTCCTAAAAATTTTCTTATCATCCCTTCTCCTATTCCAGTGATGAACTCTACCTCCACAACAATATCCTTTTTAGTTGGTCGCAGGTTCTCGTTATTAGTTTAAATAATTTGTATAGCAATAGTTAAAGATCTACGTGGCAAGACAACTAACAAAATAATAGAATTTAAATTCTAGAATTTTCTTGGGAAGCATTACACTTTTTTATTTTTTACTGATTTGGTGATTATTCAGAGTTCTTGTCTTAACAATGCTTTTTATCTAAGAGATAATTATATAATAATTTTTATTTGTAGAACCATATAAAGGTAAGTATCAGCATATAAGAAAAATTTTTTTAATTTATCGATATTACAC